>Ga0272446_1000159_pt1 | contig 99408 bp, 99 predicted proteins | sample YNPCB0061_FD_194587 | JGI IMG/M metagenome (GOLD analysis project Ga0272446, IMG submission 194587) | Hot spring microbial mat communities from Yellowstone National Park, WY, United States - YNP-CB-006-1 | ecosystem: Environmental > Aquatic > Thermal springs > Hot (42-90C) > Sediment | place...
GCGTAGTTGATACGCCTACTTTCCACGTTTTTAGGTTAACACATAGAGAGGGCTAAAGCCCCCTGAGTTGGCTGTATCCCCTCGCTAAAGCGGAGGGGTTTTAGCCCGCCCACATCACTCCTATAACGTGTTGAGTTGTCGGTAGCCTTTGAAAACTGATATCATTGTAGGCTACAGCGAGCATTGACCGACTAAACAACCGACTAAAAAATAGATATAACCCCCCAATAGCAAACGCTCATTGTTCTTGACTATGACCACTGCCGCCGAAAAAGTCCTGCTCAAACAGGGATCTCTTGTCCTCAAGCAATGTAAAAAAGCACTGCTGGAGCATGATATGGCTGCTCTTCAGCAGCAAGCACGTATTCTGCAGGTCGCTGCGGTTGCCTCGCGGCAGACGCTTGTTGAAGCCGAAGCACGGCTACTGGAGCAAGCTGCACATCAGAATCAGCCCCGGCGTGCTGCTGAGATTTTAATGAAGATCAAAGATTGCTTGGTTGCCTTGGCCGGCGATCGGGCAATGGCTGAAAGCCTACCCGATGTGCCCGCAGCGCCAGCGACCCCAGCGAAAAACCGCCCGTTTATTCAACGGCCACAGGATGATAGCTATACAAAACGCCTAGGGAATTATCTGGTTGAAGCAGAGTTAGTCACCCCAGCCCAAATTGAAGTTGCGCTTGCGGATCAGCGCTCTACGGGTGCTCGCCTTGGCGATATCCTAGTGGCGCGAGGTTGGTTACGCAAAGGCACCATTGAATTTATTATGGAGCGTGTGGTCGTTCCGGATCGGCGGATGGGGCAACCTGAAACGTCACCAGCCGCTAAGTCTCCCTCGCCTGCCAGTCCGGCAGTCAGTAACTCCGCCAACGATCGTGCCACCCTTATCGATACCCAGTTTTCCGGCCACGGCTAGGTAGTGCTCCTGCAACGTAAAGACACTGTGCCCATTCCCTATTCCGTCCATGTCCGCCAACGGGGCGATCGCGCCCTGCGGTGTAGTCCATTTTTACCCCAACTCTTCCGTGCGATGCAGCAAGGAAGTGTTGCGCTTTTAGAAATTGCTGCCCACAAGGGGGTGGAAGCGGGCTTTACGCGATCGCCGCTGCCAGCCTTAGTAGTCGAAGCGGAACTGGATTGGTTGATCCAAGTTGGCCTACTGCGCCGTGAAGTCGATGGCCAAGGGTTGACCGATCGCTATCGCCTTACCCCCTTGGGGCAATCCCTCCTAGAGGAGCTGGCGACTCAAGACTGGTCAGCCTCCTGGGGCGATCGCCTGCAAAACCTATGGAACCGTTGGTTTCATCCCTAGCAGAATGTAACGGTTCTGTAATGAGCCGTAATGCAGTGTCGTATTTTCGCTACCATGCTCTATAGAGTGCCGTTAGCGACAGCGAGACACAGCGTTTTATGGTCAATACCGTAGCTAAGCCCGAGTTTGAAGAACTGCGTCCGGGCGTCAAAGCCCCCGCTCAAGAAACCATCCTCACCCCCCGCTTCTACACCACCGATTTTGAAGCGATGGCGGAAATGAGCATTACTGAAAATGAGGCAGAACTTCAGGCTATCCTTGAAGAATTCCGCACCGACTACAACCGCCACCACTTTGTGCGGGATGCGGAATTTGAGCAATCGTGGGATCACATTGATGGCGAAACGCGGCAACTCTTTATTGAATTCCTAGAGCGCTCCTGTACCGCAGAATTTTCTGGCTTCCTGCTGTACAAAGAACTGAGCCGCAAGCTTAAAGATCGCAACCCAGTACTGGCAGAATGCTTTGCGCTAATGTCTCGGGATGAAGCGCGCCATGCGGGCTTCCTCAATAAAGCCATGTCGGACTTTAACTTATCCCTTGATTTGGGGTTCCTCACCCAAAGTCGCAGCTATACCTACTTTGAGCCAGAATTCATTTTCTACGCCACGTACCTCTCTGAAAAAATTGGCTACTGGCGCTATATCACCATCTATCGCCATCTCGAGAAGCACCCTGAGCATCGCATCTACCCAATTTTCCGCTTCTTTGAAAATTGGTGCCAAGATGAAAACCGCCATGGAGACTTCTTTGATGCCATTATGCGTGCCCAGCCACAGATGCTGGATCGCCCCCGTTCCTTCTGGCAAAAACTTAAAGAAATGCCGCTCTCGTTGTCAGGCAAGAAATGGGCACGCTATTTCATGATCTGCTGGCTGCCACCCACCCTCTGGTGCCGCTTCTTCCTCCTGTCGGTCTTTGCCACAATGTACCTCAACGATCTGCAGCGTGCGAAGTTCTATGCAGCCATTGGCCTCGATGCCCGGGAGTATGATCGCGAGGTGATTGCTAAAACCAATGAGACTGCTGGGCGAGTCTTCCCCATTATTTTGGATGTCGATCATCCCGAATTCTACCCTCGCCTTGAGAAATGTGTTGAGAACAATGCGAAGCTCAGCGAGATCGCCCGTGCGGGCGGTGGGTTCCTGAAAAAGCTCCCCCTCTATCTCTCTAACGTGGTGCAAATGGTGAAGCTGTTCTTACTGCCAGTGAAGGCACCAACCTCCGCACCCGTTCGCTAAGGCATCCTCTCGTTAGCAAGATAAAAGATAAGGTCAGGGTTATGCTCAAGGGAGCATAACCTTTTTTATTGTTTTGATAAAAATTATTGCTATAATGTTGCGAAACATTGCGTAAGTATGAAAAGATTCTAAAAGCTCTTTTTAAAAATGGGGATCGCTGAAATAGCCTATGGCGATGGGTTTGAACCTGTGATCAGATAAAAATCGACCTGTGGCAATTTCGTAGGATGGAGGTAGAGGTTTATTGCTTCGGAGTTGATCCCCGCGATGGATACCCCAGTGATTCCCCCCCCTACCTGTCGTTTTTGCTCCTTCTATCATTCCGAAGGGCGGCGTGGGGGAACGTGTGAAAAATTAAATGTGCCTGTGCGGGGGTTTTGGCGTGCGTGCTCCTTAGCAGTCGCTCCCACTAGGGCAGACTCCCTTCCCTCCTCATTGCAGACGGCAGTACCCCCAATTACGACATCTTTATTTTTCTTTGAGGATGATCCCGAAGCCATGCTGTAACCTCTTCAAGGGTAGGCTGGGCGGCGATCGCCCCTTTTTGGGTCGTCACTAAGGCACCGACAACAACTGCAAACTGTAAACAGTTGTGCTGCCAGTCTGGTTGGCGATAGTCTTCCGGTGTGCCTGTGAGCAATTGATAGAGCCACCCCGCCACAAACCCATCCCCTGCCCCCGTCGTATCCACAACTGCCATTGATGGGGGGTCAATCGTGTCAAGGTGGCCATGCCAACAGTAGCGAATGGGGGCACCGCCATCGGTAATGACAACGGCGCGATCGCCCACATCCCCCCATAAGCGCCCATAAACCACTTGGGGATCACTACTAGAGAAAAATAGTTCTGCCTCTTCCTTCGCCAGCTTGAGAAAATTGGCGGCTTCCAAAAAGGGGCGAATTTGCGCCACCGCTGCCTCGGTATCCGGCCAAAAAATAGGTCGCCAATTGGCATCGATTAAAATTGCTTTACCTTGGCTGTGCATCTGCTGCACGAGGTTCCGGAGAGTGGTTGCCGTTGGCTCAGCGGCTAAGGCAAGGGTTCCTGTGACCAGAAACTGCGCCGCTGCGACCTGCCTAGGGGAAATGGTGCTCCCTAGAAATTGGGTATCTGCAAAGGCTAAGGTATTGGTGGGGGCAAAGCCCACAAACTGGCGATCGCCCGTGGCACTCAATTTGACCCGCACCTGTCGAGTCGGCACACTGGGGATGGTCTCCATGCTACTAACATCCACCCCTATAGCGGCCAATTGCGATCGCGCTTGCTCCCCTAAGGCATCCTCGCCAACCGCCCCCAAAAATGCCGTAGGTACCCCCAGTTTGACCAAGCCACAGGCCACATTCGCGGGTGCGCCCCCCAGAAAACATTCCTTTGCCCCATCATCTCCTTCGATGCAGTCAAAGAGAACCTCACCGAAGCATAAAACAGTAGCCTCTGACATTGCTAGTAATTTGCTATTAGTGGATTTAGTTTTTTCTATTGATCCCTAGCCTAGCGATTGCTGGGGGAGTGTGTCAAAATGGTAGCGATTCCAACATAGAAAGGTGCGCTGCAACTGTGTTTGTTCTCACGGGCTACGAGTATTTCCTTGGCTTTTTGCTCATTTGTGGGTTAGTACCGGTTCTTGCCCTTGCGGCCTCCGCCGCTGTCCGACCCAAGTCAGGCCGGATGATCCGCCTCACCACCTACGAATCGGGGATGGAACCCATTGGTGGCGCATGGATTCAATTCAATGTTCGCTACTACATGTTCGCGCTGGTGTTCGTTATTTTTGACGTGGAAACGGTGTTTTTGTACCCTTGGGCAGTGGCCTTCCACCAGTTAGGGGTGCTGGCCTTTATCGAAGCCTTGATATTCATTGCCGTGCTTGTGGTTGCCTTGGTCTATGCATGGCGTAAGCGCGCGCTGGAATGGTCGTAGCTATCCTGCAACTCTCTGACTTTGTATGTATCTCTCTCTCGCCGTTCTGCAATAGTGTTGGAGCCAACCCATGACTGATACCCCCCATAGCGATGCCCCTATTGTTGAGGCAGGCCCGATTAGCCGCTGGTTGCAGTCTCAAAACCTGACCGTAGAATACTTAGGGCTTGATGCCTCTAGAGTAGAGCTGCTGAAGGTGGAGCGCGATTGTCTGTTAGCCGTTTGTCAAGCACTTTACGCCGATGGCTTTAACTATTTACAGTGCCAAGCGGCCTACGATGCTGGTCCGGGGCAAGAGTTAGTGAGCACCTACCATCTCATTAAGCTGAGCGATGCGGCCGATCGTCCCCCAGAAGTTCGCCTCAAGGTATTTGTGCCGCGGGATGATGCTCGGGTTCCTTCAGTGTATTGGATTTGGAAAACAGCGGACTGGCAAGAGCGGGAATCCTACGATATGTTTGGCATTGTCTATGAGGGGCACCCCCACCTGAAACGGTTACTCATGCCTGAAGATTGGGTGGGCTGGCCTTTGCGCAAGGATTACATCACCCCTGACTTTTACGAACTTCAGGAAGCTTACTAGCGATCGCCAGTGGCTGTTCCCACCGATGCGGCCTACTGGTATAGCTGGGCACAGGTTCCCGGCATTGGGCCGGTACTGTTGCAACGCCTACGGCAACACTTTGGCACGCTGAAAGCGGCATGGGAGGCGCCGCTGCGTGACCTAGGAGCCGTAGAGGGGATTGGCACAAAACTCTTGGCGGTGATTGAGCAGCAGCGATCTAGCGATACTCCTGAACGCGCCTATGCGGAGCATGCTCGGCAAAACCCGCAGCATTGGGTCTATGGTGACACAGGGTATCCTCACCTCCTTACGGAAATTCCGGATCCACCCCCCCTGTTGTACTACGGTGGCACCTTAGGTGCGAGTGTCTTCACGTCGGCACAGGGGGCGATCGCCATTGTGGGCACCCGAGATCCATCGGAATACGGTCGCCGCTGGGCACGCAAGCTGGGATACTGCCTAGGCCAAGCTGGCTTTGTCGTGGTCTCGGGGATGGCCGCTGGCATTGATGCTGAAGCCCATTGGGGCTGCCTTGAGAGTGGTGGCAGCACCATCGCCGTTTTAGCCACTGGGGTGGATATGATTTACCCACCTGAAAACCAAGCTCTGTATTGGCAACTGGTACAGCGCGGTGCGCTCTTGAGTGAGTATCCCCGTGGTACTAGTCCGGATCGCGCTCAGTTTCCGCGCCGCAATCGCATTATTGCTGGTCTGTGCCGCGCGGTCATTATTGTTGAAGCCCCCTTCAAATCCGGTGCCCTGATTACGGCACGCTATGCTGCCGAGTATGGCCGCGATGTCTATGTTCTGCCGGGTCACCTCGATAACCATCGCTCCAAGGGGGGACTTAGCTTAGTGAATCAGGGAGCACACATTATTTTGGGGGAAGAAGCACTGCTGCAACAACTGGGGCAAATGCCTCCCCTTCAGCTACCCTCTCCCCCAGCCGTGCCACAGCTGACGCCTCAACAGCAGCAAATTTTGCAAACCCTGAGTCACCTCAGCGTCCAAGGGCACACTGGCAGCATTGCCTTTGATGACATTGTGCAGGCAGTACCCCTCGATACCGGCACTGTGGCGGCTGAACTGCTGACCCTAGAACTTCTCGGGGTGGTGCAGCAGGAACCCGGCAACCGCTATCTTCTCCCCTAGCTATCCGCTAGAGACTGTGTCAGGGCATACTCGTAGCGAAGTAGCTCCAAGCTGCGCTCACCGTAGCGATCGCTAATGTGTTCACGACAGCAGGCGATTGCAAACTCGTCTAGTTCCTCAGCCGTAATACCGTACAGATCGGCAAACACCTCAGGGGTAACGCGACAAAACCGCGGACGCTCAGCATAAATTTGGCAGCGGCGGGTGATTGGCTCAAAGTGAATACACCAGCCATCCTCACCAATCAGGGATTGGTACAGGGCAAACTCAGCCTCATCAAGGATGGTGGCCACCTCTGGGCGATCGCTCAAGTCGAGATAGCAACACGCCCCACAGCCTTGCATACATTGCCATGTTGCCATGCTTAGAGTGCTCCAACCTGCCGTAAAATAGAACCACAATGACCTACCGCTGATTGCTCGGGAGAACCTATGGGAATCTTCAACGGAATTATTGATTTTGTCGCCAACATTAACTTTGAAGTCATTGCCCAACTGACGATGATTAGCATGATTGGTCTTGCTGGCCCTATGGTGGTGTTCCTCTTGGCTGTGCGCCGTGGTAACCTTTAAGTCCCGCTAGAGGAGGCAGGGTGCCTTGAGGGCAAAAATTTTCTGGAGAACGTCCTCCACCACCTTGTCAGGGGTTGAGGCTCCCGAAGTCACCCCAATAGTCACTGGGCGATCGGGAAGCCAGTTTTCGGCTACGGTTAACTCCTGATTGAGCGGTTTATGCTCAATCCGATTGCCAGGCCCGATGCGATCGGCAGCGTCAATATGGTACGAGGGAATGCCGTGCTCAATAGCAATTTCTTGGAGGTGGGTTGTATTGGAAGAGTTATAGCCCCCAATCACCACCATCAAATCAAGGGGTTCCTCAACCAAGGACAGCATGGCATCCTGCCGCTCTTGGGTGGCATCGCAAATGGTATTAAAGCTTTGGAAGTGATTGTTCAGTTGGTCGGGGCCATACTTTTGCATCATCGTCCGCTCAAATAACTTACCAATCTGCTCTGTTTCACCCTTGAGCATTGTTGTTTGGTTGGCAATCCCCACCCGCACCAAGTCTCGATCTGGGTCAAAGTCCGCTGATGCTGCCTTGGCAAACTTTGCCATAAAGGCATCGCGATCGCCCCCATGGAGAATGTAATCGCAAACGTAGCGGGCTTCCTCAAGGTTCAGCACAATCAAGTACGTCCCCGCAAAGGAACTCGTGGCAATCGTTTCTTCGTGATTATATTTACCGTGAATAATTGAGGTGAAACTCACTTTTTTGTGCTTCTCAACGCTGTGCCACACTTTTGACACCCACGGACACGTCGTATCCACAATGGTGCAGCCGCGCTCATTGAGTAACTGCATCTCCTGCACACTTGCCCCAAAGGCAGGCAGAATCACAACATCCCCCTGCGCAACATTGCTAAAATCCTTCACGCCGTTAAGGACGGGAATAAACTCCACCTGCATCTGCCGCAGCCGCTCATTCACCGACGGATTGTGAATAATTTCGTTGGTAATCCAAATCCGCTCTGTGGGAAAGTGAGTGCGGGTTTCGTAGGCAAGGGCAACGGCGCGCTCCACCCCCCAGCAAAAGCCAAAGGCTTCCGCCAAACGAATAGTGACATCGCCGTGCTGCCAGCGGTAGCCATTATCACGAATTTGCTGAATGAGAGAACTTTGGTACTCTCCTTGAAGTTGTTCGTTGACTACTTCCCCGTGGCCAAACCCTTTGCGGTGATAATTTCCAGAACTGTGTAGCGATCGCTTAAAGGCGCGGGTATCCATAGGTCTCCTCATGCAGCAACCTAGAGGTATTGTGACATACTCCCCGCCCTTCCCTTACCAAGCAGTCCTCAGACCAACGTGGCCAGATACTTGGCAAAGGCAATTAACTCATCGCGATGCCCGCTCATGGTGACTTGCGTGTGCTCAGGCTGCGGCTCTAAAACTAATTGAACCGTTTCAACCCGCTGCGCCCCGCGCCAGTAAAACCACGGTGCCACAGGCGCCAAGCCCACCAAGCCAAAGGCTAAAATCCCGCCTTTGGGAAATAAAACCGTCAGCGCTAGGGCAATACAGGTGGCTCCAGCGACCGCCAAGCCAAAGAGGAGAGCCGCTAAAAAACGACTAGCGGCCACGGTTCCCTGAAACGTAACCTGTCGGCCATCGCTGCTCACCGAGTGCAGCCGATACCCTCGCTGTTGAAAATACTGCTTCAGCAGGTCGCCCACCTCGGCGACTGGACGGGCGATCGCCCACACCTTTGTTTCTAAGCGCTCCTTCGTGGAGGCTCGCACAAAAAAGACAAAGCCAATGGCTAATAGACTGGTGAGCAACAGCGTGGATGGATAAACTAAATCAGTTGGCATAGCAGTATTCCAAATTATTGGGCGCACTAAGGGGTCCGCCGTGGCAAGGGTTGCTGCGTGGGCTGATTGCGCATTTGCACAAGGGGTTCTTGAGGATTCACCAAATCTATAAAAACAATTTGGCGCGGATCCAGATAGTCAGGGAGTTGCTGCAAATTTACCAAAGCCATCAGTTGTTGCTCAAGGACATGGCTGTTCCACTGCACTGCGCCAAGATGCACGGGTGCCAACGGTGTTTGCACAACTAAGTTTTGCTCATTGCGCCAGTCTATCGCAATAATCGGCAGGGATTGGCGTTGCAGGAGGCGGTAAAGCTGCTGCCATTGTTGTTGGCGATCGCGGGAGACCGCCAGCAGATTGGGGCGAGATGGCGTACTCACTGCCACAAAGTACCCCTGAATCATCAGTGTGGGAGCCGGATTCAGGGCAGTTGCTTGGTAACTGGTACTAGGAGCCACCGCCCCTGTCGCGTCAATAAACCAGCGACTAGCAGGGCCTTGGGGTTGCCCCCCTTCACTGATCACCAAGCACTGGCGACAGGTGGTGACGGCCACGGGTAAGCGTTCCTGTACCTCAACGATGAGCTGGGGAGGAAAAAGTTGGCGGGCAATGGTGACTCGCTGTAGCGGTAAGGTTGCCTCTAGGCTTTGAATCAGGGGTTGAGGCTGTAGCCGCAGCAGGGATTGGGGATAATCTAGGGCTAGCTGGGCTTGAATGGCCGTTGTCTTGAGCAACACATTGCCGCGAATCTGCACTTGATCGGGGCGACGAATAATCCAGTCGGGCAGTGTCAGCCCCCACACCAGCCCACCAGTCAACCCCAACAGCACCATTGTTCGCCATAAACCAGCTAGTTGCCGCCAGCGACGCTTACTTTGCAGTTGACGGCGGCGTTCACGGATGGCATCGTTGGCCGCTGCACCTTGGCGGGAGGGATTTACCATACCCACTGCCTCAGAAATCTTGGGAATTGGAACCTTAAATGTAAACTCTTTGTCATGCTTGGTGATAAGATACCCGTTGTCAATTGTCGTCTTGACTGCCTCCATCTTATAAAGGGTCAGCACCATGCCCGTTACCACCTCTGCCAACTGGTCAAGATCATCCCTCCTGCTTGGGGTTGTACTGCTGGGAGTACCGACCCGAGCGGTGCTGGCTCAAACAGCGTCGCCAAGCGTTGAAATTGTAGCTCCGACCCCTCCCGCCGGTGGCTCGGTCTATACCATCGAGGGGGGCAAACGACTCATGGATGAGGCGGCAGCGGCAGTGAGTGGCCGTAACTATCCCTTAGCGGCACGGAAGCTGTTGGAAGCGCGTACCGTGATGAACCAACTGTCCAATTTTTACCAATCCCTGAGTTCAAGTTTTTTGGGGATTGATAGCAATGCCGCCGACAGTAGCCGACGACGGGCACTGGAAACTGCGCAATTGCGAGATCAAGCCACATTTCAGCTTGCCCTTGTCTATCGGGCAAATAACCAACCAGAGCTAGCGGTGCCCCTGCTTGTGGAAATTATCCGCAGTCAAAACCCCACCCGCGAACTGGGGCAAAAAGCGTATCAGCAATTGCTAGAATTGGGCTTTGTGGATGTGCCGTTTCCGCGCGCTGGCACGGTTCCGGCAGCCACGGGAACGCCGGCCACGCCAACGCCTAGTAACTAACCTGTCCATGATGGTTTCTGACGTATCTACCCCTCAAGGTCGTGAGGTGCTGCCACGGCAGGCGATTGTCGATCGCCAAACCAAGGAGACCCGTGTTCACGTCGAGATGTGCTTAGACGGCACGGGAATAGCCCACAATCAGACGGGAATTCCCTTCTTGGATCATATGCTGGATCAGTTGTGCTCCCATGGCTTACTAGATTTACGGGTGCAGGCCACCGGAGATACTCACATTGACGACCATCACACCAATGAAGATGTGGGAATTACTTTGGGGATGGCCTTAGACCAAGCCTTGGGCGATCGCCGGGGTATTCAGCGGTTTGGCCATTTTGTTGCTCCCCTTGATGAAAGTTTAGTGGAGGTGGCACTGGACTGCTCCGGTCGCCCCCACCTCAGCTACGGACTGACCATTCCAACTCAACGGGTGGGCACCTACGATACCCAACTGGTACGGGAATTTTTTGTGGCGCTGGTGAACCACAGCCGCATGACCCTGCACCTGCGGCAGCTTGACGGCTTGAACTCTCACCATATCATTGAGGCCACCTTCAAAGCCTTTGCGCGGGCACTACGGATGGCGATCGCCATTGACCCACGACGTGACCAGCAAATCCCTAGCTCTAAGGGAATCATTCAAGCCTAGAGCGCAATGGGGTATGATAACTCTTGCAGTCTATCTGCGCTTGATTCATGGGCTGCTCGGGTGCATGAGCCGCCATAACCACTGATCTGGCCAGCTTAGCCTGTAGCGTAACCCTACTTAAACCTTAGTCAACAGAAAGCAGGACACTATGGAAGTCAACGATCTCGGCTTAGTGGCAACCGCGATGTTTGTACTGGTGCCAACGGTGTTTCTCATTATCTTGTACGTGCAAACAGAAAGTCAGCAGAAAAGTAACTAATATAGATCTCTATGGCACTAGTTCGATAACGTCTATGTGCCAAGGTATCTAGAGCATGTAGGTTTTATCGTGCCTGTGACTGCGGCTGATCTTTCATTGTTGTGCGTTGCGCCAACCCACGTCTATCGAGGGTGGTCGATTCTCCCTAAAGCTGGAGAGGCCATTGCCCATCTAGGGCAGCGTGCCTTGGTGGTAGCCTCTCCACGGCGCTACCAATCCATAGAGGCAGACTTAGGGGCGATCGCCCAACGCCTTGAGTTAAAGGTGGGAACCTTTCACGGTGAATGCAGCGAAGCGACCCTAACCACATTGCAGCAGGAGGCAACGGATCACCGGTGTGATCTCATCATTGGGATTGGGGGTGGGAAGGCTCTTGATACCGCAAAGCTACTGGCAGATCAATTAGGCGTGCCGGTGGTTACGATTCCTACCTCAGCAGCAACCTGTGCAGCATGGACGGCCTTAGCCAATATTTACACCGAGACTGGCGCTTTTGCTTACGATGTTCCCCTAAAGCGCTGCCCCGATCTTCTGCTTCTAGACTATGCCTTGGTACAGAGTGCCCCCAAGCGCACCCTAGTAGCGGGTATTGGCGATGCTCTTGCCAAGTGGTACGAAGCCTCTGTGAGTAGCGGCAGCACTCAGGCCACCCTCACCGTCGCCGCAGTTCAGCAGGCGCGAGTTTTGCGGGACTTGTTACTACAGCAATCTGTGAGTGCTCTCAACGAGGTGGGTAGCCCTGCTTGGGAGAATGTTGTGGATGCCACCACCTTAGTAGCGGGGATGATCGGTGGCCTAGGGGGTGCCCAGTGTCGTACTGTTGCTGCCCATGCCATCCATAATGGCCTCACCCACCTGCCCCAAAGTAAGCGCACCCTCCACGGCGAAAAAGTGGCCTACGGCATTTTAGTGCAATTACGATTGGAAGAATTGGTGCAGGGGAGTCAACTAGCGACCAGTGCGCGGCAGCAACTGTGCCAGTTCTATGAGCAGGTGGGCTTACCTCTAAATCTTGAGCAGTTAGGCTTGCAGGAGGCAAGTTTGGCACAACTCCAGTACGCGGCCACCGTGGCCTGTGCGCCTGAGTCGGATATTCATTACCTGCCCTTTGCCGTGACCCCGGAATTAGTGCTAGAAGCCATGGTGTCCACGCTGGTCGGCTATACCTCTAAGGTGATGGATGGGAGTGCCCGTTGAATGGGTCTAGATTGGATTGCGCCCGCCGATCGCCTCGGAACATTACCCCCTTACGTCTTTGCGCGTCTTGACGAGCTAAAGTTACAAGCCCGCCAGCAAGGTCTGGATCTCATTGATTTGGGGATGGGCAACCCCGATGGTGCGGCACCCCGCCCAGTGATTGAGGCGGCGATCGCTGCCTTTGAGGAACCCAGCTATCATGGCTACCCGCCCTTCGAGGGAACAGCGGTATTCCGGCAAGCGATTACCCGCTGGTATGACCGTCGCTACAATGTCTCCCTCGATGCCGATGGCGAAGCCCTGCCGCTGTTGGGGTCTAAGGAGGGACTGACTCACCTCGCCTTGGCCTACGTGAACCCAGGCGATGTGGTTCTGGTTCCCAGCCCCGCCTATCCGGCTCATTTTCGCGGGCCGGCGATCGCCGGTGCCAATATCTATCCTCTTATCCTTAAGGCTGAGAAACAGTGGCTTATTGACGTGAGCGAGATTCCCACAGATGTGGCTCGCCAAGCCAAGGTGCTGTACTTTAACTACCCGAGTAACCCCACCGCCGCTACTGCTCCTCGCGCATTTTTTGAAGAGATCGTAGCCTTTGCGCGGGAGTACCACATTCTCTTGGTTCATGACCTGTGCTATGCCGAGCTGGCTTTTGATGGCTATCAGCCCACGAGCCTGCTAGAAATTGACGGCGCCAAGGAGATTGGAGTGGAGTTTCACACCCTTTCGAAAACCTACAATATGGCGGGCTGGCGGGTTGGCTTTGTAGTGGGCAACCGCCATATTATCCAAGGGCTGCGCACCCTGAAAACAAATTTAGACTATGGGGTTTTTTCGGTGCTGCAAAAGGCTGCCGAAGTTGCCCTGAGCTTGCCGGATAGTTATTTGACCGCGGTGTGCGATCGCTACCGCCAGCGACGGGATTTTTTAATTCGCGGCTTGGCAGAACTTGGCTGGCAGATTCCGCCCACAAAAGCCACGATGTACTTGTGGGTGCCGACTCCTCCGGGGCTTGGCTCGACGGACTTTGCCCTGAAGCTCCTTCAGGAAACTGGCGTGGTTGTGACTCCGGGCAATGCCTTTGGCGAGGGGGGTGAGGGCTACGTGCGCATTAGCTTAATTGCCAACTGCGATCGCCTAGGGGAAGCGTTGCAGCGGATGGCTCAAGCTAACATCCGCTTTTCGAGTTTGGCCCCCTAAGACGGTACAATGCAGAAGCATTCAGCTACAGCATTGAATGCCTTTGATTATTTTTGGTTATTTTGTTGTTGTCAATTTCACCCTTAATCCATTCCTATGAGTTTAGACCTCAGCCGTATTCCTGCCCAGCCCAAGCCGGGAGTGATCAACGTTTTAGTGGAAATTGCCGGTGGCAGCCGCAACAAATACGAGTTTGACAAAGACATGAATGCCTTTGCCCTCGATCGCGTCCTTTACTCAGCGGTGAACTATCCCTACGACTATGGCTTTGTCCCCAATACCCTCGCCGATGATGGGGATCCCCTCGATGGCTTGGTAATGATGGATGAGCCAACCTTTCCGGGCTGTGTGATCGCGGCACGTCCCATTGGTATGTTGGAAATGATTGACAGTGGCGATCGCGACGAAAAGATTCTCTGCGTGCCTGCTGCAGATCCCCGCTATGCCGAGGTCAAATCCCTCAAAGATGTGGCACCGCACCGCCTAGAGGAAATTGCTGAATTCTTCCGCACCTACAAAAACCTGCAAAAGAAAATTACCGAAATCCTTGGCTGGCAGGATGTGGATGCCGTGCAGCCCTTAGTGGAAAAATGCATTAAGGCTTACAAGGGCTAGTGCCTCACGAGCACACGCTCTAAAAAGAGACGGGTACGCTCCTGCTGCGGATGGCGGAATAGCTCGTGGGGCGACCCTTCTTCAATAATCTGCCCCTCTGCCAAAAACACCACCCGACAGGAGACCTCGCGGGCAAACTGCATCTCGTGGGTGACAACCACCATCGTCATCGCCTCCTCGGCCAACTGCCGCATCACCGCCAAGACATCCCCCACCAGTTCCGGATCAAGGGCAGAGGTGGGTTCATCAAAGAGGAGAATTTGCGGTTGCATGGCGAGTGCCCGGGCGATCGCCACCCGCTGTTTTTGCCCGCCCGAAAGTTGGTTGGGGTACACATGCCGTTTCTCTGCTAGCCCCACCTTTGCCAGCAAATGCTCGGCCATGTCCGTAGCCAGGCGCTTTGGTAGTTTGCGCACCAGTATCGGCGCTTCGATAATATTTTGTAGCACCGTCATGTGGGGGAACAAATTAAAGTTTTGGAACACCATCCCCACATCGCGGCGAATCACCTTCAACTGTTGCGGCGTAGCCACAGGCGGCAAGCGATGACCAAGGATGACAATGCTGCCGGACTGATAGGTTTCGAGGCCATTCAAACATCGTAGCAAGGTACTTTTACCGGAGCCACTGGGGCCAATGAGTGCTACAACTTCTTGCTTGGCTACCCTAAAGTCAATGTTTTTTAGCACATGGCGATCGCCAAAGTACTTGTTGAGGTTGCGAGTTTCAATCAAAATCTCTGGTGCTGCCCCTAGGCCATTCATGCCAACCTCCAAGAATACTCTTTGATATTTTCATCCCTAATCAAACTCTAGACAAATCGGCTTATAGAAACCGGAGGGTTCGGGAACCGGATAAAACCTCGCTCGTTCCCGACGGGGATACAGAACGGTTCCCGCGCCTACGGCAGTAGGGAGAGTCAGCCTTGACATTCTTCGATATACCGTTTCACTGTCTGGGCTGAAACGTTCCCGGTAGTACCCCAATAATAACTGTGTGCCCAGAGTTGGGATTTTTCATGCAGGTTTTTGAGATGTGGAAATTCCATTCTGAGCCGTCTTGAACTGTACCCTTTCATGATGGTCACCGCCTGAGAAGCTAACATTCTAGGAGGAAACGACACAAACACATGAACATGATCCATCAAGGTTCGGTCTACCTCAATGGCGATTAGTTCCATATCGTTGTTTTCAATCGCTTCAGTCACATACCTTTTGGTTGCTTCAATGATTGCTTCCTTGGTAAATATTTTGCGGCGCTTGAACGGAATCCAGACAAAGTGATGTCCTGACTGATACTTGCAATGACGAGTCGATTTTAGCTGTACGCCATCTTCTCTCATACGGTTGCTATTCACGTAAATCGGCATCTATAATAACTGCATACCATCTTAACCTAATGATGTTTTTAGCCGTCCAAAAAGATGTTTTTCAACCTGACAAGCAGCTTGCTCAGTTGCTTACTGAGTTAGCGCGTCTTGCCAACAATCTCTACAACCAAGGCGTGTATGAGTCTCGGCAATACTTCTTTGAGCAAGGACGGAAACCGTTCAAGGTTCTGAATTATGTCAACCTCTACTTCTGCTTGGAAAACGACATCGATACGATCATCTACGGTCGAAACAACGGGCAGAAAGATGAAATCAATTTGGGTGCAAAAACGAATCAGGAGTTCGTGCAAATTCCGCACTACAAGCTGTTTGGACGAATTAAGCAGCTTTGTTTAATTTTCGGGATTCGATTAGTCGAAACCGAAGAATCGTATACGTCTCAAGCCTCGTTTTTCGATAATGACTTCTTGCCTACGTTCGGCGAAAAACCTGAAGGGTGGAAGGCATCAGGAAAACGAGTTCTTAGAGGTCTGTACCGAACTGCTCAAGGATGGCTCATCAATGCAGACTGTAATGGAGCCTGCAACATCATGAGAAAGGTAAGCACAAAGCTCAATATCGATTTGAGTGGAGTGTGTAGAGGGGCTGTGGCAGCCCCTTCTGCAGCCCCTTCTAAGGTCAAGTTAGGGCAGATTGGTTTTGCTCTAGCCTAACTCAGAGAAGCCTCGCCGTTCCACAGCGGGGAGTGTCACGCCAACTACACTGCCGAAAACGCTAAACCGTACTGAGCAACTCTGCTGCCGCTGCCTTCAGGGCGGGAACTTTGTCAAGTCTTTCCCATGGCAGATCCAGATCGTTGCGGCCAAAGTGACCGTAGGCAGCAACATGTTGATAAAAACAACCGTTGCGATCGCCCGGTAGGTGGCGTAACCCAAAGGTTTGAATAATGGCTGCAGGGCGCAGGTCAAAGTGGGCAGTAATTAGCTCCAGCAGTTGCTCAGGGGCAATGGTGCCGGTGCCAAAGGTATCGACAAAAATACTCATTGGCCGCGCCACCCCGATGGCATAGCTAATTTGTAGCTCACACTTTTGTGCCAACCCTGCCGCCACAATATTCTTAGCAATGTACCGCGCCATATAGGCCGCGCTGCGATCTACTTTTGTCGGGTCTTTACCAGAAAAGGCACCACCGCCATGGCGAGCATAGCCACCATAGGTGTCCACCACCAGTTTGCGACCGGTCAGCCCTGAGTCTCCTTGGGGGCCACCAATGACAAATTTGCCGGTAGGGTTCACCCAAAACTTCGTTGCCTCATCCGGCTGAATCATCAAATCGGCAAAGACTGGTAGAACCACAGCGTCCCATAGATCGGCTTTGATCTTGGCTTGGATAGCTGCTTCATCCGTCAGACCGGCCACCGTTGGGGCGTGCTGGGTGGAGATCAAAATTGTATCAATGCCAACGGGCTGGCCATTTTCATAAATGACGGTGACTTGGGTTTTGCCGTCCGGTCGCAGGTAAGGAAGCTGCCCCGTTTTGCGAACGGCTGCCAAGCGCCGTGCCATACGATGCGCCAAGCTAATGGGCAGCGGCATATACTCAGGGGTTTCATTGCAGGCATAGCCAAACATAATCCCCTGATCGCCAGCACCAATGCGATCCAGTTCTGCATCACTGAGTTGCTCGCGCGCTTCTTGGGCAGTATCTACACCGCGGGCAATATCTGGCGACTGCTCATCTAAGGCCACCAGCACGGCACAACTGTTGGCTGCAAAGCCGTTTTCAGCATCGGTATAACCAATCTCCTGAATCTTTTGGCGGGCAATGTGGACATAATCCACCTGTGCTTTGGTGGTAATTTCACCCGTAATCAGCACCAAGCCGGTATTGACAACCACCTCGGCGGCAACACGACTATGGGGGTCTTGGGTTAGGAGAGCATCCAGAATCGCGTCAGCAATTTGATCGCAGATCTTGTCAGGATGCCCCTCTGTCACGGATTCCGAACTAAACAAGTACCGCAAAATCACACTCCTGTTGCGTCATGAAAGAGTCATACTACAGACGCTAAATTCCAAAATTATACCGCTTTTGTGTTTAAACACAGGTTTGTTGATTGAGTAGGGGATGCGAACCAGTCCCACTGCCGTACGGCTTGCCGAAGACGATGGTAGGGGTTGTCCCCCTTGGCGAGGGACGGGGGGGTAACTATGGTTGAGGCAGCGGCATATTACGCGATGCGTCTTTACCATTGCCGAGTTGTTCAATTCTAGTAAATGACGAGGAGGCAATCTGTGATACTGTTCTTGACCATGCCGTCCTGCATAATAATCACCAAACCTATGCTCTAGAATTGTTGGCAAACTAGAGTTGCTCCGGCATTTTTAATTTTTCTTTAGTAGTTATTCAATAAGGTGTATTTATGCAATCATTCCCAGCTTCGACTCGAAAGGCAAAAAATACACTACCGAGAGCTTTTGCAGCGCCACAACCTCAAATTCCTGCCCGCCAGCCCATTGCCCTGATCTCGGTACATGGCGATCCAGCGGCTGCAGTAGGGCATGAGTCCGCAGGTGGCCAAAATATCTATGTGCGGCAATTAGGGGAAGCTCTGGCAGCAGCAGGCTGGCACGTTGATATGTTTACTCGCAAGGTAAATCCTGAAGATGCTGATGTGGTTGAGCATGGTTCCCACTGTCGCACTATTCGCCTTGAAGCTGGACCTGTAACCTATATCCCCCGCGAGCATCTTTTTGATACTCTGCCGGATTTTGTTGAGGCGTTTAAGCGCTATCACACCAAGGTGGGTTACCCCCTTGTCCACACGAACTACTGGTTATCGGGCTGGGTGGGGTGCCAGTTGCGTCAGGAGTTACATTTCCAGTGGCTACACACCTATCATTCCCTTGGGGTGGTGAAGTATCAGGTGGCCTCTGAGCAAGCTAACCGCGATGACACTCGCCTCAGGGTGGAAGCGGATATTTTGGAGCAGGCAGATTGCGTTATTGCCACTAGTCCACAGGAAGAAGCCTACTTGCGATCGCTGGTCTCGCGCCTAGGGCACATTCGCCTGATTCCCTGTGGCACCGATTTAAGCTTATTTTATCCTCAGCCGGATGCCCGCCGCCGGTTGCAGATTCCCCACCAAGAGCCATTGATCCTCTATGTGGGACGCTTTGATCGGCGTAAGGGGTTAGAAACCCTTGTGGCAGCCCTAGCGCAGGTACCCCGTGGACAACTGTTGATTGTTGGGGGGAGTGACCCCCAGCGCAGTGATGGGGCAGAGCGATGCCGAATTGAGGGGCTAGTTCAGGCGTACGGCTTAGGCGATCGCGTCACCTTTGTGGGGCAAGTGGCGCACGAAGACCTAGGCGCTTACTATAGCGCTGCCGATGTCTGTGTGGTGCCTAGCTACTACGAACCCTTTGGCTTGGTGGCGATCGAAGCGATGGCCTGCGGCACTCCGGTCATTGCCTCTGCCGTTGGCGGCCTTCAGTTTACGGTGGTACCCGAAGAAACTGGCCTGCTAGTGCCCCCTGAAGATGCAACCGCCTTAGCAGCAGCAATTCAACGGCTGATTGATGCCCCCCAATGGGCACAGATGCTGGGTGCAAATGGTCGTGAGCGCGTGGCTGCTCAGTTTGACTGGCAGGCGATCGCCCTGCAAATGGGAGCACTTTATCGCCAGCTGTTTGCCGCCTCCTTAATGGGGATGTCCGGTTGCTTGACGGCTCTGGCCAATACCGATATGCTAGCGTCCATGGATGCGTTGCTCAATAACTCACCGGCCTCCCTTGCGTCCTAAGTCAATCCCTGAGATCTAGTGAGATTAGGCGTTGGCATTGTTGTGCATTCATGATAGGATAAAAATCCTGACTGGGGCTTGTAGCTTAGTGGATTAGAGCGGCTGACTACGGATCAGCAGGTCGGGGGTTCGAGTCCCTCCAAGCCCGTAAAGTTCAAACCAGCACTTAAATCTGGGTAGTCATGCCATTTAAGTGTGGCCAATTTGAGGTGTTTTTACTGAATGTCGTGGCTGCAATGTGAGTCAGATAATGCTGCAACATTGCTACTGTCACTCCCTGACGGAAAGGAATAATTTCATTCCTATCATGATGCTGTAGTAATAACATTTGTGCAGTTGCCAGCAAGGAAGGAATGGCATCAGTCTCTTGCTCACTCAGGTGCAGCTCTATCAGTTCAATGTAGGCAGCCACAGTGTTGGGGCTTAAGAAAATAATTCGTCGCAGGTACTCCTTTGCTGTGGCTTTATCGTCCTGTTCTTCAGCAATGTGAGCCAGTAAGAAAAGTGCATTCACATTTTCTGGGTTCACGCTTAATATCTGTTGACTGGTGGCGATCGCCTCGGCGTAGCGACCCTGATTGGCATACATTTGTGCCATAAGTAGCAGGCAGTCCTCATCCTTGGGGTGGCCTGCTTGCCATTGCTGAGCCAAGGCCAATGCACGGGTATAGTTCCGTTGTGCAAAGTCTGCGCGGGCTTCCTCTAGAGCAGAGATTGGCGGCGGGGTCGGCTGTGGCCGTACGGGCGGATCAATCCCAAGTTGATACACCACTGATTCAGGATAGCTGAGGATCTCTAGCGGGCTGATCTCTTGTCCTTGTAGCTCGGTATGACCCGTTAACAGATAACCCTGGGGACGCAGTAGAGACACAAAGGTGCCTAAAATTTGGCTGATGGCGGTGCTGTCAAGGTAAATGAATACATTGCGACAGATGATGAGGTCAAGACTTGCGGGCAACAGATCGTAGTCTTCTGGACACAGTAAATTGACGCAACGAAAGCGCACCCATTGCCGCAGGGCTGCATCAATGACCCAACCTTGGGCTGTTTCCTGAAAGTAGCGCGCCTGTAAGGTCGGATTCATGCCGCGAAATGACCAGCGGCTATACACCCCTGCCCGAGCTTGAGCAACAGCATTTTGGCTAAGATCGTAGCCAACAAGACTCAATTGCCAGCGTTCTGGGTTGGGAATCAGTTCCTTGAGTAAGATGGCAATGGAATAGAGTTCCTCGCCGCTGGCGCAGCCTGCACTCAGAATTCGCAAGGTGCGATCGCCCTCATGGCGGGCAATCAGATCCGGCAAAAGACTCTCGCGCAGAACTTTAATTTGGCCGTGGTCGCGGAAAAAGTAGCTCTCACCCGTGGTAATCAGATCCGCAAGGTGCTGCCATTCCTTTTGGCCTGCCACAGACTCTGAATTCACCAGTAGGGCGAGATATTGGCTGGGATGCTGACAGTCTAGGGCACGACAGCGCATCAGGAGCTTCTTGGTTAGTTGCGGTCTGTCCTGTGGCCGAATACTAATCCCGGTTTGGCGGCGAATTAATTGTAAAAATTGCTCGAGTAATTGATCGTCCATGACGGCTGTAGTGCACCAGCTTACACCGTAACAAAAACGAGCCACCGCTGGGGGCGATCGCTCGTTGAGCTAAGACATTTTTTATTTTTAGATGCCTAATGATGACAGTTGGCCAACCCCCAAGCCGAGATCAGCCAACCTCAATCTTACTTTTTCGTGATCCGCGGCGGCTCACGGAAGAAGATCGCAAAGAAAAAGAGGGCGATTAAACAGGCAAAAATGAAAACGTAGGTGATAGTTTCCATGGTAAGTCCCTAGGAGTACTAGCTAAACAGCTTCTTTACGACGGGTGCTCAGATCACCCACTTTCTGGTAGACACCCCATTCCACCTGTTCCGGCGACAGCTCAGGATCAATCCCCGAGAAGACATCGCGGAAGAGGGTACGGGCACCATGCCAAATGTGACCAAAGAAAAAGAGCAGGGCAAATACGGCATGACCAAAGGTAAACCACCCCCGGGGACTGGTGCGGAAAATACCATCGGAGTTGAGGGTTTCCTTGTCAAACTCGAAAATCTCCCCAAATATGGCCTTACGGGCATAGCTCTTCACTGTTGGTGCATCCGTGAAGGTTTGGCCATTCAGCTCACCACCATAAAAGGTGACGGTTACACCCTGCTGCTCAAAACTATACTTCGACTCAGCCCGCCGGAAAGGAATATCCGCCTTCACAACCCCATTCTTATCGGTGAGGATGACGGGGAACGTTTCAAAGAAGTTAGGCATACGGCGCACAAATAGCTCTTCGCCCGTTTTGTCCCGGAACACCGCATGACCTTTCCAGCCTTGGGCAATACCATCCCCTTTATTCATTGGCCCAGTGCGGAACAGGCCACCCTTGGCGGGATTATTGCCAATGTAGTCGTAAAAGGCCAGTTTTTCTGGAATTGCCGACCATGCTTCTTCTGGCGTTGCGCCGCTCGCCAAAGAGGCTTGGACGCGACGATTAATTTCTTGCTGGAAGTAACTGCTATCCCACTGATAGCGGGTTGGCCCAAATAGTTCGATAGGGGTCGTCGCACTGCCATACCACATGGTGCCAGCAACAACAAAGGCAGCAAAGAAAACAGCGGCAATACTGCTGGACAAGACTGTTTCAATATTCCCCATGCGCAGGGCTTTGTAGAGGCGTTGTGGGGGTCGCACCAACAGGTGGAACAGCCCCGCAATAATACCTACAATTCCCGCAGCAATATGGTGAGCTACGATTCCGCCCGGATTGAAGGGGTTAAACCCATCAGGCCCCCACTCCGGTGCCACAGGTTGCACACTTCCGGTGAGACCGTAGGGATCAGAGACCCACATTCCCGGCCCAAATAGGCCCGTGAGGTGAAATGCGCCAAAACTAAAGCAGAGCAGTCCCGATAGAAACAGGTGAATCCCAAACATTTTGGGTAAGTCGAGGGCAGGCTCACCCGTGCGGGGATCGCGGAATAATTCTAAGTCCCAATACACCCAGTGCCAGCAGGCCGCAAGGAACAAGAGGCCGGAAAGGACGATGTGGGCGAGGGCAACCCCTTCAAAACTCCAAAATCCGGGATCAACGCCAGTTTCACCGGTGACGCTCCAGCCACTCCAGGAACCAGTCACCCCCAAACGGGTCATGAAGGGCAGGACAAACATCCCCTGCCGCCACATCGGGTTCAAAACTGGATCACTGGGATCAAAAATAGCTAGCTCGTAAAGAGCCATCGACCCTGCCCAACCGGCGACCAGTGCCGTGTGCATCAGGTGGGCCGCAATCAACCGCCCCGGATCATTGATCAAGACGGTGTGGACTCGGTACCAGGGTAGTCCCATTGACTACGCTCCTCCTATACAAAAGTTTAGCGTTTGCATGAACAAATTTTATTAAGCAGCCGGATCACGGTGACAACCGCTTCCCTACTAAGAGTTTAACGGCCAAGTTACCCGTAACTTCAGCTCTGGTTGGTCAGTTTTTCTGCCAGAATGAGAATGTATTAAGAATGGTAACTAGCGTGGGTCGCTATGGCAAGCAAAGCTGAGTTTGTGGGTACAAATATTAAGTTTGTTAACGAAGGCCAAGAAATTGTTGCGGCTCAAGGGGCAAATTTGCGCTTAAAAGCAATGGAAGCGGGGGTTGATCTGTACACCTTAAAGGGTAAGCTCTTTAACTGTGGCGGCTATGGCCAGTGTGGCACCTGCATTGTTGAAATTCTCGAAGGCATGGAGCATTTATCGCCCCGTACCGCGGTGGAAGAGCGCAAGCTCCGCCGCAAGCCGGACAACTACCGCTTGGCGTGTCAAACCTTGGTTAACGGTCCGGTATCGGTCAAGACAAAGCCATAGCACTCAACAGGAATGAGGGTCGTGCTGATCTTGAGACTACAGCGGCTGATCGCGCCCCCTTTTACTCCTGCGTGGGCAGTGGTTCTCAATAGTGCCTTCTTAATTGCAGTTGCTGTGGGGGGGGTGGCTTTTGCTCGCTATCTCTTTTACTACCGCTCTACGATTGTTCTTTACGCGCCTTTTCTGTTTCAAGCTACTGTCACTACGTTTTTAATTGCCCTAGTTAGCCTTGTTTTAGCAGTTATTTTGGGGGCGATCGCCACTTGGGCACGGCTGCATTCAGCTAAATTACTGCGACTGGCTAGCACCCTCTACATTGAGTTTGTGCGCGGCACCCCCACCTTGGTGCAACTCTTGGTGTGGGGGTTTGGCATTGGTGGCCTGCTGGGACACTTGGGGGTTGACCCACGACAGATTGCCTTTGACATTATGACTGTCCTGCACAGCAACCGCTTGGTGTCGCCCCTCTTTAACTTTATTTTTTACGGTATCCTTGGTCTCGGTTTTAATTATGGTGCGTACCTGAGTGAGGTCTTTCGCAGCGGCATTGAAGGAATTCCCCAAGGACAGACAGAAGCCAGCCTCAGTTTAGGACTCTCCCCTCGGCAAACCATGGGGCGGATTATTCTCCCTCAAGCCATCTTAATTATGCTTCCTCCCTTCACCAATAACTTTATTACCTTGATCCAAGATTGCGCCCTCCTGACCGTGATTGGAGTGCCAGAACTCCAGAACATGACCAGCACCTTTGCCAATCCCATCACCGATCCCCAGCGTAAGCTCTTTATCTATATTTTGGGTGCTCTGTTCTATTTTGCCCTCTGCTATCCCCTATCGCGCCTCTTGCGCTATTGTGAACGCCGCTTTAGTCACAGTGGCATTTCGTAGTCAAAATCGTTATGAGTATGATATAGTAGGCATGGCTGTTAAAAAATGTTAACAGTCCGCTATCGATCTGTTCCATGCAGAGCTGTTGTAGTTAGGAGCACAAGGTTTTATGTCTGAATGTTTGCGTGTTGGCCAAGCAGCCCCCGACTTTGAAGCGGTTGCGGTGTATGATCAGGAGTTCAAAACCATCAAGCTGTCCGATTATCGCGGCAAATATGTCGTCCTCTTTTTCTACCCCTTGGACTTCACGTTTGTGTGTCCCACCGAAATTGTGGCCTTTAGCGATCGCTATGCTGAATTTGCCCAACTCAATACTGAAGTGTTAGGGGTATCCGTTGATAGCCAATTTTCCCACTTGGCTTGGACACAAACTGACCGCAAATCTGGTGGTGTCGGAGATCTAAAATACCCCTTAGTTTCGGATCTCAAAAAAGAAATTAGCACAGCCTATAATGTGTTGACTGAGGAAGGCGTTGCGCTGCGAGGACTATTCATTATCGACAAAGAAGGGGTGATTCAACACGCGACAATTAACAACTTAGCCTTTGGTCGCAGTGTTGATGAAACCTTGCGGGTTTTACAGGCCATTCAGTACGTGCAGTCCCATCCCGATGAAGTCTGCCCCGCAGGCTGGCAACCCGGTGACAAAACGATGAATCCGGATCCAGTGAAGTCAAAAGTGTATTTTGAGGCCGTTGGCTAAGCCTTCTTGCTGAGTGAACTGATTTCATAGTCCAAACCTGCCCCTAGGGTAGGTTTTTTCTTTTGATCATTGACGGTGCAGGGGTGATCTTGTCAGCGCCAAACAATTTTGTGCGCCAATGGTGCAGAGCCTATAAGTGCAAAACAAACAATCAGTGGTATAATCCCTCGGCTAGGTTACCTAAATCCGAGGGCTGCTGCAACAGACCTATTTGCACAACTATTGCCCTTGATGATTCCTAGAAATAGTTTAGTGTCCTCTGGATAACATTAAGACTAACAAATCGTTATTTAGAATACATTTTACTCGCAAGGGTAAATTTTAGAATAAATTAGAGTAAAGACGATAGTGGCTTTATGTAGTGCCTTAGTCGCCCTTTTTTCTCAAAATTCAGCTGATGGGGGATCTGTTGTTGAACCAGTGGCTTGTACTGTGTGTTCTCGCTGGTGGAAGTTGGCATGACATCTGGCCTACGGTTTTACTTGAGACAGTCTTAGGTCTCCGTACCGCAAAACCTCTACAGTCGGTTCAACACTGAATGTACTGAATGTATTTTATGAAATGACCACCACAATTTTGTCTAGGGAACTTAACAGCGCTATGACTATGACCTCTACGCAATCACCAGCACTGACCCCAGAGCAGGCACCCCAAGCCAATAAGGCGCTTGTTTTTCCAGCACGGGTTATACAGCGGGTAATGGGCGATCGCCTCTCGGGGCGGTTGACATTTACAGACCCCAATGATGTGTCTATTGCGTGGAATCTTTATGTAGGGAGTGGTCAACTTCACTATGCCACCAGCAACACTGGCTATCAGCAGCGGTTTGACTACCTGTGCCAGCGGTACTGCCCACAATTAGCTGGGACGTTGCCAGAGGGCGACACTGAGTACCAGTATCTCTGTCGCCTTTGGCAGTCTGGGCAATTAACCCTCCCCCAATTGCGGAAGCTCCTATTTTTGTTTACCCAAGAAGCGCTGATTCATATCTTTGCCATGCCCCAAGCCTCCCTCTCAGTTGAGCGGGTCTTGGGCTTAGATCACCTTGTCCTGTGTGTTCCTATCAAGCAAACCCTCAGCCAGTTGCGCGATGGTATTAGTCAAGCGGTACAAACCCGCGCCTACCTGAACTCACCCCTACAACGTCTGGGTGTGGCGCATGCAGACAGGCTTCATCCCAGCCTTTGGCAAGAGGACTATGGTCGTCATGTGGCGGCTGCTTTGCCCCAACTGTTAGCTCAGACCCCTGTGCTCTACGAAATTGCAACCCAGTTACGTTTAGAGGCGATCGCCACGGCTCAGCTACTGCGCCCTGCCCTAATGAATGGCGCGATTGTGCAGTATCCCCACACCCCTCCTGAACGGGACGATCGCCCTGTCGTTGCCTGCATTGACGATAGTCGCACCATTCAGCGCAATGTGCGGTTAATTTTAGAGACCTCTGGCTATCGAGTGCTAGAGGTGATGCAGCCAACCCATGCCCTCAGTACCCTTACCGATACCAAGCCCGACCTAGTGCTGATGGATATTTCGATGCCAGAGATGGATGGCTATGAACTCTGCCGTCAGTTGCGGCAAACCGACACCCTCAAGGATGTCCCCGTGGTGATGCTTACGGGGCGTGATGGCCTCGTGGATCGGATTCGCGCCCGCATGGTGGGTGCCACCGATTATTTAACAAAACCCTTTACCCCGCAAGAGTTACTATCATTAGCGGAGCGATTTACGCATTCCGCAATTTTGGAGACGAACTGATGAAGCGAGTGCTAGTGGTTGAAGATTCGCGAGCGGATCAAACAATGATCGTTTCTATCCTTGAAAAGCTAGGCCACGAAGCTCATCTTGCCGAAAGCGCTGAAAAAGCACTGGAGTGGTTGGCCAACCATCAGCCACCGGATTTGATTATGCTAGATATTGTCATGCCCGGTGTCAATGGCCTCGAGCTGTGCCGCGAAGTGCGGGCTAACCCTGACTTAAAACATGTCCCCATTGTCTTTTGCTCCTCTAAGGATCAAGACTTTGATCGCTTTTGGGCACTCCGACAAGGTGGAAATGCCTACCTGACAAAGCCCTTTGAACCGGAAGACCTCATTCAGACGATTGGTGAGTACTTAAATCCTGCTGAGTAAGCTATGGCAACTGGTTCCCTGCGTGCTACCGAGTACTTTCACGTTGAGTTGCCTCGAGGGGTGAACGTGGCCATTCCCCTTGATCAAACCGCAGAGGTACTGAGCCTGCAAGCGCGGGATATTTGCTTGATCCCGGGGGTGTCTCCAGCACTGCTGGGCATTAGTAATCAGCGCGGTCGCCTCCTGTGGATGTTAGATTTACTACAACTCCTAGGGTTGAATCACCCCAGTGGCCAAGCCACCAATGAACGCTTGACGGCCTTAGTGGTCAGGGAGGCAACGCCGCAGCAGCCCCGCCAGTTTGCCTGTATTGTGAGCCGTTTACGGGGCATTATGAGTGTCCTGCCGGATCAACTTCAACCTGTTCCCAAGCGTCTGCAACGAGAGGTTCGCCAATACTTGGCGGGATTTGTGCAAATGGAGCGGTTACCCATTTTACTGTTAAATATTGAAGCAATTTTCCAGGCCGTGGCTCGTTCACCGTTATCCTCCTCTGCCCTCAGCCTATGACATCCCTTGCCGATAATGCCCGCCCGACTCGCCCCCTGAGCGATCGCTACTTTAACGCCATCCTCACTCAGGATATTCCGACCCTACGGGATATTTTAAGCGAAGACCCAACGGATTACTTGGTTCAATTAACCTTGGCCACTGCCCTAGAGCATCAGGGGGAGATCGCCGCTGCCACGGAACTGTACGGTGCGATCGCCCAAGGGGATCAGGGGATTTTTGGCCAAAGCGCCCGTAATGCCCTTGCCCTCTTGCGGGATAACTCTCCCCCTGCAACCCCTGCGATACCAACACGCCCCGCCGCGCCAGTTCGCCCCACAGCGATTAACTTTGGTCGTGGCCAAATCAAACAACTGCGACAGGAACTACATGCCCTAGAAAGCGCGCTCGTGCAACTAAATGAACAGCAGTGGCAGACCCCCTTACCAGAGGTGAGCGATCCGCAGTTGCGAGGAATTGCCCAAGGAATTGCCGCCTTGGTCGAGCAATTGCAACAGCAGCAGCAGCAAATCATGGATCTAGAGGCGCAGCGGCAATCGGATAGTCAACTACAGCGCCAAGAGCGCATGAAAATGCAGGAGGCTGTGATTAATCTGCTGTTGGATATTGAGGGGGCACAGCGGGGGGATCTCACGGTTCGCGCCAAGGTCGATGAAGGTGAGATGGGGTCGATTGCCGATGCCTTTAATGCTACGGTGCGCAGTCTGCGGCAAATTGTTGTGCAGGTGCAGGCCGCTGCAAATCAAGTGCAGGTTGCAGCTCAAAGCAGTCAGCAGGCGATCGCTGGCCTTGTCGAAGGGGCAACCCAGCAAGCCGAGGATATTCAGCGCACCCTACAAGCGGTGGAAGCCATGGCAGCCTCTGTGCAAGATGTGGCCAAATCTGCCCAAGACGCTGCAACCATTGCTGCGGAAGGCTTAGCCGCAGCGGAACTGGGGGATGCCACAATGGATACCACGGTGGACAGCATGGAAAATATCCGCCTCAGTGTAGCCGATACCGCCAAAAAAATGAAACGCTTGGCGGAATCGTCCCAGGAAATCTCCAAAATTATTAATATTATTTCAGGTATTTCTGAGAAAACGAACCTTTTGGCCTTTAACGCCTCCATTGAGGCGGCGCGAGCCGGGGAGCATGGTCAAGGGTTTCGGGTTGTGGCCGACGAGGTTCGGCGCTTGGCTGAGCGAGTGACTGATTCAGCCCGTGATATTGAGCAATTAGTGACCGGCATTCAGCAGGAAACCGCTGACGTGTTGCAGCAGATGGAGGGCAGCACGGCTCAGGTGGTCAAAGGCACCCAGCTGGTGAGTCAAACCAAAACAACCCTACAGGGGCTAGCGCGGCTGAACCAGCAAATTGACTCGCGCTTACAAGCAATTTCTGAGCGTACCGTCTCCCAGACAGCCACTGCCGCGGAAGTGACTCAGATTATGCAGGCTGTGGCTGAGATGGCTCAGACGACCTCTTCGGCCTCGGCAGCGGTGGTCGCAGCGATGGAGAGCTTGGTCACGGTGGCGGCAGAACTCCAGTCGTCGGTGTCACGGTTCCGTGTTGAAACCTAAGGCCATTGGCAATGCGTGGGAGGGTGGGCTATGACCCTAAATGCTGCAGAATTGGATGCCATTACCCAAGAAGCCCGTAATTGCTTTCTCTACGAGGATGCCCCAGAGTACCTACTGCTTTTAGAGCAGTGGGCAGAGCAGGTTGCGGCAGACCCGCAGCGCCGCTATAGCCCCGATGACTACAACACGCTGATGCGAGCGGCGCACTCCCTCAAGGGGGGGGCAGGCATTGCCCAGTTGGCAGAGCTACAGGAGCTAACCCATCGTCTTGAGGATGTGCTTGAAGCCCTCAAAGACAATCAGATGGGCGATCGCCCCCGTGCCCACCAATTATTGCTGCAAGGCATTGAGCAAACCCATGAGCTACTGGAGGCAGCAAAACAGCAGCGGCCAGTGACACCCACCCCGCAACGGCAGGCACTACTCGCTGGCTTGGCGGAACTGTTGCAAACCGTCCCCCCGCCTGCGACGACTGCGCCCCTCTCTGGGGGAGATCTCCAGAGTGCCCTAACGAACGACCTAGACGCCTGCTTACAGGGTTTAGAAGTCAGCACCACCGATGCCGAGCGCGAGGAAGCGTTTATGGCTCTAGTGAGGACAGCCCAAACCCTCGGCGATCGCCATCAGGTACCTTGGCTCAGCCAATTGGCCGCAGAACTCCCCAATCTAGTGGCGGAAATGCCCTTGGCAGAATTAGTGCCCGCGGTCATTGCGGAATTTCGCCAACTGCGAGAGGCAGAGCTAACCAAATTAGCTGCCGCCGCTCCTTCTCCCCCGCCAACGGTGCCGCAGCCAGACGAGTTTTATGTGCGCATTCCGGTGAGCAAGTTAGATCGGCTGGGCAACACCGTCAGTGAGCTGCTCATTGGTCAAGAGCGGTTAACCCTCTACCAGCAGCAATTTTCCCAGACAAACCGCCAACTGAAGCGCCGTATTGAACAATTCCGTCCGATTCGGGATCAGGTGCAGACCGTTTACGATCGCTTGGCCACGCCCCTTGCGGCGCGGGGAATGGTTAGCCATGGCCATGAAACGCATGATTTTGATGCGTTGCAATTTGACCGTTATACGGAACTGCACACCACCCTCCAAGACTTTCAGGAATTACTGGCGCGGATTCAAGAGATCGGGGCAGACATTGACCTGCTCAACCGCGACCTCCAAGAAGCCCTCGATCTGGGGCGGCAACACCTGAATAATCTCTACAGTGAACTGACAGACTCACGCCTTGTTCCCTTTCGCCAGTTAGCCGAGAAATTTATCACGGCTGTGCAAACCCTTGGCGATCGCCACCAGAAACCTGTGCAACTGGTGATTGAAGGGGGGGACACCTTAGTCGATCAAGTGATTTTGCAGCAATTGAAAGCTCCGCTCACCCACTTAGTCCGCAATGCCTTTGACCATGGTCTAGAACCTCCCAATGAGCGCCAAGCGAGGGGCAAGCCCAGCATGGGTACCATCTATCTGCGGGCAAAGCTGCGGGGTAATGCAGTGGAGATTCAAGTGGCTGATGATGGCCGTGGCATTGATCTGCAGCGGGTACGGCAAAAAGCAGTGGCGCTCAATCTCTGCCCCATTGAAAAAATGCCAGAGCTTAGCCGTGAGCAAATCCTTGAGTTCCTCTTTTTGCCGGGTTTCTCAACGGCTAAACAGGTGAGCGACCTCTCGGGACGGGGCGTGGGGCTGGACGTGGTTCGCGAGCAAGTGCAGCGATCGCGCGGCAGCATTAAGGTTACCACTGAGCCGCAGCAGGGCACGACCTTTACCCTGACTCTGCCGTTGACCCTGAGCATTTTGCCGATGGTGCTGTGTCAGGTTGGCGATTTAACCTTGGCCATTCCTGATTTGAGTATTCGCGAAGTCATTGCCCTCAAAGAGTACACCGATATTCATCAACCGAGTGCCACCATTCGCTGGCAAGGGCAAAGTGTCCCCCTCTATCCGCTGCACAGCTTCTTGCCCTACCAACGCCCCACGACTGCCCCGCTACAACCGTTGGGGGTGGGGGTTGTGGTGGATGTTGCAGGGCAACCCGTTGCCTTAGGGGTGAACTACCTCATTGCTGAGCGGGAACTGGTGGTCAAGCCCTTTGATCAGACGGTGCCCGTCCCCCCCTACATTATGGGGTGTACGGTGCTAGGCAGCGGTGAGGTGGTGCCTGTTCTTGCGCCCGATAATTTTACGGCGCTGCTGGCAACTCCTGCTCCCCCTGCAGTTCCCAGTGAGCCTCCGGCACGACGCACCACTCCCCAAGTGATGATTGTGGATGACTCTATTGCGGTGCGGCGGCTATTGGATCGGGTGTTGCGTCAAGCTGGCTACGAAGTCGTGCAATGTCGCGATGGCAAAGAAGCCCTAGAGACGTTGCTGGGGCAAGGGCAAGAGGTTGACTTGGTCATTACCGATGTAGAAATGCCGCGCTTAGATGGTTATGGCTTACTCGAGGCAATTCGCACCGCAGCACCGCTGCAACACCTGCCCGTAACGATGTTAACCTCGCGGGGGGGCGATCGCCATCGCCAGAAAGCACTGCAATTGGGTGCCAATGGTTATATTACAAAACCCTTCCAGCCCCAAGCCATGCTCGAAACGGTGGCGCAACTTCTTGGGAAGCGCTGATCTAGCAGGGGGTAGTTTCAGGCTTGAAGGGTCGCTCTAGGAGATGGGTGAGAGCCGCTTGGGGGGTGAGTTGCTCTTGGAGCACTGCTGCCACCATTGCGGTAATGGGTATCTCTAGGCCGTGGTGCTGAGCGTACCGATACAACACAAGCGCGGTATTGACCCCTTCTGCGGTGCCATGGGTTAGCTCTAAGGCTTGGGGCAGGGATTTTCCTTGGCCGAGGTGCCACCCCACCTGATAATTGCGGCTGAGGGAGCTGGTACAGGTGGCCAAGAGATCCCCGAGTCCAGATAGGCCATAAAATGTTGCCGCTTCCCCTCCCCAGTGACAGCCAACCCGTACCATTTCCACGAGGCCACGGGTAATTAGGGCGGAGCGGGCATTAACCCCTAAGCCTAAGCCATCGTTGACCCCGCAGGCGATCGCGATGACATTTTTGAAAATGCCACCCATTTCAACCCCGCGCCGATCCTCATTGCTGTAGAGCCGAAACGTGGCACTGCCGAGCAAGTCCTGTACCTGCTTGGTAGCGGTGGCTTGACCGCCAACCACCGCTGCTGCCGGTAACCCCTGTTGAATTTCTGCCGCTAAGTTCGGCCCAGATAGCACCACCAGCGCTTGATTGGGGCAGTAGGTTTGCCAGATGTCTGCTGCGGTGGAAACGGTTTCTGCCTCCAGTCCTTTGGTGGCACTGACAAGAATAACATCCGGACTCGGCTGTAGAGCCGCCACCCGCTGGGCAACGTCGCGCACTGCCTTGATGGGCAACGCCGATACAAGGAGGTCTATATTGTCTAGGAGGTCTTTCCCTAGCGCTCCTTGCGATCGCCCCCACAAGCGCACAGCACATCCCTGTTGTCTAAACAGATAGGAGAGTGTTTGTCCCCAACTACCTAAACCAAGAATGAGTACAGAGGAATGGGGATGCATGAAAACAGTTGTCGTCCCCTAGGGAGTCACCGTTGAGTTTTGGAATTGCTCTCGCTGCCGCCGCCGAAACGCTTCGGCTTCAGAGCTAAGATTTTCCATTTGATCTGCAGCAATTTCGTTGGGATCGCGGCCATCGAGCAGCCGCAGCCGATTCATTAAGCCCGGCACCGAAAAATTGGAGTTTTGACTGGGGTTGAGGATAGAGTTGAGGTCTCCACTCGCCGAGTCATTTTGCTGCCAACCGTCCATGGGGTTGTTGGTGGGCCGGATCTGAGCCATAACAACACCACACACACTCAAGCTGAGCAACGCAAGGGCGCAACTGGTAAAAAGGTGACGCTTCATGTATAGTACTCCTCACGATCCATGTAAGCGGGTGACGATGGGCAGAGCATTCAGGTGCCAGAACGCATCCAAGGGCTGTTGAGGATGGCACTGAAGAAATGCTGCAATTATAGCAAGTTCTTGGCCTAGGGATTACAAAAGTAGCACTGACTTGGGTCGGCCAGAGGTTCTTGAGTCGGGACGCTGAGGACGTGAGCGCAGCGTTGGCAGCGGTAGCGGACTGCTTTGGTCTGACTAGTTGGTGCACCACACAGGGCGCAGGGGCGACCGGGGATAGTTTCTGTTGCGACAAAGCCGGGCAGACCACACTGGGGGCAACCCTGTTGCATGGCCTTGACCAGTTCAGCGGTGGCGCTGGCAATCACGCCCATGCGGGTTGGGTTCATGTGGGCGCGCATATCGGTTTCTAGGTGGAGGCGGCCATCCGGGCTATGCGGGTGTAGCGCCGCGATCGCTGCTTCAAGTTCCTCCACAGTTTTAATGCCCTTAAAAATCGGCGTATTCGGTATTGGGTCAGAGCTGACCATGGCAATTAAGCCATGGCTGGGAAACCCCACCGTTTTGGCAAAGGTTAAGGCATCAGACAGGCTGCGGATGGTGGCATGGCTAAAGTTAGTGTCTAGGGAGATGACCTCCCCCCACAACTTTAGATCGTGGAGACGATCCACAAGCAGCACCAGCTCGCGATCGCCCGGGACTAAGGGACACTGGGGATGGGGGCCAAAACTCCCCTCACTGGCGATCGCCAAATCAGCCCCCGTTTCAGATAGCACCAAGTTGGCTTTTGCTTCAGCAGCCTCCTCTTGAGTACCGCAGCGGGGGCGATCGCGGCTAAAGGTGCCAAACTGATCCGTATCAATGGCGGCTGCCACCTCGACTTGGATTCCCAGTGCCGCAAGCGCTGGGGCAATCACCTGCTCCTTGCCATGCTTTGTGGCTAGAATGGCGGTTCGTCCGTGAAAGTAAGCGGTTGTGTCCTTAAACATCACCACCCAAGTACGCCTCAATGACCTTGGGATCATTTTTAACCCGGAGGGGGTCACCTAGGGCAATCAGTTGACCAAAATCCAGCACGGCGATGCGATCGCAGAGATTCATCACTAAGGGAACATGGTGCTCAATTACGATCACCGTTAACTGAAATGCCTCGTGCAGACGGTCAATCAATTCGCACAGTGCTTGCTTTTCAGCCGGATTCATCCCCGCCGCTGGTTCATCCAGCAACAGTACCTTCGGTTGCAAGGCCAGAGCACGAGCAATTTCAAGGCGGCGCTGCTCTCCGTAGGGTAAATTGCCGGCCAATTCATCGCGGCGATCGTAGAGACCCAGCCAGTATAAAAGCTCAGTGGCGCGATCGGCCAAGCGGCGCTGCTGTTGTTGCACCGCAGGAGTGTTCAGCAGATTGGCCCAAAACTGCGTTGAGCCGTGGCGATGCTGCCCCAGCCGCACATTCTGCCACACCGTCATCTCCTTAAACAGGCGAATATTCTGAAACGTACGGGCAATCCCCAAGGCGGCAATCTGGTGGGGGGGCGCATGGGTCAACCGCTGCTGCTGAAAGTAGATGTCGCCACTAGTGAGGGGAATCAGCCCCGTGAGCAGATTAAAGAGGGTGGTTTTGCCCGCACCATTGGGGCCAATAATGCCAAAAATTTCCCCCTCTTCAACCGTCAGCGATACCCGATCCACGGCCTTCAGGCCACCAAAGGTACGGCTGACCTCTCTAAGGGTCAGGACGGCTGCCCCACTCATGGCTGCGGCGGTGTTTTTTCAAAGGCTTGGTAGGCTAAGCGCGACACTTGACGGATCAGTTCACTACCTTGGGGGTCATTGTAGGGGCGCTTGACCATCATGGCGGCAACATAGCGTTGACCGTTGGGCATATCCACCATGCCAGCATCCCCCACGACGGTGCCAATGTCACCTGTTTTATGGGCAATGGTGGCACCTGGGCCAATGCCAGCCGGTAGCAGCGTGTTGGTAACCGTGCGGCGCATAATATCGAGGAGGCGATCGCGACTGCGGGGAGAGACCAGTTCCCCTTGGCCAATCTTCAGCATTAGGGTAGCTAAATCCCGAGGGCTGGTGGTGTTGGTGCCCTCCATATCCGGCAGCAGATTATTGATCACTGTATCCTTTAAGCCCCACTCCTGAAACTGTTGGTTGAGCACGGCGGCACCCCCTAGGCGATCGATCAGCATATTGGTGGCGGTGTTGTCACTGATGGTAATCATCAAGTCGGCCACTTCTAGGGCTGGATACTGGGAGTTGGGTTTTTGGTACTGTAAGGTTCCTGCCTCCGGCGCAATTAAATCGGGTCGCATGGTCAGGCGCTCACTCAGGCTAATGCGGTTCTCATCCACTGCTTTGAAAAAGGCCACCAGAATCGGAATCTTAATGGTTGAGGCGGCAGGAAAGACATCGTCACCACCGACGTTCAGTGCTGCACCGGAGTCAAGGTTGAAAAAGTACAACCCAGCACTGAGTTTGGGTTGACGGGTCACTAACTGCTGAATCTTTTGCTGCAAATTCCCTAAGGGGCGCTCCGGCGGTAGATCAGCGTTGGTCACATCGGGGGCGATCGCCTGCGCAGCAACCGTGTCTAAGGAGAGTTCCCGCGGTTGCAGGATGGACAGCAGCGTGCCAACAATAGCCGCAAGGGCAACGACGCTCACCCCAAAGCGAAAGCTGATCAGCAATAGGTTAGGGCGAGGATGGGGTGGCGACGACGGTGCAGAAGTATAACGGGGGAGTGAGGAAAGGTTAGACTGTTGAACCATCGATCGATACCGTGCAACCATGCCACTACTGTAAAGGGAATGTGTCTGATTTTGTGGGGGAAGGCTGACCAATCGCCCATTCCAATTGCCGTACCATCCCCCGCAGCAGAGCCACTTCTGCCTCTGTTGGGTAAGCACGGCCCAGGAGCGATCGCACCTTTTCCATGCGACGGGCTGCCGTATGGGGGTACAAAAAACCAACCCTGAGCAATAGCTGCTCTAAGTGGTCGTAGAACCCTTGCAACCGCTCAAATGTGACGGCAGACTCCTGATCGGAAGTTCCCGCTGGGTTGCTGGCAGCGCACCACAATTCATAGCAACATACGGCCACAGCTTGAGCCAGATTCAAAGATGGGTAGAGGGTTGCTGTGGGAATGCGAATGAGTCCTTGGGCTAAGGCGAGTTCCTGATTCGTTAAGCCGCGATCCTCGCGACCAAAGATGAGCGCAGCGGTACCGGTACCTAACAGTTGCGGTGCGCCCTCGCGCGGTGGCCAGCAGGGAAGGGCTAAATCGGCAACATCACGGCCAACGGTAGCAAAAATCCGCTGGCACCCTTTTAAGGCAGTGTCTAGGCGATCGGTAATCGTAGCTTGGGTGAGCACCTCTTTTCCATGCACTGCCCAGCGATAGGCCAGCTCACTGTGGGGGCAGCAGCGGGGACTCACAATCCATAACTGCTGTAACCCCATATTTTTCATTACCCGAGCTACGCTGCCGATATTGATATCACCGTTGGGTTCGACAAGAACAATGCGCACCCCAGCAAGCCGCTGGACAGCAGAAGAGTTCAACAAAATATTGCTTCCCTTGGCATCGATTTTTACCAAGCAGCGCCGTAAAGACCTGCCCTTTAGGGCGGGGATATAAGGCGCTTTTGCTTTGATGAAAGACTTGCACCCAAAGCGAGATCGTGGTACACCGCCATTATAGCGGGAGGGTAGTCAACCGCTCTAAAAACCCAACAGTCAAACGACTGAATACAACCTCAATAGGTTTGTGTTTGTTTGCAACGAAGCCCACGACGTGGGCTACGGTACCTTAGGGCATAAGGGAACCGCTCCGAAAGGAGGAACGCTTGGGGAGAGATGCACCTCTGCTTTAGAGGGGCAACCTGATGAAGTAAGTGCGCTCGTGGAACCAAGAACAAGAATCCTCAGCCTTTAGGCTGGGGAGTATGTCAAAATCCTGATGGTACACGGACAGCGAGGCCGACTGTCTTAGTCTTTTGCGAGCCACATTCAGCAACACCCCACTAGAACACCGAGAATGTCCCCAAATTGGCTACAATGGGTTCTTGTTCACTAGAGCCTTGCAATCCTATGGCAGAAGAAATTTTTAACACCGCAGTCATTTCCTTCACCCTTGTTCTTGTCGGCCTAGGGGCGGGCTACCTGCTACTGCGCCTAACCCCCGACGATTAGCTGTTCTAGACGGGAAGCCCCGCGCTGTACGTGCTAGGGTCAGCGTCGGGATGAGAGTCGCGTGAGCCGTAGGCGAACAATTTGATTGATGACATGGCAAACCTATCTAACCGTGTTATTATGGTCGTATTACTGCGATAAAGGTTCATGTTAAGAGCGTCAAGGTTAGACTCTATTCCACGATTGAACAGCAGACGCATCTAGCTCAAGCGTTCGGTTGCGCGCGATGGGTTTGGAATCAGTCCCTTGCAACACTCTCTCAGACCTACAACGAGACAGGGAAAGGTCTTTCTGCTTACGACATGAAAAAGCAGATTCCGCTCCGGAAGTTGGAGCACCCGTGGCTCAAGGAATGCTACTCTCAATGCCTCCAGTCGTCGGTGCTAAATCTATCTAGGGCGTTCATTAACTTTTTTGATGGCCGAGCTCAATATCCAAAGTTTAAGACTCGCCACGGTCGGCAGTCTCTCCAGTATCCTGCAAACGTCAAACTGCTCAGCGATTCAGAGATTAAGTTCCCCGGAAAGCTTGGCGTTGTTAAAGCTAAGGTGCATCGCGACGTTGTTGGACAGCTTAAAACCGTAACCCTAATCTAAGATGCCGGATGGGCGATACTATGCGTCTCTCCTGATAGATGACGAAGTTGAACAGCCAAAAGCAAGCAGTAAACTACTCCCAGCTAAAGCAGGGAGCTTTTAGTAGCCCTGCAGTTAGCAAGCCAACCACGAGCCTCTGGGGTGGTTTACAACACCCCCAATCGACCGTTAACAGTGCCTTAAATAGCCGTTTCTGTTGTCCGCAGTATTATTATAACCTAAAACAACTAAAGTTGCTAAAGGAGCTTTCCTCCCCGTACTGAAGTACGGGGCTTCCAGCCATACCCGAGGTGAAGAACCATAGCCTAGCCAAGTCCATCAGTGATGCTGGCTGGGGGATGTTTTGCACCATGCTCAAGTACAAAGCGGAGGCAGAAGGCAACATCTATTTGGAAGTAGGGCGCTTTTTCCCCAAGTTCTCACCTTTGCTCAGAGAGTCTGCTGCCCCTACCCAAAATGGATTTAAGCGTCAGGGTGTTTGACTGCCCTCACTGTGGGCAGAAGCATGACCGGGACGTGAATGCTGCCATCAACATCAGGAATGAAGGCTTGCGGATGTTGGCATTGGGAACCAGTGCTGCTGCCCTTGGAGGCAATGTAAGACCAAAGCGGTATGGGCGAACGTCCACTACGGCAGAGGCGGTTGCCTGTGAAAAGGGAAGCCCACGCTCTATCTGAAGGATGAGCGTTGGGTAGTTCACTTCCTTGCAAGGGTCATACGAGTGATAGTTCATGCGGCCAAGGGACGTCTCCTGCCACAGTCAGTTGCCTAGGAACCAAATAGCAGTAGCCATAGGGGTAATAGTGGCACTAACACCAGCAGACTCACCATGATCAGACTCGCGGCAAACGGGCGGTCTAAACGATAGACATCTGCCAGCACAAGGGTCATAAAGGCAGGGGGCATACCCGCTTGCAAGACGATCCCCAAACGAGGTAAACCATTAACCCCTACAAGGGTCAGCCCTATCCCTAACAGTAGGGGCACCAGAAACATCTTGATACTTAAACAGGGAATAATACGCCGCCAGTCCATGTGTAGGTTTGTTTCCCCAAGGCACATTCCCATATAGACCAGTCCCGCCAAAACCATCAGCCACGCCACAGCCAGCAGTCCTTGATGGGCGATCGCCGGCAAGGGATACTCCCGTAGCGCCAACCCCAACCCCACACACCAAAGCGTTGGATTGCGGCCAATATGCCAAAGCAGCTTCGGCACGGACACATGCGTTTGACCAAAGCTAGCGGCCAAGCCAATACCGGCACTGTAAGAAATTAGCAAAGAACCCAGCAGATCGTAAAATAAAGCCCAACTAAAATGACTGCTCCCCAGTAGTTGCCATGTAATTGGATAACCAATAAAACCGGTATTACCGACCATCGTTGCCAACAGAAAACTACCTGACCCTTGGCGAGTGTGGCAGGGGTGCCACCGTAACCATAGCCACGCCAGCCCAACACCTAGACCCATCCCTGCCCATGCCATTAAGGGAGCCAAGCTACTACTTCCGGTCAATGGGGTTGTGAGAATGAAACTTAAGGCACAGAGGGGAGCACCCACCCAAAACAACCCTTGAGCCAGCCAACCTGTTGTTGTGGCAGGCATAAACCGCACACCGATGTAGCCCACCCCCATGCAGAAGAAAATCAAGCCATAGAGTTGGGCAAGGGTAGGTAACAAGACTGAATCGACTATAGCCTAAAGGTCGCGCTACAATTAAAGAATAACTATAATACCAAATTTTAGAATGACCGGTTCTGCTGAGCGGCCTGTTAATTCCTTAGATGCCCATGGTTTTCTGAACCGCTATGCCCCCGCAATTATTAACCAAAAGAAAGCGGCGGAACTGATCAAGGAGTATGCTACTGGTCGTCGTGACTTTCGCCGCTACGATCTACGGGGGGTGACCCTCGAGGATGTCAACCTTTCAGGGATTGATCTGAGCGGAGCAGATTTATCTACTGCTAGTTTGACTAATGTTGACCTGAGTGATGCAAAACTCATTGAAGCAAAATTGATTAATGCTGAGCTAACAAATGTCCAATTGCGGCAAGCCAACCTCAGCCGTGCCAGTTTCAGAGGGGCAACCCTAACCCATACCTCCCTATTAACCGCTACCCTGCGAGGTACTGTGCTGCCGAATGGTCGCACCTCAGGGTAAGCCTCTAGGCAAGGCTCCACAAACCAACTTTAAGCAAGTTTTTTTGGGCTAGAAGTTCGTCACAGGGAACTAGCCGCAAAAGGAGTTGCCCTAGGGGCGATCGGGGGCTAAACTAGTAGCAACTGTTACCTTAAATCTACGGACGCCGACCTACCATGAGTGCTAAGCCCGTTGTGATTGCGCCCTCAATTTTGTCTGCTGACTTTAGCCGTTTGGGCGAGGAAATTGAAGCCGTCGATCGCGCGGGTGCCGACTGGATTCATGTGGATGTCATGGACGGTCGCTTTGTTCCGAATATTACGATTGGGCCATTAATTGTCGAAGCAATTCGTCCCCTCACCCAGAAGCCCCTCGATGTGCACTTGATGATTGTTGAGCCGGAAAAATACGTGGCTGACTTTGCCAAGGCCGGTGCCGACATTATCTCTGTGCACGCAGAGCACAACGCTTCGCCCCACTTGCACCGCACCCTGTGCCAAATTCGTGAATTAGGTAAGCAAGCTGGGGTGGTTCTCAATCCCTCTAGCCCACTAGACCTCATTGAGTATGTCCTTGAGGTGTGCGATCTCATCTTGATTATGAGTGTGAACCCGGGGTTTGGCGGCCAGAAGTTTATTCCAGCGGTTCTGCCGAAAATTCAACGGTTGCGGCAAATGTGTGAAGACCGGGGCTTAGATCCATGGATTGAGGTCGATGGCGGTCTGAAGGTTGATAATACATGGCAGGTGCTAGAGGCGGGAGCCAATGCCATTGTGGCAGGTTCAGCCGTGTTTAATGCTCCAGATTATGCGGCGGCGATCGCCGGCATTCGCAATAGCAAACGTCCTAGCCTTGAAAATATTCCAGTACTGCAGTGACATACTCCCGACTCCGACCGCACAGCGGTGCGGACTCTAAACCATGCTCATCGGCGAATTTGAACATTTTACAGAGCTACTGGTCAACTACACAGATGATCTGATTTGTCTGCACGAACCCAACGGCTGCTATCTCTACGTTACGCCCTCCAGTGAACGGCTCTTGGGGTATCGTCCCGATGAACTCGTTGGTCAAAGTCCTTACCGGTTTTTCCATCCCGATGACGTGGAGCGCATTCGCAGTGGTGCCCATGCCTTGGCGCTGCAGGGGACAACAGAGCTAGTTGAGACCTACCGGATGCGCAAAAAAAATGGCTCCTACATCTGGCTTGAAACCCTGACTCATCCCATCTGCGATGAACAGGGAACACCCCTATTTTTGGTGACAACCTCCCGAGATGTGAGCCGCCACAAGCAACTGGAACTGCAACTGCAAAGGAATCAGGAACTTCTTGAAACCTTTTTTGAGCAATCCCTCGAAGCCTGCTTTTTTATGATGTTGGATCAGCCCGTGCGCTGGGATGACACGGTGGACAAAGAGGCCATCCTTGAGTACGTCTTTGACCATCAACGCATTACGAAGGTGAATGCTGCTCTGGCTCAGCAATACCGCTGCTCTGAAGACCAACTGATTGGCTTGACCCCCCGTGACTGCTTTGGCCACGATCTGGAACTGGGAAAACGCCTGTGGCGTGCTTTGTTTGACTTGGGCAACTTCCACGCGGAGCTGGAGCTGTTTCGTCAGGATGGCTCATCCTTTTGGATTGAGGGGAATTACGTTTGTCTGTACAACGAACGGCAGGAAATTACGGGTCATTTTGCGGTGCAGCGGGACATTAGCGATCGCGTCCGGATGCAGGCGGAGCTAGCTCAAAAAACGGCGGAACTGGAATACTTCTTTAGTTCGTCGCTGGAACTATTTATGATTGCTGATACCGAGGGACGATTGCGGCGGGTCAATCAACACTGGTACACGCATCTGGGCTATGGCTTGAATACACTGCTGGGGGCAAGTTTTGAGCAGTTTATTCACCCGGAGGATCGCCCAAGGCACCGTGCTGCCATGGCACAACTGTTGCAGGGAGAGTCGGTTTCTAGGCATCTTACCCGCCTGCGCACTCAGCAGGGGGAATATCGCTGGTATGAATGGGAAGGGGTATTGGGGCAACATCGCCTCTATGCTGCGGCGCGGGATGTGACGGAGGAACGCCAGTTTAACGATTGCCTGCAAGCGGTCTATAACCAACTCACCGATATTCTCGAAAGTATGTCGGATTACTTTTTTGAAGTGGATCACGACTTCCGCATCATCTACGTCAATGGTCACTTTTGCCGTCTGCTGGCCAAGTCAGCGTCAGAGATTCTGGGGCAGTCTCTGTGGCAGGTGTGTCCCGATTGCCTGAATACACTTGTTGAAGAGCACTATCGCACTGCTATGCGCCAGCAAACCCCCGTGCAGTTTGAGGCCTTCTACAGCAGTCTGAACCAGTGGCATATGGTGCGCGCCTTTCCTACCCGTCGGGGTCTGGCCGTCTTTCTTCAAGATATTACAACCCAAGTGACCTCCAGCCTCTCGCTACAACGGCGACAAACCCAAGCCGAGCTATTGCACCGCCTCACCCTGAAAATCCGCCAATCCCTTGATTTAGACACTGTACTCACGACTGCTCTGGCCGAAATCCGCGAATTACTGCGCATTGACCGCATGCTGATCTTTCAGTTTCACGCTGATGGCAGTGGCACCGTGGTGGCCGAATCGGTAGCCAAGCCAGAGTTTTCTTTGCACAACTGCGCCTTTCACGATCCCTGTTTTCACAAGAGCCACGCCCAGGCGTATCTAGAGGGACGTGTACTGGCGATCGCCGACATCGATACCGCCACCCTCACCCCCTGTCACCATGAATTCCTGAAAAGTCTCTCAGTACAGGCCAATTTAGTAGTGCCCATTATTCAGGAAGAGACCCTTTGGGGGCTGCTGCTGTGCCACCATTGCTCGGAGACCCGCCCTTGGGCACTTGATGAAATAGAACTGGTTCGGCAGTTGGGGGAACAGTTGGGGCTGGGGATCCATCGTGCTGAACTGGTGAGCGCCCTGCACCAGGAAAAAGATCGCTACCGCCGGGTGCTAGAGGCACAAACCGAACTCCTCTACCGCTGTACGCCGGAGGGGCGGCTCACCTTTGCCAATCCTGCGTTTTTCCGCTACTTGGCTCGATTTGATCTGAGCTGTGATTTGGGGGACGTGCTCCGCCACCCATTTGCTCCAGAGACTCAGCAGCGCTTTGAACACCACCTTGAGGCACTCACGCCCGATCAGCCCATCAGTACCCTTGAGTGTGCTGTCAACCACACGGATGGTGGGGTGGAATGGTTTGAGTGGACAACTCGGGCGTTTTTTGATAGCCATGGGCGGTGCTTAGAGTATCAGTGCGTCGGTCGAGATATTAGTCGCCGTAAGTTAATGGAGGAGCAGTTGATTCATGATGCCCTCCACGATAGCCTTACGGGACTCCCGAACCGCGCCCTACTCAACGATCGCCTATTGCACTGCTGTCGCCAGTACCAACGCCATCGCGATCGCCCCTTTGCAGTCATTTTCATCGACGTGGATCGCTTCAAGCGCGTGAACGATAGCCTAGGTCATGCCGCAGGCGATCAGGTACTTATCACCCTTGCCCAACGCATGCAAGCCGTTGTGCCGCAAGAGAATACCCTAGCACACCTAAGTGGCGACGAGTTTGTGGTGCTCTGCGAAGACCTTGACCCTGAACAAATGCACACTCAAGTGAATGAGCAGGTGCTGGCTCTGAAGCGGGTGATCCAGGAACCGTTGGTGATTGATGATCATGTCTTGAGCCTCAGCGCCAGTATTGGTGTAGCGTTTAGCGATCGCGCCGATGCCTCCGCGGCCATGCTGCTGCGGGATGCCGATATCGCCATGTACCACGCCAAAAAACAGGGGCTAGGTCAATACCGGGTCTTTGCGCCGGAAATGCATCTGCAAGCCCAAAGCTGCTTTACCCTTGAAAGTCAACTCCAACAGGCGATCGCCAACAGTGAACTGCAGGTCTATTTCCAGCCCATTGTGCACCTAGAGACCGGCAAAATCGTTGGGCTAGAGGCTCTCAGTCGTTGGTTTGATCCCGAAAAAGGCGAAATTCCAGCGGCAGAATTCATCACCTTAGCGGAGCAAGCGGGGTTAATTGTTGGCCTTGGCCGTCAGGTACTCGAGCGCGCCATCACTGAATTTAGCCAGTGGCAGCAGGCAGCCCCACAGCGCCATGCACTCACCCTAGGGGTCAATCTTTCGCCGCAGCAACTGGTGGATCCTGACTTTGTTAAGGATATTACCCATGCCTTGAGCAAGGCGAACTTAGCACCGCAACAGTTGCACCTAGAAATTACCGAAACGACGATGATTCGCAATTTAGAAGCAACCCTAGCGGTGGCAGAGCAACTCCAACAGTTAGGGGTCGCTCTCACCATTGATGACTTTGGCACCGGTTACTCATCCCTGAGTCGGCTGCACCAGTTGCCTATTTACGCCCTGAAAATTGACCGCTCCTTTGTCGTGAACCTTGGGCACACCGCCGCTGCTGCCGAAATTATTGGCGCAGTCGTGGCTCTAGGGAAAAGCCTCAACCTAGGGGTCGTTGCCGAAGGGGTGGAAACCGCCGCCCAAGCCGAGCAATTGCTGGCTCTGGGATGCTGCTGTGGTCAAGGCTACGCCTTCTACCCCCCCATGCCCCTAGGTGACATCCCCCAAGTTTGAGTCCCTCTTGCTACGGAGGGTCGCAATTAACCAGTTTGATCAGTTCCAGCACAATAGCATCAAGGCCATTACGCAGTTGAGGGATTGGGGTTCCGGCTTGATTGAGAACAATGCTAAAGGCCAAGGGCGGATGATTGGGAGGGTCGGCATAACCTGCCAAGGCCACCACGCCCCGCAGGGTGCCGGTTTTTGCCCAGACTCGTCCTTGGGCAGCGGTACCCTGAAAGCGATTGCGTAGGGTGCCTGACGTTGCGGCCAAGGGGAGCGATCGCCGCCAGAGGGGATAATCTGGCCTGCGATAGACCCCTTGCAAAAGGGTCGTTAAGGCGTGCGGGGTCAGCCAGTTTTGGCGCGAGAGCCCGGAGCCATCCACTAAAACCACAGTGCCAAGCCCCTGTTGGTCCAGATACTGTTGGCGATACCCAGAACGCGCCTGCTCAAGGGCAACGTAAAGCATCTCGGCATAGAAATTATCGCTATCTTGGTTGATGGGGACAATAAGCTCGCCGATAGGAGGTGAGCCATGGCGCAGCAATACCTCTGGCAGATGATCCGTGGCCTCAATGAGAGTGGTGCCCTCAACGGTGATGCCTGCCGCCTGAAGTGCCTGTTCAATTTGCGCTTGGATGTAAGGAGCTGGCTGAGGGAGGGGCACGCGAATATCGCCCGCGGCGCTGCCCACATGCAGTTGACCGCGAATCGTGATCTGGCGATCGCCCACCTCCGCCTCAAGAAACTCTGGCTCACTGGTGGCGACGGTGCGGGTTTGATTCACAAGCTGCCACGAGCGGGCGGCAGTGGGTTGCCGCCATACTAAGGTCAGGGGCTGTCCCAACTGCTGGGGCAACGCATCCACCTCTAGGGCGTTTTGATTCACACTCAAGCGGGTGACCGCTGCTGCGTCGCCCATCTTCAGGTCTTCCAGCGCCCACGTTGGCTCAATCCATGTCTTCTGTGCTCCGGCAATTTCTAGAGTTTGAATGCGTTGCACCCCCTGCTGCGCTAAGGTACGGGCAATTTGCTGTAGGTCTTGGTCACTGAGGCTGGGGTCAAAGCCCCCTTGAACCCGCAACCGCTCAAGCTGGGGCGATCGCCCCGTGGCACTGATCACTGTTTCTAGGCGATAATTTGCGCCCCAATAGGCAAGAGCCGCCGCAGTCGTTGTCAGTTTGACGTTCGAGGCCACTAAAAACAGCTTGTCCGCTTGGTGGCTGTAGAGCACTGCCCCTGTCCCCAACACGTGCACCGCAATCCCCCACTGCCCGGGTTGCCACTGGGGCTGCTGCAGATGGCGCTCAATGGCAGTCCCTAACTCGGCAGGACAGATCGCCCTCGCCAGAGCGGGAGACCCTAGCCCCAGGGCGATCGCGGCAATTAGCCCCCTAGCAAGATACCGGTGCAATGGACACCACGGTATGGGAGCGCACATCCTTGACATAGACGCGATCGCAGCGTTGGGTTTCAACACCACTGGTGGGTTGGTAGCCTGCTTTCTCGTAAAGGTGCACTGCTGTGGTCATCACAGAGGCGGTTTCAATCCAAATGGTGCGATACCCCGCCCCCAGAATGGTCTGCTCGATATGGTGCAGCAAAAACGTGCCTAACCCCTGACCCCGTACCCGTGGATGCAGATACATTTTGCGAATTTCCACCGCCGCCTCCCCGCGCTCAATAGGGTAAAAGGCAATGGTGCCCACAATCTCCTGAGCCTGCTCCACAACCCAAAACTGCCCCCCACGACGCTGGTAGTAGTCTTCAACATGTATGACATCACAGTCCGCACCCTCCGGCTGCCAAGTGAGGCCAAATTCTGTGAGGACGCTTTGGATTAATTGAATCACCGCGGGGCGATCGTCCGACTGCCAGTGCCGCACCCCGCACCCATTCCCATACTGGAGAAAAAACGGACTCAAGGAACGCTGCCTCCCGCTCAATGTTGAAAGTTTAACGATTCACCACCAAGCTCGCAAGTTGGTTTTGCTACAGTTTTACCCCCATCCCGCCAAAAACCAACCTAGTATAGATAGAGATAAGCTGCCTTGAAGGAACTGGGGATGCAAGACTTTGCGGTAGTTATTGTCGGTGGTGGCCTAGCCGGCTGTCGAGCTGCACTGGAAATCTGCCGCCTTGCCCCACATACACCCATTGCCCTTGTGGCTAAAACCCATCCCATCCGCTCCCACTCCGTTGCTGCCCAAGGCGGAATTGCCGCCACCCTCAAAAACGTCGATGATCAAGACTCTTGGGAGAGCCATGCCTTTGATACCGTCAAAGGATCCGATTTTTTAGCGGATCAAGATGCTGTCGCCATCCTAGCCCAAGATGCCCCCGATGTGGTGATTGACCTAGAACACTTGGGGGTGCTCTTTTCACGGCTGCCGGATGGTCGCATTGCCCAGCGCCCCTTTGGCGGCCACAGCCATCAACGCACCTGCTATGCTGCGGACAAAACTGGCCACGCCATTCTCCACGAGTTGTACTGCAACCTGCTGAAGTATAACGTCACCTTTTTTAGCGAGTGGTATGTGCTGCAGCTCATTGTTGAAGATCAGCAAGCCAAGGGGGTGGTGGCCTACCACATTGAAACAGGTCGGCTTGAGGTGCTGCGCGCCAAGGCTATCCTCTTTGCCACCGGCGGCTATGGGCGAGTCTTCAATACCACCTCCAATGACTTTGCCTCAACGGGGGATGGCCTAGCCATGACTGCACGGGCAGGGCTGCCCCTCGAAGATATGGAATTTGTGCAGTTTCATCCCACCGGCTTGTATCCCGCAGGGGTGCTCATTTCCGAAGCTGTGCGCGGCGAAGGCGCCTACCTGATCAATGCGGCGGGAGAGCGTTTTATGGCGCATTATGCCCCTAGCCGCATGGAGCTTGCCCCCCGGGACATTACCTCCCGTGCCATTGCTACTGAAATCCGCCTAGGCCGCGGCATTCACCCCGATGGCACTGCAGGTGGCCCGTTTGTCTATCTAGACCTGCGCCATATGGGACGAGACACGATCATGAGCCGCATTCCCTTCTGCTGGGAGGAAGCCCACCGCCTAGCAGGGGTTGATGCAGTGGTGGAGCCAATTCCCGTGCGTCCCACCGTGCACTATTCCATGGGGGGAATTCCCGTTACCCTCAGGGGGCAAGTGCGAGCCAATGCTGCCACCACTGTCACCGGATTTTATGCTGCGGGGGAATGTGCCTGCGTCTCGGTGCATGGTGCTAACCGCTTGGGCAGTAACTCCTTACTGGAATGCGTGGTTTATGGGCGGCGTACCGGTGCCGCCATCGCCACGGATTTAGCCCATCTGGCTTGGCCAGACCTCAATCCCCAGCCCTATCGTCAGGCAGCCGAACAACACCTTGAGCAACTGTTTGCTCAGCAAGGAGACTTGCGCATTGCCCACCTCCGGCAGCAGGTGCAAGACTGCATGACCAACTATTGCGGTGTGTTCCGAACAGCAGAATTGATGCAACAAGGCTTGCAAGAATTACAGACATTAAAATCTCGCTATCAGCAGATCCGTTTAGGAGATCACAGCCGGTATTGGAACACCGAACTCCTTGAAGCCCTAGAACTGGCGAACCTGCTAGTGGTTGCCGAGATCATTTTAGCGGGTGCCTTAGCGCGCCAAGAAAGCCGCGGTGCCCACTTCCGCGAGGACTATCCCCAGCGAGATGACACTAACTTTTTGCGCCACACGTTGGCTTTCTATCGCCCGGATGGTGTTGCCATTGATTACTTCCCCGTTACGATGACGCTGTTTGCCCCCCAAGAACGAACCTACTAAGGACGTTAGCGATAGGTATGAGTTCGGAACGCCGCCCCCTGACTCCCGCTCTGAAGCGTGTTGTTGTTGGCATTAGCTTTTTTTTATTGACGATGGCTGTGGCGGTAATCGGGTATGTCAGCTTTGGCTGGAACTGGCTGGATGCGTTTTATATGTACGTAATCACCGTTTTTGGGGTGGGCTACGGGGAGGTGCGCCCCCTAATCACGCCAGAGCAGCGCATCTTTAACATGGTTGTGATTGTGGCAGGCAGCGTCTCCGCCATTTACATTGTCGGTGCAATTCTGCAAATGTTTACTGAGGGTGAAATTAAGCGTCTCTTGGATGTGCAGCGGGCAGCGTGGGACATTAGCAAGCTCAATCGCCATGTGATTGTTTGCGGGTTTGGTCGCATTGGTCAGGTGATGGCTCAAGAACTCACCCAGGCCAAAACTCCCTTTGTGATTTTAGATGTGGATGAGCAACGCATTAGTTTGGCAGAGAAGCTGGGCTATTTGGCCTACCTTGGCAGTGCTACGGAAGAAGCGGCCTTGCGGGTGGTGGGAATTGACCGGGCGATCGCCCTTGCTACGGTGCTGCCCAACGATACGATGAATGTGTTTATTACCTTAACGGCACGGCATATTAACGCCGAATTGCTGATTCTCTCGCGGGCCAATCTACCGGCAACGGAGGCAAAGCTACGCATGGCCGGTGCTGATCATGTGGTGCTACCCACTCGCATTGGTGCGACCCAAATGGCTAACCTCATTCGTCGCCCGCGGGGGATTGATTTCCTCGAACAAACCAGCGATCGCCAAGGACTAAACCAACTCTTAAACCAAATTGATGTCCAATTGGCCGAACTAGACATTACCCCCGAGTATCCCTATGTGGGGTGGCGGCTAGCCAGTTTAGAGGTGCGCGGTCAAGGGGAGTTTATTATTATCGGTTTGCGTAAACGGAGCGGCCAGTTGTTTCCGGTACGTGTCAATCCCATCATGGAAGTGGGAGATACCCTAATTTTGCTCGGTCACTCCCATGACACACCTAAACTAGTGCGCGAAGTTAGCTCTCGTGGGCAAGTGCAGTATCGGGGGGCACGGGGTTAACGATGGCACCCCCGGAACTGTGGAATCACGTCATTATTTGTGGTTACGGCTTTCTTGGTCGCAGTTTAGCCGCCGACTTAACCAGTGCTGGGCTGCCGTTTATTGTCATTGATAACCAGCGGGAGCACGTCCGTCTGGCGCAACAGATGGGGCATCCTCTCTACCGTGGCGATGACTTGATGGATGAGAACGAGTTGCTAGCGGTGGGCATTGAACAGGCGCAAACCTTAGTGGCGGTGCTTCCCGATGATGCCAGTAATGTGTTTATTACCCTCACGGCTCGCCGCCTCAACCATAAGCTGCAAATTTTAGCGCGGGGTGACTTACCGGCCACAGAATCAAAACTGCGCTTTGCTGGGGCAGATCACGTGATTTTACCCGCAAGTATTAGTGCCCAGCGGATGGTGCAACTCATTACCCGACCCACGGTACTGAATTTTTTAGAGGCCAAGGAGGAGCGCAGTCATCTGATTGAACTGCTGACCCAACTGGATGTGCAAATTGAGCAATTTACCCTGCCCTTGGATTCGCCACTGGTGGGGCTGGCGATCGCCGACCTCGAAGGTCGTGGGCGGGGTCATTTTATTATTATTGCCCTGCGCCGTGCCAACGGGGTGCTGGTTACCCATCCGCCCCTGACCCTTTTGCTAGAGCCTGCCGATACGATTATTGCCCTTGGTCATCTTGCGGAAATTCGACTCTTTTTCCAGCAGAATGCCTACCGCTACCAAATGCGCTATCGGGGGCGGGGGCTACCCTCTTAACCTTTGATACCACTCGCTGCTGCGGAGGGAATGATATACCGTTGTAAAAGAAGAAACACGATGAAAACGGGCACTACTGAAATCACTGAGCCAGCAGCAATTAACCGCCAATCGAGGGAGAAGGTGCCTGCCAAGGTGGCCACGCCAATGGGTAATGTATAAAGCTCCGGCTGATCGAGAACAATCAGCGGCCACAGAAAATCGCTCCAAGCGCCAATAAAGACAAAAATAGCGAGGGTGACCAAGGCTGGGCGGACAGCAGGCAACATCACAAACCACCACAACCCTAACTCCGAGCAGCCATCGAGCCGTGCTGCTTCTTCCAGTTCTTTGGGAACTCCCATAAAGGCCTGCCGCAGCAGAAAAATACCAAAGGCGGAGGCCAACCCCGGGAGAATAACCCCAAGGTAGGTATTGCGCAGCCCCAACTGCACCGCCAAAATATACAGCGGAATCATGACAATCTGAAACGGGATCATAATAGTGGCCAGCACCGCTGCAAAAATGACCCCCCGACCGCGAAACTGCAACCGCGCTAGAGGATAGGCCGCCAAGGCAGAGGTCAGCAGGTTGCAGGCAACCGTCAAACCAGCAACGAGGGTGCTGTTGAACAGGTACTGCCCAAAGGGATTCGTCTGCCACACCGTGACAAAGTTCTGCCACGTTGGTTCCCTAGGCAGCCATTGGGGAGGGAACGCAAAAATATCTTCATTGGCAGACTTAAAGGCCGTGCTCACAAGCCAGAATAGGGGCAACAGCATCCCAAGGGCTAAAAGTATTAACAGCCCATAGGTCAATCCCAGTCGCAGCCACTGTTTCATCGCTGCGTCCACAAATTAGTAAACATCATCAGTAGGCCGCCAATGACGATGGCGATCGCCAGAGCACCCGCTAACCAATCCAGTGTTGTGGTTTCCATCGCTTGTTCGTTTGAACCTCTCTATTTAGCTTAATCCCCAGAAGGCTCGGCCTTGTACCTGTATATTGACTCTCTGCTGCCCTAAGGGCGATGGCAAGTTCATTGCCATCGCCATGAACTAGCCCACCGCATCGGTAGGAGTTCCGCGACACCAAGTTAAATTAGCCTAAAGATTTGCGGATTTTGCGTCAATTTGCCTATGGCAATTCTGAAACTGTCCCCTACAATAGAAATAGCGGAGACGCACGTTTCCGTTCACTCCTCACACCACACCCCGCCTGGACAGTTATTCGTTCGGGCGGCTTCCTTATGGCAGTGGGGCTTTTGCCTGCTTCTTTAGGGAATGCTGACTCCGGGCAAAAAGGTGTCCACATAAAACTGTATGAGATCAGCCCCGAAGAGGGCGGCAATGATAGCAGCTATGGCTAAAAAAGGACCAAAGGGAATGGGTTGACGGCGTTGAATCCAACCAAGGGCAATTCCCAGCCCCCCGACGCTGCCGCCCAGTAGTGCGGCGATAAAGAAAGTGACCAGTAGCCCTTGCCAGCCCAACCATGCACCGATCATTGCAGCGAGCTTGCCGTCACCTCCCCCCATGACTTCTTGGCCGAAGGCGATCGCCCCTCCCCAGCGAATCAGATCAAAAAGCCAAATGCCTAGCGCTGCGGCGATTATGCCATGACTAATGCTAACCAAGGCAGGCAGCCACCCCCCTGCAAGTAAGCCTTGTATGATCAGACCGGCAACCAGTCCCCACTGGGTGAGGGGATGGGGCAGCATCATTGTATCGAGATCAATGAATGCTAAGGCCAACAGCCAAGCGGTTAGTAGCCACATCTTTAGGGTTTGCCACTGCCAACCGCTGACGGCAAAGATGACCACAAATAGGAGGCCAACAAGCAGCTCAATCGCTGGATAGCGCCATGAAATTGGAGCATGGCAATAGCGACACTGCCCCCGCAACAGCAACCAACCTAGGATCGGTATATTGTCGTAGGCTCGCAGGGATGTCAGACAGGCAGGACAGCGGGAGGGCGGATACAGTAGCGATCGCCCGTTGGGAATCCGGTAAATCACTACATTCAGAAAACTGCCCACGGCAGTCCCCAACAAAAAGATGAGGCTGTAACTACTGAGGGTAAAGAGCGTAAGAGCAGTTATAGGCTGGCCACTTCTGGTAAGTGATGGTAAGGAATAAAGCACTCTTGGGGGAGAAGCACGGGTTGGGGAGTAAAGACAACATGACCACGGAGGGTTTGCCGATTTACCGCTACACCCGCAGGGGAGGGACTCACCCCATGCACTTGCTGATAGAGATTATAAATGGATTGGGCGGCAGCTAATAAAGGCGTATCTAGGGTCTCAATGGTCGGCAGAACTTGCATTTGCCCCACTCCTCGGCAATCGAACGATAGATGAAGTATTGTTGCTGGTTTTGAACCATTCATCAGTTCTGTGGAAGCTGGCAACCTATGCAAAAGCCATCCAGTGGGTGGGACAGTAATTTGCCTGATCCTTGATCATCCCTGTTTCCTTGAACCCCTTACCAGATGTCTCTGGCTATGTTAGAGTTAACTTAATTGAGAATAACTATTAATAGAGACTGACAAATATGACACTTGCTGTAGCAGTTTCGCCTCAAGTCAGTGTTGAAGGCACAGTGCAAGAGGTGATCTATAAAAAGGCGCTTCCTAAAGTTATCGTCTTGGAAACAGCCGGGCGACTCCTGTGGATTAAGCTGAAAAAGTCATTGCGTCAGGAATTTCATCCCCATCCTAGGGTGGGCGATCGCCTCCGTATCTATGGCGATCGTTGCTATAAGGGCTCTGATACAGCGTACTACTGTAAGGCGCATCATTTAGAATTTTTAGCAGTTAGCCAACCGCCAGTGTCTGTGGCTGCCCGCCCCTGCAAAGTACTTGTTTGCCAGAAGTCCTCCTGTTGTCGGCGCGGGGCAAAACAACTGTGGCAAGAATTGCAGCAGGAGGCGATCGCTCAAGAGTTACCGATATGTTTAAAAGCTACCGGTTGCCTTGGCGAGTGTAAACGAGGCCCTGCGGTTGTGGTTCTGCCACTGAAAAAACGAGTAACCCATGCTAACGCCGAGCAGATCAAAGCATTGGTGCAGCAGCAGGCAACCTTGAACAGCTAGGGAGAATCAACCAGCATCAGTCCCTTCCAGCAACTGTTTTCTGTTGTGCCAGAGTAGTTTTTTGCTGTACCACGGGGGTGAACGCTTGGGGAGATAGACACCTCTGGAGTAACGTAGGAAATTGCTTTGCTTTAAGTGTTGTCGGTGAACCAGTCATTCTAAGCTGTTAGGTTAGAAGCATCCCCTGCCTTTAGGCATGGGGAGTATGTCAAACACTGATGTCCAAATATGTCGGTGCCTCGTCCTGTGCAGGTAACACCCAAAAAGGGCGGCTGAAGGACTCAATAGAATACCTGATGCTTCGATGTAGCTACCAAGGCCAATAATCCTTGGATGTGGCTGGCGCTTGATGCAGACACTCATGAAACGGGAGAGAAATATTCTGCATAGCCGTATCAAAGAACACTCTTTGTAATGCAAAAATTGCATAGAGTTAGAGCTCGCAATTGAGCTAAATAACGCTCATCCTTGAAGGAGAACACGATAGCAACTATGCGACTCGATCAGTTGCAGTCTTTTTTGGCGGTTGCTGAAACTGGTAGCTTTCAGGCTGCGGCTCAGCGGTGTGGGGTCAGCCAACCCACCATTAGTCGGCAAATTCAAGCCCTAGAAGATAACTTAGGTATTCAGCTTCTCCATCGGTCTAGCCGAGCCAAGTTGACGGTGGCGGGGGATCTGTTTCTTCGGCGTGCCTACAGGATTTGGCAGGAGTGGCAGGCAGCCAGTGCTGAACTGAAGGCGATGCAGCACGGTCAGCAACATGAACTGTGTATTGCGGCTATTCACTCTATCTGTCGCCACTTTTTACCTACCTTGTTGCCAACGTTTCATCAGAGCTTTCCGCAGATGCAATTGCGGGTGACTGCCCTAGGGAGCGATCGCGCCCTCAAGGTGTTTCAGGATGGCTTGGTAGATTTGATCATTGTGATGGGCGATCGCCATCTCTTTAAGCAGTCGGAATGGGTGATTGAACCTCTCTATAGTGAACCTGTCCAGATCCTCATGGCGGCGCAGCATCCCCTCGCCTGTCACCCTGCGCTAACTTGGGAGACCCTAGCCCAGTATCCCCATGTGGTCTTTAAGGATGGGTACGGGATGCGCCGCTTAGTGGCGGAGGAGTTTGCCCGCCGCAATCTCGCTTGGCAACCAGCCCTAGAGCTGAATACCCCCGATGCCTTTATTGCTGTCATTCGCGAAAGTGACATGTTGGCACTGTTGCCCCGATCGGCGCTAAAAGATGCCTTGGATGATGATACCTTGGTGATTCGTGACCTTGATGCTAAAGTGGCACCGCCCGACCGTCAAGTTTTGGCCATTACCACGCGCGATCGCCTGAATTTGCCTCCCATGGCTCAGTTGTTAACCCTTATTCGCCAACAGGCTGCCCATGAGTCTTGTCTTTCGTAATCTACTGAAGAAAGTAGGCAGTGGTGCCCATACCCACCAAGATTTGACCCGCGCTGAGGCGGCCATGGCGCTGAAACTGATGCTCGAGCAAACAGCAACCCCAGCGCAGATTGGTGCTTTTCTGATTGCCCATCGCATTAAGCGCCCCACCGCTGCCGAAATGGCCGGGATGCTAGATACCTACCAAGAGTTAGGCCCCAAGGTGGCTGCTATTGAGAGTGCCTCGCCAGTGATGATCCTGAGCCAGCCCTACGATGGGCGCGATCGCACCTTTCCCTTGAGTCCCTTAACCGCTCTTGTCTTAGCGAGTGCTGGCATTCCGGTGCTACAGCATGGAGGCGATCGTATGCCTACCAAGGAAGGCGTTCCCCTGATTGATCTTTGGCGCGCCCTAGGAGTGGACTGGTCACGGGTGCCCCTTGAGCAGGTGTCAATCTGTTTGGCAAAAGCCCATCTGGGGTTTGTTTACTTACCGCGTCACTTCCCTGCGGCTCAGGGACTTGTGCCCTACCGCGAGCAAATTGGCAAACGCCCACCCATTGCCACCCTTGAGTTAATCTGGAATCCTTACCAAGGGGCAAGCCATCTGGTGGCTGGCTTTGTCCATCCCCCCACCGAAACTATCATCCGCGATGCCCTATATCTCCACGGGGTTCAAGAATTTACGACCGTTAAAGGGCTGGAGGGAAGTTGTGACTTACCCCGGGAGCGCACCGCGATTATTGGCTTAGGACGGCACCAGCCCGAGCCGTGGCAGCGATTACGCCTCCATCCCCAAGACTACGGAATGAATAGCAGCAATATACCTTGGACGACTCTCAGCGAGGCAGGTGAGGCCATGCAGCAGGTATTAACAGGTGAGCCACACCCCTTAACTGCTTCAGTCCTTTGGAATAGCGGGTTTTATCTGTGGCAAGGGGGAAAGGCAGCAACCTTAACAGAGGGGATGGCGCTCAGCCAAGACCTGCTGTGTAGTGGTACCGTTCGCCAGCACTGTCAACGACTGCAAGCTGTCGTAGAACAACTTTGATGTTGCTGTTCAGAAGAGAACATCGTCTGTCACAGGTGATGAGACGTTGACTTCTCCCCTCCTTGAAAGAGAGGGGATTCCCAAAGGATGCTACGCAACGGGCTGAAGCCACATTGCTTCGCTTTTCCCTTGAGCTGTCACCCACAACTTAATGCGGGTGGGAGCAGTCAAAGACCCCCTACTCACCTCAAGCATTCCTGCTATTGGGACTACGTTTATGTTTCGGTTTGTGGTTTCGCGCTTTTCAACACTAGCCAATTCGATACGCTCAACATCCTGCCATTGCTTGCAGTGGTTTAGGCTTGCCGCCAAAGCGGTAGTGACTTACTTGCCGGGATCTCTCCGTACTAGGATGTTTCTTCGCGTAGTTGATACGCCTACTTTCCACGTCTCTAGTTTAACACATAGAGAGGGCTAAAGCCCCCTGAGTTGGCTGTATCCCCTCGCTAAAGCGGAGGGGTTTTAGCCCGCCCACATCACTCCTATAAGCACTTACACCGATCTCGCCCCTCGTCAGCCAAGCAAGCCAGCGTCTCTTCAGGATTTCTAGGCCTGCCCTTTAGGAATGAGGCGGGATTCAGGTCAGGGTGGCAGCCTCTAATTCAACGCCTTCTAGCAGATCATTCACGGGGAAGCGATCCAGCAGGTAACGAGCCTGTTGGGCGCTTTGGCGAAGCTGTGGGCTAGTGTGGGGGGCGTGGGGAATCTGGGAGAGAAAATCTAAGGTTCGCCGCAGTAGGCGGACAATATCGCCTGCGTCAAGGTTGGTTTGGGCACAGAGTTCGTTCCAGGGTGTTCCCAGTGCCCAGTGTTCCACCAAGCCAATTAAGTCCCACTCGTACCAGAGGGGGAAAATAATGTGTCGCCGCCGCTGAATTTGAAACAGCCGCCGTCGTATGGGGCTAAGGGCGGCTAAGCGCTCCTCTACCTCGCTAGCGATGGGATAATTACACCAACTGTCAGAGCGCGGTGTTTCTGTGACTAGGGCGGCTACGGCTGCCGCAAGAAGATGGGGGGGCAAATCCTCCAGTTCACCGGAGGCTAAGGCAAGGGCTAGCCAGAGTTCGTTTTCCCCCCGTAGGGCAGCAGCCATTTCGCCGAGGGGGGTGGGGGTTAATTCGTTGAGACCGCCAAAGTCTTGCAAGGCGCCCACTAGGGCGAGGAACTGATCCCAATGGCGTTGGGCTTGCAAATTGAGTTTTTGCTGGCGATCGCTCAGTTCTGTCAGGAGGCGTTCTTCGCGACGCACCAGACGTAACAGGCTGTTTACATTCTGGGGAAAACTGGCTTGCAGTTGATGCAGTTTGGCCTGTAAATCTGCGATTTTGGCCGCTTGGGCAGCCACCTGGGGTGCAGGCAGCACGGGGGGCAACGCGGGAACAGTCGTTAGCCACTGTTCGGTGTTAGGGGCTGGGCAGCTATGGCCGAGGCGCAGCGTTAAGGTTTCTGGCAATGGCGGCAGGGTGGACAAGGGTGGGAGATCGGGGTAGATCCCTAAAATATGCTCAACGGCAACCACATAAAAGCGACCATCGGCGGCAAGGCATACCCAGTGCGGCAACTGACCAGACCCCGCCACTTGATGGCATAGCACGGCGGGTAGGGGGGGCTGCTCCGCTACGGTGGGTTTGAGGTGCACCCAAGTTCCTAAGGGAACGGCCATCAGCAGGGGCAGCAGTTCGTAGCTGCGTTCCTGCTCTGCCTGCTGCTGAAAAATTTTTAGGAGGCGCTGGTCTTGGTGGAGCCGCTCCCGTAGTTTTTGATAGGTGGCCAGTTGGCTGCGATCGATGGTTACAAGTCGCTGCTGAATGGTCTTTAGTTCGGCCTCTAGGGTGGCGATCGCCTGCCGCTGCGGCGTGAGGTGCAACGTCGCTAGGTACTGGCCAAAACTGCGCTCCACCAGTTCTTTGGCTTCTGCAAGGGTATGGCGCTGGAGTAGGTTCAAGACCATCCCATAGCTAGGGGTAAACTGGCTAATCAGTGGATCCGGGGCGGCAGTGGCCAAAAATGCGGCTTCGTTGACCCCTTCAAAGGGGGTTTGCAAGGTCACCACGTGGCCAATGGTATCCATCCCACGCCGTCCGGCTCGTCCAGCCATCTGCAAAAATTCCGAGGCCGTCAGGAGGCGATGGCCACTGTCGGTCCGCTTCGATAGGGTGGAAATGATGGTGGTGCGTGCTGGCATGTTGATCCCCGCCGCTAGGGTTTCTGTGGCAAAGACCAATTTAATCAGTCCCTCCTGAAAGAGGGTTTCCACAAAGGTTTTCACTACGGGCAGTACGCCTGCATGGTGTGCGGCAATACCTTGGTACAGCGGTGCAATGATTTCAGGGGTTACAATTTCTTGGTGCTGCGCCAAAAACTGATCGACTCGTGCTGCCAAGGTTGCCTTTTCTGACTCGGTGAGCAAATTCATCCCTTGGACGTCTTGCACGGCTTGATCGCAGCCCCGGCGACTGAAAATAAAGTAAATGGCTGGCAGCATGTCGCGCTGTTGCAGTTGGCTGACGACATAGCGGATACTCAGGAACTCTCGCTTGCCCCCGCGCCGCCGCGTCTCGCTGTGACCGTGCAGCTTGGGGTTCAGGCGCTTGCGCTGACCATCGAGAAGCGGTACCAACCCCTTGCCATTGCAAAAGTAAAAGTGCAGCGGAATCGGTCGCCAGTCAGAGTAGATCAGCTCCGCCTCGCCATGCACTGTTTTAATCCAGTCAGTGAGTTGGGCACCGTTGGCAATGGTGGCGGAGAGGGCGACGAGTTGAATTTCTGGCGGGCAGTAAATGATGGATTCCTCCCAAACGGTGCCCCGCTGGCGATCGTTCATGTAGTGGCACTCATCCAGCACGACCACTTCTACCCCCGCAAGGGACGTACCTACTTCACCAATGGAGGTGCCGTAGAGCATGTTGCGGAAAATTTCCGTGGTCATCACCAAAATAGGCGCATCGCGATTAATGGAGACATCGCCCGTGAGCAACCCCACCTGCTCGCTGCCAAACTGCTGCTGAAAGTCCCGTAACTTTTGGTTAGAGAGGGCTTTGAGGGGGGTGGTGTAAAACACCCGCTGCTGTCGGCTCAGGGCACGGTGAATCGCGTACTCCCCAATGAGGGTTTTACCCGATCCTGTGGGGGCACACACCACCACCGATCGCCCCGCCTCTAGGGCAGCGATGGCCGCTTCCTGAAAGGCATCCAAGGAAAACGGCAGTTGGGCAAGGAAGTCGGCTAGGGCTGGCGATCGCTCGCTCATGGGGTTGGGGTTGGCTCCTGCACAAGAACTTCACCTTGCAGTAACCGTGCTGCGGCATCCAGCAACTGCTCTTCAAGGTAGGGCTTGGTGAAATAGCCCTTGGCTCCCAGTTGCGCTGCCATCTTGCGGTGACGATCCGCCCCCCGGGAGGTGAGCATGGCAATGGGCAGTTGACTAAGCTTGGGATCTTTTTGAATCCGCGACAACAGCTCTAGGCCGTCCATCCGCGGCATCTCAATGTCACAGAAGACCAGATCGCAGGGCAGACCGGAGCGCAGTTTTTCCCACGCATCTTGGCCATCACGAGCTTGCTCCACCCGATAGCCCGCACGGGTAAAGGTCATGGATAGCAGTTCCCGTACCGTAATGGAGTCGTCAATAATCAACACCAAGGGTTCAGCGGCCACTTCGGTTGGCTCTAGCACGCCAATGGTGCGATCGTGACCAAAGGAACTGCGCCATTCACGATCCATGCGCTCTAAGGATAGGTCAATAATTTCCAGAATGTCGGCGATCGCCATCGCGCGGCCATCCCCCTGTACGGTCACCCCAGCAATGCCAACGGGTTTGGGCACAGGCCCCGACAACTGCTTGATCACAATTTCCTGTTCCCCAATCACCTGATCGACTTTGATCGCCACCAGATCATCACCGCTGCGGAGCACCACCACAGAGACCATGCCATCATCTTGGTTGCTGCCGCCATAGACGTTACTGCGGCTAATGTTTCGGCTGTAGGTGAGTAAATCACTCAGGTTGCGCAGGGGAAGTTGGCGATCGTGCCACGGCAACACCTGCTTGCCCTCCTCAAGGGTGTGGATGCGCTCCTGGGGAATATCCAGCATATCCTCGACCCCATCGATCGGAAAGGCAATGCGGCAGTGGTTGTCAATGCAGCAGAGCGCCTTGGTAATACTTAGGGTCAGGGGCAAGCGAATGGTAAAGGTCGTGCCCTTGCCCACCGTTGAATCGGTATTAATGGTGCCGCGAATATCCTCTAGGTTTTTGCGCACCACGTCCATGCCGACCCCTCGACCCGCAAGGGAGTCGGCTTGGTCTTGGGTACTAAATCCTGACCGGAATAAAAAGGCATAGACCTCTTGCCGAGATAAATTGGGGGCATCCGCAGGGTTGAGCAACCCTTTCTCAATAGCTTTCTGTTTAACCCGAGCCGGATCAATGCCGCTGCCATCATCGCTAACGGAAATAATGGCCTGACTGCCTTGGTAAAAGGCACGGACACGAATCAGTCCTTTTTCTGGTTTACCCAATTGTTTGCGAACCTCTGGCAGCTCAATGCCGTGATAGATGGCATTGTTAATAAGGTGGGTCATCGGGTCAAAAAGTTTTTCAAGAATCCCCTTATCAATGAGGGTGTCTTCGCCTTCCACCTTCAGTTCCACCTGTTTGCCAATGGTGCTAGCGACGCGCCGCACGGCCGCGGGCAAGCGGGAAGACATTTCACGGAAGGGCACCATTCGCGAGCGACTTAGCCCTTCTTGGACTTGGGTGGTCACTTGGCGAAACTGCCGTGCCACTTGCTCCACTTCGTCCACAACGTACTGGATATCGTCTGCGGCCTCCCGTACCCGCACAATCCGCTCAATGACTTCTTGAGATAGGGTGTGGAAGCCAGTAAAGCGATCCATTTCTAGGGCATCAAACTCAACCCCGGTCGCGTGGGCGCGATCCTTTTGGCCATGACCATTCGTCACTCGCGCTGTTGTAATGCCCAACAGAGAACTTTCAAGGAGCGATCGCTCGTAGAGGTCCTGCATCTGTTGGCTGACATCCCCTAACTGCTGCACCTGATAGAGCAAGTTATCTAAAAATTGCCGGAGTCGCTCTTGGCTATCTTCGAGGCTGTTACGATTGACCACCAACTCCCCAACCAAGTTACTTAAGCTATCGAGATGGCGCACGGGAACTCGCATGGTTTGCTCCACAAGGCTGCCCCCCTTGGCTGCTTCCCGTCGTCGTGGGGCGGTAGGTTTGGTCGGCGTACCGATAATACCTTCTAACTCTGCAAAGTCACTATCGGTGGCTGGACTGGCAGAACTCGGCGCCACCTCTGGAGCGCTAGGAGCACCGAGCATCTGTTCGAGATCCTCAAACACAGGGGCAGCAGCAGTAGCAGCAGATTCATCAACAAGTAACTGTTCCGGATCAGCAACAGCACTTGCCTCATGCGGTGTGGTCTGAAGGCTCTCGTTAATTAAGTTTTCTAAGTCTTCAAGGGCATCTAGGGAGTGACTGGTATCCGCCTCTGGCTGCTCTGACGTATCTGGCGTATCTGGAATTAAGGCTTCAGGGGGATTTACGGGTGCAGTGGTATCTGTTGGAATCTCTGGGGCAGCAGGTGTCTCAGCCTCTAACCATAGATCCTCAAGGGGGGGAGAGGCGACAAATTCCGCCAACACATCTGCCGCCGTATTTTCAACCACAAGGTTATCGAGGGCATCCGTCAGGCCCGGAACATCTCCTAAAAAGGCAGCGACATCAGAGAATGTATCGGCAGACAGGGGCTCACTCTCTGGCAATTCGAGATCGGCGAGAGGCGCCTCGGTACGCACCCCTTCATCTGCTGCCAGAGCATCGGCAATGGCAGCATCCGCTGAATAACTCACTGCGGTGTCACTGAACCCCTCTAAGAAGGAAGCGATATCGACTTCCTCGTGTTCCTCGCTAGGGGAGTCGGCGATCGCCGATGCAGTCTCATCCAGCAGCAGGGCATCAATGTCATCGGTGATAGTATCAGCCGGTTTGTCGTCCAAGAAGTTATCAATATCCGTCAGGAGTTGATCAATGCTCAGGTCTTCAGTACTGGCCTCAGCGGAGTCACTAGTCACCGTCAAGAAGTCGGAAATGTCTTCATCAATAAATTCATCACTCTTTAGACCCGCCAGTTGCTCATCTAGGGTATCATCGCCCCATTGTTCCCCCAAATCCCCAGCTAGGCTAAAGATGTCACTCAGTTCTTCGAGATCGGTCTGGCTATCGTCACCAAATACGGTGACCCCATCAGGCACATCGGTGATGAGATCAGCCTCCTCGACGGCGATCGCCTCGGCCACTGGTGCAACCTCCTCAACAGCAGCCTGCTCTAAGGGCGCAGAGAGATCCTGAATCGGCTCTAGCTCTGCCGCAGGCACAGGAGCGGGCTGAAGATCCAACAAGGCCTGACTAGCAGCAATGACACAACCTTGGCCGCTCAGCACCCGATCCCGCGCCGCCATAATCTCTTTGATCACCACTGGGGCAAGGACAGTGAGCGGTTGGCTATCATTACTAACAACCTGTTGGGCGATCGCCAACAGATCCACCCACTTCGGCAGCGCAAAGGTTTCCCCTAACTGACCCAAATTGGAACATGCCTCCACCAACTGCTGGCGAACCGCCGGTGAATCTGGCTGCTTAAAGAGTTGCAGCATCGCCCGCAGGCGTTCAGGCACATCCGTCTGAAAGACAAAAGTATAGCTAGGATCAACAGGGGGGGGCGGCGGCGTCTCTACAACGCCAGTAGCCACCGGTTCTGCTGGGGTAGCACCACCTTGAGTTAAGGCATTCAGGTGATCGTGAAGTTGCTTAAAAACAGGTTCAACTCTTGACAGGGTTGCGGTTGCCGTTTCCTCAGTCAAACCAAAGGGGCCTTGGAGTTCATCCAGAAGTTCCCGTAGCGCATCCACTCCCTGCAAAAACAGGTTTTCCAGCGTGCTATCTACGGTAATAGGATGCTCCCGCAGTACCTTGAAGTAGTCTTCTAGCTTGTGGGCGGTGTGCTGAATACTGTGCAGCCCCAGCATTGCTGCACCACCCTTGACAGAGTGGGCAGCCCGAAACATTTCACTCATCGCTTCGGGATCGTTTACCACCTGTTGCAGATTCATCAAGCTTTCTTCAATGGTGGTCAGGTGTTCCTGAGCCTCTTCAATGAAATAGCCGAGAATGCGCTTTTGTTGATCGCTTTGCATAGCCCCTCCCGGATTGCTTAGGCTTGGTCTTCAGTATTTTCAACGCGGAACCGTTCCACAGATGTTTGCAGGTTACGAGCCACGATCACCAGTCCCTGTAATGAGTCTGACACGCGCTGCGCTTCCTGGGAGGTAGCTTGGGCGGTCAACTCAATTGACTGCATCACCTGAGCCATGGAGCGGGCAGACTCCGTTTGCTCAACCGTAGAATTAGTAATCGAGCGCACCAGCGCATCAATCTGTGACGACACTTGGATAATGTCCTCAAGAGAGTGTTTGGCTTGCTCTGCCCGCTTCGTCCCCTCAATCACCTGTTGCGTTCCCTCTTCCATAGCGGTCATCACCGCGCCGGTTTCACTTTGAATTTGCAGCACGATCTGTTCGATCTCCTTCGAGGCCTTAGCGGCACGATCTGCCAGTTGTCGCACCTCATCGGCCACCACCGCAAAGCCACGACCCGATTCACCCGCTCGCGCTGCCTCAATACTAGCGTTCAGTGCCAAGAGGTTTGTCCGGTTGGCAATGGAGGAAATCACACCGACAATCTTGGCAATTTCTTGGGAAGACTCGGCTAAGCGCTTGACCTTGCGAGTTGTTTCCGCCACCGTTTCCCGAATTTGCAAAATCCCCGCCACAGTACGCTCCACCGCTTCACCGCCGCGCAGAGCCGTTTCAGAGGCATTACGAGCCACGGCGTTGGCTTCTTGGGCACTTTCGGCAACCCGCTGAATCGCGTTGGTCATCATCTGCACAGAGTTGAGGGTCACTGCCAACTCCTCTGCTTGCCGCAGGGCATCTGCTGAGAGGCTACGGGCAAACGTTTCGCTTTCTGCCGCACCGCGACTCACCTGCTGCGCCGCCACTTTCACCTGTTGCACAATGGTGCGCAGGTTGTGGATGGTCAGGTTAAAGGAGTCTGCGACCGCCCCCAACACATCGGCGGTCACCTCCGCTTGTACCGTCAAGTCGCCACGGGCAGCACCCTCCACATCGTCGAGGAGCCGAATCACTTGCCGTTGCAGATCATCCCGCTGACGTTCGTTCTCTTCAGCCTTTTTCTGGGCATCTGACGTGATTTGCCGAATGCTCTCGGTCATTTGGTTGAAGCTCTGAGCCAAAACCCCTAGCTCGTCATGGCCAGTGACGGGAACCTGTGCAGTCATGTCCCCAGCAATCACGGCATTACACTGGGCCTGTAGGTCGGTACAGAAGCGTTTGACCCGGCTGACACTCCGCTGCCCTAAGGCGTAGGCCGCCAAACCTGCGGTTAAGCCAGCGGCGGTGCCCCCCACGACGGGAACCGGAACTGGGGCACTAAAGCCTAATCCCACGGCACCTGCAGCCAAGGCTGATAATACCCCTGTAGCTACCGCAGAGGTGAGGTTCTGCTGCGTGAAGGAACCCCCAGCGGTTGTCGCAGGCGAAGGGGAGGTGGCTGCTGCAACTGGCACGGATCGCGGTGTAGCCACAGAACGGCTGGGCGGAGGTGCAGTTTGCTGCGCAAAGGTTGAAAGGTCATGGGCACTGTCGTGGCTGCTGCCTTGGCTGGTGGGGGCGGCTGGCTGGTTCGGCTCAAGGCTAAACTCAGCCAAATCCGCTAAGTTGTCTTGGCTGAGGTCAAATTCCTCGGGTAAAACAGCAAAGGTTTCGGTGCCCAAGTCGGTTTGTGGCTCAGGGCTACTGCCGGCAGAATGCATCTGGAGTTTAGGGTTGGCGATCGTCATTTCATCGTCAAAGCCTAACTCGGGGGTGGCAGCGTTATCAGCACCAAAGTCGTCAAGGTCAAAATCCCCAAGGTCAAAATCGGGAATGACCTCTAAGGAGTCGTCCGCAGTGGGCGCTACGCCAGTGAAGGTGTTGGGATCAAAGCTGCTCTGCTGGGAAATGGCAATGGTTTCGTCTCCCATCGCCCCTTCTTCGGAGGGGATGGGCGGCATACTCGCCATAGCAATGGTTTCATCCTCCTCTAACTCAGCCAGTGCGGCTCCTTCTTCTGCCCCAACGGGAAAGAGGGGATCGGCAGACTCAGCCGTTGGCAACTGCGCCATGGCAATGGTTTGATCGTCGCTAGTGTCAAACAGGGCAGGATCAAAGTCTGTGGTGGGAAGCGGCTCAGCCACCATATCCGCCAAACCAGAATCAATAAAGCCACCAAAGAGGTCATCCTCCTCGTCACTAGGACTGCTGGGAGGGGTAGCCGCAGGCTCTGGAAGTAGATCAACCTCAGGCTCACTGCTCAACAACTCGCTAATGGCGGCGGCAGAGGTTTCCTCTTCTAGGGGTGCGGGAGCAGCCAATTCCTCGGCAAAACTGGGGAAGAGGGCATCATCTGCTGCGGCGGGTGCAGAGATGTCAGGAGATGGTGATGGCTGGGCGAACGGGTCGCTCAACAGGGGAGTATCCGCAGTTGCAGCGAAATCAAATAACGGATCACTCGCTTCAGCAGCCGGTTCGTTTGCCGCAGGCGCATCGCTGCCAAAGGGGGAGTTACCCATCAGCATTGTCACGTCATCGTCGTCAACGGCTGCGGCTCCCATCGGTTGAACTGACTCCCCCATGGGAATTTCCGGAATATTTTCCCCAAGGCCAAAGTCATCGAGGGTGGCACTAGGTTGGGGCTCTGTTAGCGGTGGTAACCCAAAGGGATCGTCTGTACTGTTGAGGGTGGCATCTTCATCAAAGGGATTAAAGGACGGCATTTCAGCCGTCATTGGGTACTCGCTCTCAATGCCAGAAATATCTAGATCATCGAAGGGACTACTATCCCCCGCGCCGAAATCATTAAAGCTCTCTAGGCTCATCTCTTCAAGGCGGATGTTCTCATCAGCAGGGACATCAGCGGTTGCGCCCTGAAGAGTTGTGTGCTCGCCTTGGAGTATGGTGTGATCCCCTTGGAAGGTTGTCGCGGAGGAATCCTCGCTCCAGTCATGGCCACCATTGGTAGGCTCAACGGTAATAAACTCTTGAATTTTGGCAATACTCTCGTTGGCAAGGGTAATTAGATCGGGATCACTGGTGTGGCTAAGAACTGCTTGGTACTGGGCATGGGCTTCTTTGTACTGTTGTTGGCAGCAGTAAATATGTCCCCGCAGCAGCCGCAAATTGGGGTCGTCCGGTCGGGTGCCCACCAAATCGTCGGTAATCCTTGCGGCTTCGTCGTAGTGACCTTGGACGTAAGCGGCAACGGCTTTTTGATACTCTTGGGTGTGATGGGTGCTGCTGGATGCCATGGGCGTACTCCCAAAATGGACGGTAAGGGGGGAACTGGCGGAATAAGTTATGCTAGATATTTACAAAGTATGCGCCAAACCTCGGCAAAGGTGATATTGAGGTGTTAATTTTCCTGAACTGACTCCTTACTAGGGGGTCTAAATGCCCCAGCGGGCACTGCGCAGGATGGCGAGGGGGTCAAGCAGTTTTAAGACCTGTGGCTGCTCGCCGTCTAGGAGCCACTCCCCACGAATAAAAGGTGCCATTTTATCACTCAGGTTGGTGGCGGGCTTGATCTGATCGCTGTTGAGCCATTCCATGCCTTTGATCTGATGCACGGCCAAGCCCACCATGAGTTCGTCCTCTTCAATAGCAATGATGGATAACTCTGGACGATCGGTATTGAGGGGGGTCTCGTCTCCTAGGAATTGGCCAGTGTCGGCAACCCAGATGACCTGTCCACGGAGGTTGAGAATGCCCAGCAGCAATGGCGATGTGTTGGGAACTGGTGTGATGCGATCAGGGCTGACGGCCACCACCTCCCGCACGCCAACAGCTGACAACGCTAAGGCGTCCCCTGAAGCAATGGTGAAGAGAATATGCAAGTCCCCTTCTGGAGTTTTCAGGGCATCCATGTTGCCACTTTCAAGGGAGATACTCTCTGCCATCAGGTCTGAACTACTAAACATGGCGCCTAGCCTCGTAAGAGTTGTTTGATGGTACCAATCAGTTCTTTGGGGTCGAAGGGTTTTGTGATATACGCATCAGCGCCTTGTTTCATGCCCCAGTAGCGATCAAACTCTTCACCTTTAGAACTACAAATGACAACGGGAACCGTTTGAGTGCGCGGATCTGCCTTGATTTGACGACAGACTTCATAGCCATTCATCCGTGGCATGACAATATCTAGAACCACAAGATCAGGGGTGAAGCTCTGGAGCTGTTCAATTGCTTCGACACCATCGCTGGCAATTGCGACTTCAAAGCCTGTCTTTGCCAGTAGCTCGCTAATCATCTCCCGCTGTGGGGGGCTATCTTCAACAACTAAGACTTTACTCATAGATGTTTAATGGATGTTTAATGAGGTTTGCTGCAAAGGGATTGTCTATATTCTAAGAAACGATCTCCATTGACGGTGTGGCCGGTTGTAAACTACCCCGCCCGATAGAGGACGGAAACCCTCAAGACAACATCCTGCAATGAGCAAGACAGTATCTCGGAGCCTCTAGGGTTGTTGAATGGCGCTAGCGGTAACCTGCCCCTTACGGGGAGGATTCTAGAACTGCTTTTTGTTCTAGCACGTCTGTGAGGGTTTCGTCTGCAACATCCCTGAGGGGTGAGGCTCCGCCAATATAGCGCTGGGTGATAGTCAGTAGTTCATTGGTGGTAAAGGGTTTGCTGAGGTAGTCGGTGGCTCCGGCAATTTTTGCCCGCAACCGATCTGGTAAGCCGACAAAGCTGGTGAGCATGATGATGGGGGTGTAGCGAAAGCGTGGGGTGTGGCGTAGTAGGGTACACAGTTCATAGCCATCTAGCTCGGGCATGGCAATGTCACAAAAGATGAGATCGGGGTTGAGTTGAAAAATGAGGCTTAGGGCGGTGAGGGGATGGGCGATCGCCGTGGCTTCATACCCCGCCTCCTGTAGGGTTGACTCTACTACTTGACGCACTGTGGCAGCATCGTCAACACACACAACCCGTGGCGATCGCCGCCATGCCAAGGGCGGAAACGGACGACTTTGGCTGTTGGTAGGAAGGGGACTGAGTTGCAGATAGCCTTGATGTAGGTAGGGCAAAAGGAGCTTACCCACGGTAATGACATCTCGCCCTAGGCGGCGACTGAGGCGGCGCACGCTTAAATGCTCTTGGATAAATGGCTCTAGCTGACGCAGACGTGGTTCTGGCAGGCTGGGTTTGACATTCGTCATCTCCAAGGGCTGGTCTAGGGAGCGCAGGTACGGGTGGAGTTTTTTCCATTCCCGCAGTTGTCCGAGACTATCGTTGATCAAGCTTGTTAAGGGTAAGCTATGCCATTGGGGGGTGAGGGGACTCGCACTACAGAACTTAAACCAGCCGCGATTCAAACTGACAATATCGAAGAGACTTTCACGCAGGAGCGATCGCCAAAGCATCTGAATTTGCGCAAGGGGACAGTGGGGAACTAACCACCAAAGGCATTCGTACTCCACCCAACTGGCACCTGAGGCGCTTTCAATGAGATCTTCGGTTGCAGGTAAGGGAATCCCCTGACCGTAGAGTAAGTCTTGCAGCCGCTCTAAGCTCTGACTATGGCGATCGGCGATGTAGGCAAGGTGCCCATGGTTAAGAAACAACAGCCACGTTTGACCGCGCTCATCCTCAAGGTACAGTTCCCCTGTGCGTTGCGCCAAGGCAAGGGTTTGGCACAGGGTATAGATGTCAGTATCGTTGAGGCACCCTTCCATGGTTGTGGTGATGGCGATCGCCGGTAGCGGCTAGCGTTGCGTGTAGGACGACAGTAGCTGCACTAACTGTTTCACCAGTGCCTCTTGGTCACGGTTGATCTGCGGAAAGTCAAAGTCCTCGCGGATATGCACCTCAAAGCCCGGCACCACCTCCACCCGGTTCCACGTTTCCGGCCGGGGCGAACTAGGCGGCGGGACTTCGGTAGTGCGGCGGACAGCACTGGCGCGTATTGGCTCAGGATAGCGATGTTCAGTGCGATCCTGAACCTGTTGCAAAAAGGCAAGGGCAGGATTGATCGGGGGTGGATTCAGTTGCAGGTGAACCCCTTGCTCTAGTAGTGCCCGTAGCTCAGGGGTACTCATGCGATACACCAGCTTGTAAATGGCACCCGCAGTGTAGCCTTCCATCAAAAGACGGCGCACTACTAATAATTGCACTAGGTGGCGATAGCCGTAGCGGCCTTCACGACCAATGCGGGCTGGGCGATCAATCAGCTTGCAGGAGGTATAGTGACGCACAAGACGAGGATTGACTTCCTCTAAAACACGGTTCTTAGAGTCTTCTTGAGGCAAGTGCTGGGGCAGTAGCTCGTTGGCAATTTCCACCAACTCGTCTAATGACCATTGATCCTGAACGTGAATATATTCTTGAATTGTTGCCATGGTTGAATTAGCGCAGCCTTTTTTGAAGTTAAAAACCGAGAACAACAGGGATACTGATTGTTTCTGCAATGATTGCAACAGTACGATAGTTTATCAGCGCAGATGATGCTATAGTACCGTGTTTTTTTGATTCTATATCATTTTGGGTCTAACTTGGTCTTATGTTGAGCTTGATGACTAACGCAAGGAAGCAGTTTACAGCACAGTAATATTACAGTTTTTAACGCTAGGAATACCGTAGGGCTGTAAGACCAAAATAATTTATTTGATACTAGCACATGGGTCTAGCTGTCGGCAAAATTCTTAGCCAGTTATCCTAATTTTTAGGGTATCAAGCAATGTGTTGCAGCGTTGTTACAAAATTTGGGTAGGACACGGCAGCAGCACTCGCTTGGTGAATCCGACTCGACCCCTTTGCATTTAGTGCGGCGATCGCAAGGCTCATGGCCATCCGGTGATCCCCATAGCTCTCAAGGGCATTACCGTAGAGGGGCGTGCCGCCAGTAATGTCAAGACCATCGCTGATCTCTGTAACTGTTGCACCAAGATGTTGCAACTGAGTTGCAATTGCCGCGAGGCGATCGCTCTCTTTGACCCGCAGTTCCGCAGCATCCCGAATCTGGGTTGTGCCTGTAGCAAAGGCTGCAGCAACAGCAAGAATTGGAATTTCGTCAATTAAGCGCGGAATTAAAGCACCAGAAATCGTTGTCCCTTGGAGCTGAGTGGAGCGCACCCGCAGGTCGGCAACGGGTTCCCCTGTCGCCATGCGTTCGTTTTCTAGGGTAATATCAGCGCCCATGTTCCAGAGTGCGTCTAAAATGCCGGTGCGAGTCGAGTTCACCCCCACATTGGTCAACAGCAATTCTGAGCCAGGGGTAATCGAAGCCGCCACCAACCAAAACGCTGCCGAGCTGATATCCCCTGGGACAATCACGGTTTGGCCGCTTAACTGGCAAGGGCCTGTGAGTTCTACGGTGGCCTCTTCGGGTTCTACAGTAAGCTGGGCACCAAAGGCTTGCAGCATTCGCTCACTATGATCGCGAGAACGGTAAGGTTCTCGGAGAATCGTTGTTCCCTCAGTCGGCAGTGCCGCTAGCAAAATGGCTGATTTCACCTGTGCTGACGCAATGGGGCTAGTGTAGGTGATGGGTTTCAGCGCCTGCCCTAGGACGGCCAACGGGGCGCGGCGATGCCCATCTCGTCCCCAAATTTGGGCACCCATTTGGGTCAAGGGCTGTACGACTCGTCCCATCGGGCGCGATCGCAGGGATGCATCTCCTGTCAGCGTAAAGAAACGACCCGTTTGCGCAGCCAGTATGCCTAGCAAAAGCCGCATGGTTGTGCCAGAGTTGCCAGCATTCAGAACATCTAGAGGTTCTTTCAGGCGACCGCTTCCTATGCCCTCAACTGTTACCAAGTCTGAGTTGAGATCAGAAATGGTTGCCCCCAATTCCCGGAAACATGCCGCCGTGCTACAGGTATCGTCCCCTACTAATAGGCCTTGAATGTAGGTGGTTCCTGTTGCTAGCGCCCCTAGCATTAGTGCCCGGTGAGAGATGGATTTATCCCCCGGTACGTGAATGGTTCCCCGCAAGGGTTGGCCGTTGGGCTGAATCTGCCATGCATCATCGGAGGTAATTGTAATTGCAGCCATTGGCAAAAATTGCGAATCAACTTGCGTCTTTGATTCTCCCACGTCTGCTGCGGTTGATCACCTTCTGCGTGCAAGCCCTTCATGGAAGCCACATCACCCATCATTAGATTGTGCCACTTTGCCATGGATTGGCACAATTATACTAGGACACTTTGGCGCCAACCACCCCCGATGGGATGATTGCTATAGGATTTACATTATTAAAAATAACTATAGCTGATCCTGCACAAACTTTATTTTCCTTATTACTTTGAAGAGGGGCATTAATTTTATCTTCAAAAAATAAATTATCGTGAAGCCGTTGTGAATTCAGGGTTTTCAATTAAATATTTGCCAGAGAAATATCCCATTTATCCCCTTTCGTAGATAATTCGCTGTGGTGCATGGGTGGGCGTGGCTTGCGTCAAGGCTTGTCTTTTGCTGAGGGATTCGGTAAAGTCACCTAGAAGTTTCATTGTCTTGCAAAAACATCCTTTGCATATTCACTGCTTTGGGACAGTTTTAGGCATAGACTCAGTCAGCTACCTAGGTAGCAATCTGTTGGATTGTTGTGTTCTCAGCAAACCGATTTGTCGAATCACCAAGTATTTTGTGTGCGAGGAGGCTTACCTTGAACAACGATAGTCGTACCCCTGCTGTACTTCAGGATGCACTCGTTACCCCCTCGGTTAGGATTGGTCGGTCGCTGTGCTCAGTTTGTTCCTATCTGCCACTGCTCTCCCTTGGGACAGCAGCCGTTATCAGCCCTGCTCAGGCCCTTGATACCTCCACATTGCTCGGCGATCGCGCTGAAGTGCTTGGGTTGCCCTCCTTTTTCGCAAAATCTGTTGCCTTTAGCACAAACGCCGATGAATTTTCTACCTTTGGGCAGTCACCCGAGCGCATTGGTTTCGCTCAGGAGAGCGAGCCGCTTGCGGGAATTACCGAAGGGGCGTGGCAGCAAGCAGTTCTGCCACAGGCTAAGTTTTCCTCTCTCACGCCTGCCTCGAACCCCTTAACCCTGTCTAGTGCCGCACCTCTAGAACGCCTCAGCGGCACCTCAGAGCCGACCTTTAGGCTTGTGGATCGCCGTGCAAACACCGATAGCCTTGCGACCCTTGTGACCCGAGCAACCACTACAGTTGTGGCCTCACTGACCCTTGATGTGCCCTTGTCTGTGGGGGGGGCTCTGGAGCAGACGACAGCAGGTGTAGAGCCTGAAGCCATACCCCCACAACCAGATGTAGAACCCTCCTCTGGACGAGTGGCCTTTGCGCCCTCACAAGCCGCCAACTCGTCACAAATGAGGGTGACAGCCAATCCGGTTCCCTTTGGCCGGGCGGTTGATCGCCAACGGCGGATTGGCCCTTCTCTGGCGACTGTTCAGGCAACAATGGTTCCCGCAACCCCTGAAGTGCGGCCACAACCAACCATTGCTAATCGTTCCCAAACAACAACGGTCGCTCCTGTGGCACCGGTGCAACCCATCGCTCCCCCTGTGCCGGTACAAGTGGCACGCTCAATTGTTACACCACCGCTACCTAGCAATCTTAATTTACCCCCCTTACCGGCCTCCGATCGCTTTTTGCCCAGCTTAACAACAAACTTCATTTGGCCTGCCCGTGGGGTATTGACATCTGGCTTTGGCCCTCGCTGGGGACGGATGCACCGTGGTATTGACATTGCTGCGCCGGTGGGTACTCCCATTTATGCCGCAGCCGCAGGGGTTGTGACCTATTCCCAGTGGAATTCTGGGGGGTATGGGAACCTAGTCGAAATTCGCCATAGTGATGGCACCTTGACTCTTTATGCCCACAATCATCGCAACTTGGTGCGCGTTGGTCAGTATGTTCAGCAGGGCGAGCAGGTTGCTGAAATGGGCAGTACTGGCCGCAGCACCGGTCCGCACGTTCATTTTGAAATTCATCCCCAAGGAGGCGACGCGGTTGATCCGATGAGCTTTTTGCGGCGGGCACAAAGCTAGGAGCTAGCGGCGAGATTGTTTGCTCACCCACTTGCGGCTAAAGCGCAGTTCAACCCCCACTTGCTCTGCCCATTGTTGAAGCTGTTTGAGAAAGGCTTGGCGATCGCTCCTTTGGAGAACGGCCACCTGATCGGCGGCTTCTAGGGCGTAGGGATACCCCTGACCACTAATGAGTTCGCCGCACAACCAGCGGATCACACTATTTAGCAGTCCCGCTGTATAGATCCAAACCGGCAGCTCAAGGCGCACGGGGTATCCTTGGTGAGCCTTCAGGTAGCAAAAACCGATTTGGTGCGACCAAGTGCCGTAAGTACCCAAGATGGCAGCAGAACCATCCTCATTGCCGCGATCGCACACGAAAAATGGGGAGCGATCGCCCCATTGAGACAGCACGTCATTCAGCAAGTGGCAGTCAAAGATTTGGTTGGTTCTCCTAAGGTGGTGGGTATGGCACAGCAGGGTGACTAAATCCCGCGCCTGAGAATAGTCAATATACGCAACAAGAGGTACTTGCTGCTGCTCACTCTGCTGGAGAGTGTCGCAAATCCCTTGGACGTACTGCTGCTGCCACTGATGATCGTAGGATTCCGCAAAGGTAAGCACAAGAGAGCCATCAAAGAGAGCCAAGGTCTGGCGAGGAAGACTCCTCGTGGCAATTAACTGGCGCAGGGTTGCCAACTCTAACTGAAATCGCTTTAAGTGAATAAAACGCTCGCTAAAGCGGTGCGGTTGATCTTGATTGTAATGCTGCCGAGCCTGCCATAGCTCAGCAGGGGTAATTAGCTCAAGATGGATGTCTTTGCTATAGGGCTGATCAGGACAATGGGGATTAATAAACCAGCCCGCTTGAACCACCCCTACAGGGGTTGAAATCTCCTCGGTGGGTAAAATTTGCGATCCATCAACGGCGATCGTGGTTACCCCCTGCAGTTGCTCCTTTGCCCAAGATCGAGCCGCGTCGCGGTGAGGCCATGACATACCGAGGGGAATTCGCCACTCCTGTGGCCAAGGCTCCAAAGGACGGGCACCAGACCACTCAATCTCTTGCGGAATCGTGGTCAACAACTGCGCAGGGGATAGGGCTTGGGCATGATTCAAGGCTTGTTGATAGGCTCGCCAAACTTGGCTCAACTCGCTATCGTATTGCAAAAAATCATTCTTTTTGGCATTGAGCTGGGACACTAACTGTGCAGCAGGAAGAACCATAGGTTCGTCAAGACTGGTTGTATGAAGCGGACGATGGGACTCGAACCCACGACGTTCAGCTTGGGAAGCTGACATTCTACCACTGAATTACGTCCGCAATTTTACAATCTCTTATTTTAGCAGCAAACTAGGCACTACGGCGATGCTCCACGGTAATCACGGTATGCACATTGCCCCGCGGTGCAAAGTCGCCCTTGATTTGCATGTACAGGGGGTCACAGGCTGCGACTAAGTCATCGAGAACTTGGTTCACTGCTTCTTCGTGGGAAATGTAGCGATCGCGGTAGCTGTTGATATAGAGCTTAATCGCCTTTAGCTCCACGACCTTTTCATGGGGGCTATAGCTAACGTAAAGAGTTGCAAAATCAGGATAGCCCGAAAAGGGACATTTACAGGTAAATTCAGGCAGCGTAATCTCAATTGTATAGTGCCGACCAGGGCGCGGGTTGGGAAAGGTAATCAGTTGACCTTCTTCAATAGCACGCTCACCATACTTCATTGCAGTCTCTTGCATTGATTAGCCCGAACATTCAGTATATTTATTTTACCGAAGAACGTATTTATTTTACCGAAGAACGCCGTAAAGCCCCTGCCTTTAGGCATAGGAAGGATGTCAAAGCACTCTGTTCATGCTGGGTTGCGGAACACCGTAAATGACTGGTAACCTGTATCCACAAGTAGGTGTTCAAACAAGCCTTCCTCTATCAGCTCATCAATAATAATCGTGCAAAATAAAATATCCCCCCGGACGTAAATACCAGGGTACATAGTTGAACACATCGGCCTTGCAGCCCTCATAACTATGATCACCGTCGATAAAAATCAGGTCAACTAACCCCTCAATCGTGACTTCATCCGAACGGGCATTAATGAACTGAACATAGTGCTTTAGGTTCGCCTCAGCAATCAAATCCTCTGCATCTGAATCGGCCAATTTCAATAATGCGGCTGGCGCGAATGCTCACTGCTAGGGAAAAGAGAGTCATACCTAAGCCCAGTTCCGACCCCCCCGCAACCAAGGCTTTGCGCATCAAGCCAAAGAAATCACCAAAATAGCTGTCCATCCTCTGTTGATTCTGTCGAAGAGGCTCTGTTGGCATTAAGGACTCTGGACTAAAATTCATGGGGGCATTCCTACAAAAGGGTGTACGCTGCTAGTTTGCCATTCTCCTTGAGTGAGTTGCTAGACAAACCGGTTGAAGCCGCTTGGGGCTAGGCAAAAAACATCGGCCCTAACCAATATGTTCCATAAGTGTCCCTTCTAGTTGAGCACAAACAACCACCGTGCTTAACTAGGTAAAGAGTTTTTAACGATTTGCCCCTATGCCTTTCATTACGCTACCTTTTGTGCCTTCAATTGCTGATGTTGCTGCGGAAGCCCTGAATTTGGCAGAAGCTGGTCCTTTGATCCTTGCGGCGGTGCTCTTAAGCTTAGTGGTCATTTACGTTGCCAGTAAAGTGGGTGGTGAAATTTGCGCCCGCATTAACTTTCCACCCGTGTTGGGGGAACTGGTGGGAGGGGTTGTCGTTGGCATTTCGGTGCTGCATCTACTGGTATTTTCCGAAGGTGCCGTCACTGAACCGTCGGTATTGACCACATTTATTCAGCAAACAGCGGGGATGGATGGCACGGTGGCTTCGGTAGTAGCCAGTACCGCCAGTGAAGTGATTTCAGTGCTGTCAGAAATTGGCGTAATGATTTTGCTGTTTGAGATTGGCCTTGAATCGGATCTGCAGGGCTTGCTGAAGGTGGGGCCTCAGGCAGCGGTTGTGGCCATTGTGGGGGTGGTTGCCCCCTTTACTGCGGGTACCCTTGGCCTTGTCACGTTGTTTCATCTGGATCTAGTGCCAGCCATTTTTGCGGGTGCGGCACTGACCGCCACCAGTATTGGTATCACGGCAAAAGTCTTAGCAGAGATTCAACGGCTGACCTCCCGTGAAGGGCAAATCATTATTGGCGCAGCGGTGCTGGATGACATTCTTGGCATTATTGTGCTGGCAGTGGTGGCCAGTCTTGCCAAAACCGGCACCGTGGAAGTTAGCAACGTGATTTATCTGATCCTGAGTTCTGTGGTGTTTTTGGTGGGGTCGGTGGTGCTAGGGCGGCTGCTGAGTCCATTCTTTTTGGGGATGGTGGGTCGGCTAACCACCCGCGGGAGCTTGCTGATTCCTTCCTTGATTTTTGCTTTTGTCTTGGGGTATGTAGCGGTAATTCTGCAACTGGAGGCAATTTTGGGGGCATTTACCGCTGGCTTGGTATTGGGAGAAACGGAAAAACGGCGGGAACTGGAGGAGCAAATTTTACCCATTGCCGATATGCTGGTGCCGGTGTTCTTTGTGTGTGTGGGAGCGCGCACGGATATTAGTGTCTTAAATCCCCTAGAGCCAGAAAATCGCGCTGGCTTGATTATTGCCTCATTTCTCGTAGTCGTCGCTATCCTTGGTAAGGTGGTAACGGGGGCAACCGTGTTTGGCCAGCCTGGGATCAATCGCTGGGCCATTGGGATTGGTATGGTTCCCCGGGGGGAAGTAGGGTTAATTTTTGCAGCGGTGGGTTCTGCCAGTGGTGTGCTCTCGAAATCCTTAGAAGCAGGCATTATTGTGATGGTGATTTTAACGACCTTCCTTGCGCCGCCGCTACTGCGATTGGTGTTTAAGCCTCAAGCAGAGGAGAACCTGCTGCCAGAGGGGGCAGGGGTTGCGGTTGAGTCACCGCCAGAAGGGTAGGCATGGAACCAATTGTAGTGATTGGCGGTGGCTTGGCAGGGACAGAGGCAGCATGGCAAATTGCCCGGGCAGGGTTGCCGGTGATCCTCTACGAGATGCGCCCCCACGTTCCCAGTCCTGCCCACCATACGGCAGAGCTAGGGGAGTTGGTGTGTAGTAACTCCTTTGGTGCAAAGGCCAGCGATCGCGCCACGGGGTTATTACACCACGAATTACGCGCTCTTGGCTCCCTGATTATTGCTACAGCGGATCGCCATCCGGTGCCAGCAGGAGGAGCGCTAGCGGTGGATCGAGCCGAGTTTAGCCGTGAACTCACCCGCTGCCTTGAGACTCATCCGTTGGTGGAACTCCGACGCAGTGAGGTCTCGCGCCTCCCCGAAAGCGGCATTACAGTACTGGCCACAGGCCCGTTGACCAGTCCTTCCCTGAGTGCAGATTTGCAGCGGTTGACGGGGTTAGAGTATCTCAGTTTCTTTGACGCTGCTAGCCCCATTGTGGTGGGGGAGTCGATTAATCGCGAGATTGCATTTCTCGCCTCTCGCTACGATCGCGGCGAAGCAGCGTACCTGAACTGCCCCTTTACTGCAGACGAGTACCAGCGATTTTGGCAGGCGCTGTGTCAGGCGGAGCAGGCTCCCCTCAAGGATTTTGAGCGCGATAGTGCCCAGTTTTTTGAAGCCTGTTTACCGGTAGAGGAGTTGGCGCGGCGGGGAGTGGATACGCTGCGCTTTGGGCCACTTAAACCCGTCGGCTTACAGGAACCTCGGACAGGTAGCCGTCCCTATGCCGTTGCGCAACTGCGGCAGGAGGATCGCCACGGCCAACTGTGGAACTTGGTGGGGTTCCAGACTAATTTGCGCTGGGGTGAGCAGCAGCGGGTGTTTCGCCTGATTCCGGGGCTGGAGCAGGCGGAATTTGTGCGCATGGGGGTGATGCACCGCAACACGTTTCTGAATGCGCCGAAACTTCTGAGTGCCAGTTTGCAGTTTCGGGATCGCCCCACTCTCTTGGGGGCAGGGCAACTCACGGGCACAGAAGGCTATACGGCGGCGGCAGCGGGGGGATGGTTGGCTGGTACCAATGCGGCACGAATTGCCCAAGGGTTACCGCCGTTGGTGTTGCCCCCCACCACGATGGCCGGGGCACTGTTTCACTACATTAGTACCGCTGATAGCAAAACGTTTCAGCCGATGCCCCCGAACTTTGGTATTTTGCCGCCCTTGGCGGAGAAAGTCCGCTCCAAAGCCCTGCGCTATGCTGCCTATCGCGATCGCGCCCTCAACGATTTAAGCACATGGGCAGCAGCACTGTCGCTGCCCCTACAGCCGTTAGTGCCAGATGAGTGCGATCGCCCTGCCGCTGAAGCTCAAGTTTAAGATAATCGGTAGGCCACTGTGGTAGGCGATCGGGCCATTCAATTGCCACAATCCCTAGCTCAACCTCTTCCCCATACCAGTACCGCTGCGGTGCTAGTTCTGACACATCCGCCGCACTTAAGCGATAGAGATCAAAGTGATACAGGGGCACGCGTCCTTCGGGATACTCCTGCAGCAGGGTAAAGGTGGGACTTTGGATAACGTCTGTGATGCCTAGCCCAGCCCCGAGGGCTTGAACAAACGTGGTTTTGCCTGCCCCCAGTGCCCCCACCAGCAGCAACGTGGTGCCACTGGGCAGGTGTTGACCCCACCGGTGCGCCAAGGCTTGCAATTCAGCTAGGGTGAACACCCCCACCTCGTTGACCATGAGTTACGCCCGTACCGCCTCCAAGAGGCGCGAAAAGTAAAAGCGGGTTTTGGTCATGGCATTGCGCTCGATACGCCAGCCGAGTGCCCTGAGGCGCTGCACAATCTCCTCTTCGCTGTGGAGATAGGCACGGGTTGCCTTGCTAGACCCCGGGAAAAACTCACCGATTTTTTTGAGCAGTGTGTATTTGGGGGTTTTAGGGGCAAAGCTGAGGATGAGTCGCTCTGTGGCTAAGGAACTCAAGTGCGCTAGCATCCCTGCCATTTGCGCATCGGGATAGTGAATGAGCACATCTAGGCAAATGACGGTGTGATACTGCCCCCGTAACGCCTCTAAGTCGCTGACGCTGAGAATTAGCTCATGGTGACCATTCAACTGGGCGGCGGCGCGATCGCGAGCCTCAGCCACCATTTTTTCAGAAATGTCACTGGCATAGACCCGTGCTCCCAACTGGGCAAGGGGGATGCTCAGGCTGCCAACCCCACAACCCGCATCACAAAACAGCTTGCCCTTGAGGTGTCCCTCGGCTTGGAGCCACGCCAAAACCGTATCAATCGTTTGCTGATGACCAAGGCGAATATCCGCCTGCACTTTGCTCACCGTATCGGTGCCATAGATGCGTCGCCAGCGATCAAAGCCGGTGGTGTTGAAGTAGTTTTGGACAATGGTTTTTTCGTCTAACGGAGGGGTAGCTTGCGTCATAACCGACAAAATTGTGATTGCCCCATTTATTGTTACACAGCCGATTAGCCTCGGGGAGCGGTTTTGATTGCTAGCAGCGTGCTCAGCCCACCCAAGCAAATCCCTGCAAGAACAAGGCTCACGCCCAGCAGCCAACTCCATTCCAGCGTTACACTGTTCGCTATGGCGCCGCCGCTAAACTGGCGGCTCAACCAGTGCTGTAGGTGCTGGCTACTGCTGGCTCCAGCCAACCAAGCCACTGCTCCGCCGATTCCCCCCAAGCCTGTTGCCTGCACAAAGAAGGGGGTATAAATCCAGCGCTGGGTTGCCCCTACCAGGATCATGATCTCAATGTCTGGCTGCCGCACTAAAATAATCAGCCGCAAAATGGTGCTCACCAGCGCCACAACAGTGACCCCCAATAACAGCACAAGGGCGATCGTGGCCGTACGGATAACTCGCTGCAGCCGTTGCAGACCGCTCAGTGCCCGCTCAAGGTACTGTACCGATTCAATTCCCTGCTGCTGAGCAATTTGAGTGGCCAAGGAAGCGACCTGATCGAGGGTCTTGGCGCGAATTTTGACTTCGTCACTCAGGGGGTTTTGCTCAAACAGGTGCAGATCTCCTTGCTGAGTGGTCAAGCCTAAATCTGCCTGTAGCTCTGCCCAAGCGCGATCGCGCCCAATCCATGTCAGGCGTTCAACGGCGGGTAATGCAGCTAACTCCTGCTTCAGACGAGCTACGGCTGTCTCCGGTAAGTCAGGGGCAACGTAGGCCGTAATTTCAAGGCGGTTGCCAAGGGCAGCCACCGCTGCACCGAGGGTATGGGAGATCTGCCAGCCCCACCCAAAGATAAAGAGGGTTACCGCCACCGCAATCACCGCAGCCCCATTGAGCCAGCCACCGCGCCAGAGGCTGCGCCGTATTTCTGGAATTAAGAAGTCAAGGGTTGGCCATGGGTGTGGCAACCTGCTGAAGTTGGCCATGGTGTAATCGCAAAATAGGATGGGGAAGCAATTGGGTTAACGCACGATCGTGGGTGGTGAACAGCACCGTGAGGCCATGCTGGTGCAAGCGATGGAGTAAGTAGAGGATCTGTTGACTGGTCTGGGGGTCTAAGTTGCCCGTTGGCTCATCCGCTAGCAGCAGGTCGGGACCACCCACAATTGCGCGGGCAATACTGACGCGCTGTTGCTCGCCTCCGGAAAGAGCGTCGGGGTAGGCGCTGGCTTTGGCGGTCAGCCCCACCAGTTTGAGAGCCGTGTGCACCCGCTGCTGCAGTTCTGGTTTAGGGGTGCCGCGCACAAGGAGGGTAAAGGCCACATTGTCTGCCACGGTGCGATCGCCCAGTAACTTAAAGTCCTGAAAAATCACCCCCAACCGTCGCCGCAGCCGTGCCATCGCCCTATCATCGTGGGGGGTGAGCGCTTGTCCAAAAAGGTGTACACTGCCGTGATCCGGTGTTATCTGACCGGACAATAACTTGAGCAGGGTGGACTTCCCAGAGCCAGAGACCCCTGTTAAAAAATAGAATTCCCCCTGCCGCAGTTGCAGGCTGACGCCATTAAGACAGGGCGGATGAGCCGCAAAACACTTTGTGACTTGCCTTAGCTCGGCAATCACATCAGGACTCGATTGAGCGGTTGAAGGTCTTTGCACTGCTGTAGCGGTGACCATAGGAAGCGTTAACGTCACCGCCCGTATAAACGACTCACAAGGGCTTTCCATGCAAACTGTGGCAGTGCCAACATCCGTCGCCAGCGCCAGGGCTCTTGGTAGAGGCGATAGAGCCACTCGAGGTGTAAATTGCGAAAGAGCTTGGGGGCGCGCTGCTTTTGCCCCGCCCAAATATCAAAACTGCCGCCCACACCTACCCAAATGGCGGTCGGACACACATGGCGATGGTCTTGAATCCAGTACTCTTGGCGGGGCACCCCTAAGGCCACAAAGATAATGTTGGGTTGTAAACGCTCTAACCGCCGGATCAGTTCAGCTTCGGTGTTGGCATCATGGTAACCTGACTCTACACCAACAACCTTCAGGTTGGGGAGCTTAGCCTGCCAGCGAATAGCCACCATTTCAGCAACGCCCGGTGCCGCGCCATAGAAAAAGACACGATTGTGATGGTCAGACTCACTGGCCAGCTTCAGTAGGGCTTCGGCAAACTCAATTCCTGGTTGTCGTTTTACAGACAGGCCGTGCAGCTTGAGGTAAAGAATGACCCCGGAGCCGTCAGGAATCACTAAGTCTGCTTGCCGCAGAAGCTCGGCAAAGCGTGGCGTGCGCTCCGCCAGCATCACCATTTCTGAGTTAAGGGTGACAACGTGCTGACCCCGGCCACTGCGCTGCTGCATCAATAACCACTCTGGGGCATTGTCCACCAAGTGCAAGGGATAGCTAAAGACAGACACTTTGGCAGGAACGGCAGGCATAACCCTAGATGGCTGACCCATAGAGACTTGAATAACTTGGGAGAATCCTTGAGTATCCTACCGCTATTTCCACCGTTGGTCACTCGCTTACCTGTAGATAGCCTTGAGCAGCAGCTTGTCCTTTAGGGAGATGTGCCTCTTCAAGATAGCGGAGTTGCCGCCAGCCGACAAAGTTGGCATAGTGTTGGCGATCGCCCATGCACTCTGCCACATGCTCAAGGGGCGACAAGTGTTTGGGGTCTGCCCCAGCCAGCCGCTGATACAGTGCCAAATCCGACGCGGGATCGCTGCGTTGACCATCCCGCAGGTAGTAAGACACCCTAGCACAACGAGCAACAGACATGTACTTGCATTGCTCAAGGGTGTATTGTTGGCGATCGCGCTCCTCGATGTAGGGTAAATGCCATTCGCCAACGGCTAACGGTGTGGGTGTATGGGTTTCTAGCAAGTGTTGGATCATCTTGGCAAGGGCTTGCATTTCTGGTTGGGCATCGGGGTGGTTGCGTAGTGCAAGGAAGTTGTCCCACTCAGTGCTGCTGACCACCGTTTGCATCCACATCCACGGCTCTAGCATCCGATTTACAACCTGCTTGTGAATCCCCAACTCGTTCAGCTTACGGGCACCCTCTAAAACGGCAAGGCGGGTTTCTAGCCAAATCTCCTTTGCCGCTTCCTTGTGCTCACTTTCTACGCGGGCTTGCATCCCTTTCTGGTTCTGCCCCCAATGGTAGGGTATCACTGGGTCTTGCCTCACCTGTTCCATCATTTTGCTAATGGGAACAGCACGAGAGCTGGCAGAATTGCGGGAAAAGACGCGGTGGGTGAGCAGTTCGCTGTGGATAAACCGTGGATAGGTTAATTGAAGTGTGACCAGCCGTATTCCTGCTGGCGAGAGGGAATCGGCAATCACCCGTCCGTCTTGCATGGAACCTCGTCTCAAATGCTGCATGTTCTAGCCTAGTCCATTGGGGCTATTGGCTCTAGAAAACATTGCCTCTAGAAAAACACATGACTATCGGGCATCAAGCTTAGCTCAAGGGGAACCGCGTGGCGATCGGTTTCCAAGGCAGCCTGGATCAGGGCTGCTGCGGCATCTGGCTGCAAGAGTTTCTGGCGATCGACTTTGAGGCTCACGCCATCCCAAAAGGGCGTATCCACGCCGCCAAAATAGAACAGGCTAAACTTAATGCCGTAGCGTTTGAGTTCCTCGGCCATGCACTTACTAAAGCCCACCACCCCGAACTTGGCGGCACAGTAGGCGGCTGCCATGGCCATCGAATGCTTCCCCAAAATTCCCACGACTGTACAGATGTGTCCTTGCTGGTGCTCTTTCATGAGTTCCGCTGCCTGCTGAGTGGTGTAGAAGCAGCCCTTCAGGTTTAACGCCAGCATCTGCTCTAGTTCTGTGGGGGTAATTTTGGCGTAGGGCTTGAGTAAGCCTGCCCCAGCAGCATTAATCAGGACATCGAGCCGCCCGTGTTGCTCGCGAATGGCCTGCATTAACTGCACAACCTGATCCGGCTGGGTAATGTCGCAGGGGTGACTCTGCACGTTACGCTCCCCTGAGAGCGTGGCGGCTAACTGCTGGAGGCGATCGCCAGAACGAGCGGCTAACACTAAGGTTGCTCCCGTGCCTTTTAACCGCTCGACAACGGCACGGCCAATCCCACCGGTGGCACCTACCACCAATACCACTTGATCCGCTAAGTGACGCATCGTTACATTTCTTTACATTACTTTTCTATCTTAGCCCTAAAACTACGTGCAAAGAGGGCACATGGTGTGAAGTACCGCAGGTTTCGCTACGCTACACCTGCGGCTTCCTGTCCTGAACCAGTATCCCGGTTCATCCCTAGTCTTGCAACTAGCTGATCAGGCGTAGATTTCCCTTCTTCCAAGGATATTTTTGATTCAGAGAACAGCAGCAAATTCAAGGCAGCATTAATGTCTCTGTCCCAAACAGTTTTGCATTCTGGGCACTCCCATTCACGACTAGCAAGCGTTAAATCTTGCTTGATGTACCCGCAATTGGAACATCTCTTAAACTGGGGAAGAATCTATCTACGTAGCAAATTTCGCAACCGTAGATATACCCTTTGTATTCCAACATGGCGAGGGAGCTGCCCCACGATACATCACAAATGCCGACTCTAAATCCTTAAGAGTCTGCTGCAATGCTTGGGAATTAACTTCTTTAAGCCATTCAAACTCTGATTTTAAGCCTGTTAAACGTTTTGCCCAGTCTTTGTAGCGTAGAGATTTTTTAGACTTGGCGTATGCATCTATGGTCAACCTTAAAAAATGGTTATATACAAATCTGGAGCAACCAAAGCATTTTGCTAAAAATGCGGATTGCTCTTTGTTTGGATACAGTCGAAATTTGTAAGCTTTATTTCCCATAGTGCATGTTATACACTACTTACCCAACTCAGGTCAAATAGTTAAATGCCGCAGATTTTTGGCTTTGCTCTCATCCCCATACTCCGCTACGCTGCGTATGGGGTCTTCCCGCAAAGTTTGATAAAAACTAAGAGGTCGTCCTAGCGGGTCATCATGAAAGCGGCAGTGCTCTACGGCAAAGAAGATGTGCGTATTGAAAGCGTGGCGGATCCAACGCCAGCGGCTGGCGAAGTGGTGATCCGTGTGAAAGCGGCAACCACCTGTGGCACCGACTTGAAAGTGTGGCGGCGGGGCGGCCATGCCCGCATGTTAACCCCGCCCATTCTCTTTGGCCATGAGGCCGCAGGGGAAATTGTTGCCCTCGGTGCTGGGGTGACGGGTTGGCGGCTGGGCGATCGCGTCGTGGCAAATAACTCTGCGCCCTGTGGCCAGTGCTTTTATTGCCAGCGGCAGGAGTTTTCACTGTGTCCGCACCTTGAGTTTAACAATGGCACGTTTGCTGAGTATCTGAAGATTCCCGCCAGTATTGTTCGCCATAACCTCCTGCCAATTCCTGAGCACCTGAGCGAGGAGATGGCTGCCCTGACGGAGCCGCTGGCCTGTGTCCTGCACGGCGTGGCACGTTGCGGGTGGCAGCCCCAGATGCAGCAGTGGCCGAGTCCACCCCAGATTGTGGTGATTGGCGATGGTGCTATTGGTTTAATGTTTGTGGGGGTGTTGGCTCAGCAGGGGGCACGGGTACTCACCTTTGGCGGCTCGGATCAACGGTTGGCGATCGCCGAGACCTTCGGTGCAGAGCAGGTGGTGAACCATCATCAGTGCGAAGATATGCCAGCAGTGGTCAAAGATTGGACGACAGGACGGGGTGCTGACATTGTGATTGAAGCCACAGGCGTACCGCAGGTGTGGGAAGTGGCGATCGCCTGCGGTCGTCCGGGGGCAACGATTAATCTCTTTGGCGGCTGTCCGCGGGAAACCCGCATCAGTGTCGATACTGAGCGCCTGCACTACGAAGAACTCACCCTCAAGGGAGTGTTTCACAATACGCCCGCCTTTGTTCGTCAAGCCCTTGCCCTCATCGCCAGCCAAACCTTACCCTTTGAAATGCTTGTAAGTGGCCACGCACCCCTTACCGAGATTGAGCAGGTGCTGCAAGCGATGAAAGCACGACAAGTGATTAAGGTGGCACTGCACCCTTAGCCCTCTAGGAATTTTGAACCAGCCTTGACAGAGTAAAATAGGGCGATCGCCCCTAGCGCATTACATTCTCGAGCTACAGCATGACATCTTCTGGCAACTCCTACCCAGTGATCCTCAACCAGTTTTGTGTTAAGACCCTTGAGGAGGAGGCACGACTCCTTTATCCATTCACGTGTCGGTGGCAGCAGAATCCTGAACTAGGAACAGAAGCCTATGCCCTCAATAAGGTGTGCTACCAGTTACCGGTTCCTGCCGCTCGCTGGGGGAGTGCCATTGTGACTCGCCAGCCCCTCGAACAACTTAAGACGAAGGCGTGGCAACTGATTCCCCAGCCGCCTCGGGTCTTTGACTGCACTTGTCTTGAGGATCGCGAAGCCTTGGAGAGCCTATGCCGCCAAGAATTATACCGTTACTTTAAGCAGCGAGATAGAGAGGACGTTGACCGAGCAAGCAACAACAGTATCCGCATCTGGGAGCGGAAACCCTCGGAGAGTCCAGCGCAAGGGTGGACAGTTCACCAAGGCTTTTGCCTCGATGTCAGGCTCGATGCCACAGCAAAACTTTATCTGGAAATTGATCGTTTCCACCATTTCTGGACACCTTTGACATTGCAGGAGTGGCTCAACACCTATCCTGAGCATGAGCCTTTAATCAAATGGGTGCGCAATACGTACCTCAAGAACAACCAGTTTCTGCGCTGGCAACTACACCGTATCACTCACGAGCAACCCGAAGCAGTGAACCTACCCGGACTCAACATCAGCCTTGCGGAGTACCATCGCAACGAAGGGGCAACAGAGCAAGAGCTTAGTACGTCGCAAGTGGTGTACGTCAAACGTGCTCAGGGGGGGCAGCCAATTGCCCATCTCTCGCAGCGGCTGAGACCCAGCGTCACCTTGGAAATGCTGGCTGAACTGGGTCGTCAGCGAAACTACGCCAAAGAGGTGGAGAAAATCTTTACGAACATTCGGCTGAGTAGTAGTGAGCGCTTCCAAAAATCCACCAAATTTGCTGAGTGGCTGTGCATCAATCTCTACGGTGGCAGCGCCGACTCCATTGCCCCCGTGACTAAGGAAGGGCACCAACTGCCCCCAGCGATTCTACTTGCTAAGGATAACCGGCAGGTGAAAAAGGTAGCCGATGTCCGCAAGCACGGTTGCGCCCAGATCGGAGAGACCAAGTTTGGTCTGCTGAACCTCATCACTAATGAGGGAGCCTATCCTGAGGAGATTCGCAAGTGCCTACAGCAGATTGCTCGCCACCATGGTATCGAGCTAGACCTGTCCTCCTACCGCACATCAGCAAACTTAGGTAAGACTGATCTGGCACGTCAACGCTTTTGGCAGGCATGGGCTGACGAAGGTGTGCGTACTGTCTTGGTAGTGATGCCCTATTCTGATCAAAAGCAGCGCATTCGCAATGAAGCTCTCCGAGCCAATATTGCCACCCAGTTTGTTGTCCCCAATCAGCAGAATGACTACAAGGGCTTGAACGTGGTTCTTGGCTTGCTGTGTAAAGCTAAATGGCAGCCAGTACGCTTGCAGCCCCTTGATGATGTGGGAAAAGCAGAACTTATTGTGGGGTTTGATACCGGCACCAATCGCTTTCTTTATTTTGGCACCCCTGCCTTTGCTGTGCTTGCCAATGGGCAGTCGTTAGGCTGGGAACTGCCGATGGTGCAGCGGGGCGAAAAACTCAGCGGTGAAGCGGTCTGGCAAACGATCCTGAAGCTCATGGGCAAGTTCCGCACTATCTATCGCCGCTATCCACGTAAGGTCTTGTTGATGCGGGATGGACTGACGCGCCCTGACGAGTTTGAGCGCACTATCCAAGAGTTAAAACGGGAATCCATTGACGTTGATCTGCTGAGTGTTCGCAAAAGTGGTGCCGGTCGCATGGCATGCCCCAGCAATGGAACCTATCAGTCTGCCCCGAAGGGCACTGTCGTTTACGATGACACAGAGCGATCGTTTTTGCTGATAACCAGTCAACCCATTAAGAAAGGTACACACGAGCTAGGCAGTACCCGTCCTTTACGGATTGTGCATACCTATGGCAGCACGCCGCTTGAGTTGCTGGCGTTGCAAACCTATCACTTGGCACAGTTGCATCCAGCCAGTGGCTATGGCCATGCCCGCTTACCGTGGGTGCTGCACTTTGCCCACAAAAGCAGCCAAGAGTTTTCGCGTATTGAACCCTTAAGCATTCTTGAGGGGCTTGATCGGGATAAGTTGATCGCTGTATAGGCAACGTGCCGCGATAGGCTAAAGGAAGACAATGATCCTGTTGTTTTTCTGGCCATGAGCCGCACCTACACCACTGTTGGAATCAATCTTAAAGCCATGCCCTTGGGGGAAAACGATCGCCTCTTGAGTGTCCTTACGCGCGATCGCGGCCTTTTGAAATTGGTAGCTCCCCACTGCCGTGGATCCCGCTCTAGGTTAGGGGGACGGGTTGATCTGTTTGTGGTCAATCAGTTATTTATTGCCAATGGTCGCAGCTTAGATCGCATCCTGCAAGCGGAAACCGTGATGACCTATCATGGGCTGACCACTCAACTGGCGAGGATTACAGCGGCTCAGTACCTTGGGGAAGTGGTGCTGTACCAAGCGGATCATCCTCAGCCGCAGCCGGAACTCTTTGATTTACTGTGCACCACCCTAGAGCAATTGCAGCAGCTATCCAGTCGGGCAGCTCTTGCTGTGTTGTTGCGAAGTCTCTGCCGTCTTCTTGACCTTAGCGGTATTGCCCCCCAATGGCACCAGTGTGGCGACGGCGGCGGAGCTATTCATGTGCCTGCGGCAGACACTGATTGGCGACTGGGCTTTAGCTTTGCGGCGGGGGGGCTGCTAACAACCGGTCGGGGCGATCGCCAGCTTACCGCCAGCGAAGTGCGTCTGGGGCAGTGGCTTGCAACCCCAGCCACCCAAGAGTGCGACCTCAAGAATTTTCTAGAGGCGTCTCAGGTCTATCCTCTAAGTGTTTGGCTGTCCTTAGAGCGGGTGTTGCGGCAGTATATGCAGTTTCATTTTGATAAAGTTCTGCGGGTGCCCCCTCTCCTTGATACCTGTTTTTCACCCCTGATGGTGCCACAGCCATGACCGTTGAGCCCGACATTCGCGTGATTTCACCTCCAGCGCCAGTACCCCCCCTCTGGCAAAATCGCAATTTCATTGCCCTGTGGCTTGCTCAAGTATGCTCTCAGCTGGCGGACAAAATTTACCTTGTGTTTGTGATTGCCCTCACCACTCAGTTCTTTCAACCTCCCGACCAGAGTATTAGTGGCTGGGTATCTGCCATTATGGTGGCCTTTACCATTCCGGCCATTTTGCTCGGTTCGGTGGCAGGGGTATTTGTGGATCGCTGGTCCAAAAAACAAGTGCTCATTGTTACAAACCTCTACCGCGCTCTTCTAGTCTTGGCTGTCCCCTCCACAACGCTCATGGCAACGGGTCGCCTTAGCGGTTTTATGGTACTGCTGCTGCTCACCTTTGCCATCTCCAGCTTGACCCAATTCTTTGCGCCTGCGGAACAGGCAGCCATTCCCCTATTGGTCGATAAGTCTCACTTAATTTCTGCGAACTCTCTTTATACCCTCACGATGATGGCGGCTTTGGTGCTGGGATTTGCAGCGGGCGAACCGCTCCTGACCTTGGCTAGTCACTGGCAGCCGCAATGGGGCGGTGCAATCTTTGTCAGTCTTTGCTATGGCAGTGCTGCTGCCTTTTTGTTTCTGTTGCGCCCTCCGGATCACTGCCACCTGCCCCCCAGTCGCTACCGCCAAGTTTGGCAAGAGCTGCGCCAAGGGCTACACCTGTTGGGGCAATATACGGCGCTGCGCTTCGCGCTGATGCAGTTGATCCTACTGTTTTCAGTTGTTGCAGCAATGTCGGTACTTGTTGTTCGTTTGGCAGAGGTCATGCCTGCCCTTGACACCGATCAATTTGGCTTTTTGCTCGCTGCGGCCGCAGTGGGGTTAGGGCTGGGCGCATTACTGCTGAATATCGGGACAAGGTGGCTCTCCTATCGTCTGTGGAGTTTGCTCGGGTGCTGGGGAATGGGGGGAATGCTGTTGGGGCTTGCCTTTTCCCTACAGTCATTATGGCTAAGCGGAACCTTTATTGTGGGGTTTGGTTTTTTTGCGGCGTTGGTGGCTATTCCCATGCAAACCACTGTTCAGGTCATGACACCGCCGGAGCAGCGGGGCACCATCTTTGGGTTACAAAATAACCTTGTCAATATTGCCCTCAGCCTGCCCCTTGCCCTCGCGGGGATTGCCGAAACTTGGTGGGGGCTAGTTCCTGTGCTTGTGGCGCTAGCGGTGGCGATCGCCATCGGTGGTTCGTTGATTGCCACCATTCACCCGACGAGGGAAGCCTCCTAGGCGAACCTATAAAGTAGTATAAAAAATCCAAACGTCTTTCATCTTGACGTTTTTTGCGCTACGCTGTACAACCAATTGACTCTTTTGCGGTCATTGGCTGCCCATGTTACCCGCCTCTTCCCTTGCTGCTATGAGTTCCTCGAGTCCTGTAATCGCCCTCAAAGAGATGGTGTCTCGGTTACAGCGCGAGACCAGTAAAATCCAGGAATTATTGGCCTCTCTCAGCTTTGCCCTGCGCAGTTTTAATAACCTCAACCAGTTTTTTGAGTTAATCCCACTCATTAGCTGCCGTGTCACCGAAGCAGAGGCCGCTGCCTTGGTACTCTTCCGTGCCGACGGTCAAGCACGGCTGGAGCAGCTTCACTGTCATGCCAGTGATCAGTGCCCCAATATCCGCGCCGCCCTCGAAACCGCCACCCTTACCCTAGCCAACAGCGTGGGGATCATGACCACTGATCCCCATGGCGATCGCCCCCGCTTAGAGCATGTGCTCGATCAACAATTGCAAGATCGTCTTCCTGCGGGCATTCAGTTTTACGGCACCACGATTTTGGTCAAAGATACCAACCTTTCAGAGCGCGGACGGCTCTATGTCTTTAGCCAGCAACCCACCTACGAGTGGACAGAAACGCGCCAGCAACTCCTGCAGGTGATTGCCGATCAAACCGCAGTGGCCATTGCCAACGATGAGATGGCTCTGAAGCTGCGCGATCGCCAACGTCTTGACCGCGAACTGGAAATTGGTGCCGAAATTCAGCGCCGCTTGTTACCGCGCCATTGCCCCAAGATTCAAGGGCTTGATCTGGCTGCCGCCTGTCGCACCGCCAGTTGGGTGGGGGGGGACTACTACGACTTTATTCCCATTACCTATGGACTTGCCGATAGTCAAGACATTAGTCAAGGGCGATGGGGGATCGCCATTGGGGATGTCATGGGCAAAGGTGTTCCTGCGGGTTTGATTATGACCATGACTCGGGGAATGCTGCGGGCTGAGGCACTGAACGGGCATCGTCCCAGCCGCATCTTACAGCATCTCAACCGCGCCATGAAGGCTGACCTAGAGAGTTCCCATCGCTTTGTCACCCTCTTTTACTCCGAATACAATCCGCAAACCCGTGTCCTAGCCTTCAGCAACGCTGCTCACTTACCCCCGCTACTGTGGCGGGCCGAAACCGGTACTGTCCAACGACTAGACACCTACGGCATGCTCATTGGCCTCGATGAGCGCACCCAATATCAGCAAGTAGAAGTGCGGCTCCAGCCCGGGGACACCGTTGTTTTTTACACCGATGGGATTACCGAGGCCGACAATCCCAAGGGCGATCGCTTCGAAGAAGCACGGCTGGCCGCTGTCCTCGAACGTGCGTGCGCGAAAGGCTTAGATGCCCAAGCCTTGCTCGACTACATTTTTGCAGCAGTCATCGACTTTATTGGTGTGGAAGGGCGCATCAGCGATGACATGACCTTAATTGTGATGCGGGTGATGGATTAAGGCTGCCAACCGTAGCGACGCAAGTTAATGCGGCCATTGGCATTAAAGACCACCCCCTCTGCCTCTAATCGCCAGCGTTGTAGTTCGTCAGAACCGCCGCGGCGCCACGAGAGAGACACCTTCCCTTGGGCATTGACTACCCGATGCCACGGAATGTCTGAATCTGGAGCCACTTGGTATAGCGCATAGCCCACAAAGCGGGCATGGCGTGGCCAGCCACACAGAGCCGCCACTTGGCCGTAGGTGGCCACGTAGCCACAGGGAATCTGCTGCACCAGTTGGTAGATACACTGCTGGAACGTATGGGAGGATGGTTGCTGCATGGTACCCACGCACGGCTTTACAAGAATTTACCTTATTGGGTCAATAACAGGGGTTGAATCCGTATTAGCACGGAGGCAACCAAGAGGAAGAACCCACTAAATTAAGCCTAGTACACGAGTGTACGTGCCCTAATGAGGGATTTCTTTGCACGCTATATTTTTGTGCCGTGTTCGTGAGTGAAACAGCCTGTAACAAGATTAATACATTCAGTTAAGAAATAATGCACAGGAAATCATTGATTTGCAATGACTTAAGAAAATCATATAAGAATGGGAATATACCCTCAGATTCTTGAGAGTCTCAGTTGCAACCTCACCAAAGAGTTTCAACTGCTGGTGCGTTTCTTAGCCACCTTGGGTACAGCGGCTAGGGTTTATTCACCTGTACCACTATGGAGTTTTTTATGACCGTTGGGTTTCGGTTCTTTGGGTTTGACAATCTCTGCCAAGGACGTTAGGTATCCACCTGTTTTTCTGAACCATCTTTGTGGAGTTGCTCTATGACAATGACAAGTTCTCGCCCCCCTGCTGCTTCCGGTAGTTACTTCGGTGCCAACCACCTACTGCAGAAAAAGTATCCGAAGCGCCACCACCATTATGCGCTGTGGGACTTCTTTCAATTTGATAGCGATCGCGGCACCTACACCGATTGGAATAATGCCCGCAACCTCTTGGTCACTGAGGATTTTATTATTGGCTTAATAGAAGGTCTTGAAGAAGAAGTTGGCCCCGCCTCCAGTGTTGTGATGTACAAAATTGGCGAAGAATGGGGCCGCCGAGATGCCCGCTTCTTTCAAGAGTGGTTTCCCAAGGAATACGGCTACGAGCAAGGTCTCAAGCAAATGCGGCTACCCTACGTCCTAGAGGCTTGGTGGTGGCCTTGCACGACCCAAGGATGGGGCAACTGGGAAGTCGATCTCAGTGAACAGAAGCACGGCTTCATGTTTATCAACATTTTTGACTCAGTAGTGGCGCGTACCCTTGGGGATGTCGGTCGCCCCGTCTGCCATCTCTACGCAGGGTTGTTTGCTGGTTTCTTTAGTGGCCTCATTCAAAAAGACCTCAGTTGCATTGAAATCCAGTGCTACGCCATGGGCGAAACCTACTGCAAGTTCCTTCTTGGCAAACAAGATCGCATCGATGCAGCAGCCTTTTGGCAAAACGAAGGGGCATCTGCACGGGATATTGAAAAACGGCTCCGCAGTGGGGAACTTGTCTATGCAACAGCTAAGCGGTAACTGGCAGCAGCGCCCCGTGGCTGAATTCTTGGCGCACCTTAACTGGCTTGGCTTACCTGTGGCAGATACACCCACCCTTGAGCCAGCGTTCATGAACTGGCACACCGTGCGCGTGAGTGAGTTTTGGCAGCGGGTCAATTGGCTTGGATTGGTCTCAAGTGCACCCCCTGCCACCACCAGCCCCACTGAATGGTCACGGTACCACGTCAAAGATTTCTTTGGCCGCATGAACTGGCAGGGGATTGGTGTCATACTTCCTGTCAATGAAACCTTAGCAGCAGGTACCGCAAGCGATAGACCTGTGTCAGCGGCATGGCCAGCTTGGTCTGTGGCCACCTTTTTTGGCCAACTCAACTGGGACGGTCGGCCTGACCAAGCAATTGCCCTTGAACCGGGGGTGTCTCTGTGGCGACGGTCGGTGGCCGAGTTTTGTGCAGGAATCCCTTGGAGCGGTCAGCCCGTCATCGCCCAAGTTAGTAAACCCGTGGTAGATCCTGCGCCCCCAGTTGAACCAGAGTTCACCCTGTCTGACCTGTCTACTCTGTTCTAAACGCTTGTTTAAGGAGTTTTAAGGAGACCCCTATGCATACCGAATTAATGAACCTCTACTACAAAGCCGAAGAAAACTACCTCAGTAATGTTGACATCAAAGTCCTGCGGCATCATGTTGAATCCCTGCAACAGCGGCTACACACCTACGAGTTTTTGCGGGATCATGAGGTTGAGATTTTCCAACCCGTTGCTGACAAACTCCAAAAGAACTATCCTACGGAAAACCCCCGCACCCTTGAGGAAGTGCTGCGGCAGTCGATTGCCCTATTGCGCTACGCGGCCATGGCCATGCTCCTGAATAATCCTGAATTTTTACAACACCGCCTCTTGGAATGGCTGACGGGAGTTGTCAATGCTCATCAAACCCAAACGGTGTGGACCAGTTGCCACGACCTCTTGAGTGCCCGCCTCAAGGAAATGCTCACCGATGCTGAGCAGGATTTAATTTTGCCCCTGTTGGATCAGGCTCAAGCCACCCTTGTGGGGATCCCTGCGGTTGTTAGCGTTCAATCCTAAGCCTGCTATCTTGAGAGTTTTTAAGAGGATGTTCTATGATTTCTGTTGCTGATCTGGTCAAAGACCCTATCTTACCCGGTAACTATTTTGCTGCTGATGCCTATGTTCAGGGGGATTTTGAAACAGGGCTGATTGAAAATCGCAAAGGTGCCCGCTTAATTGCCCTGCCGGATGTGCTGTTGCAAGCGATCTACACAGGACTCGATCACGAAGTTGGCCAAGCCACTGGGGTCGTGTTGTTTAACTGTGGTCGCTGGTGGGGCAAGAATTTTTACCGTCGCTTTGTGGAAGATGTGAGCGAGTACTATGGTCGCCCGCTGGCGGATATGGAAATGATTGAGTTTTTGCAGTGCCTTAAGGAATGCTGGAAAACCCATGGCTGGGGCACCCTGGACTTGGATGTTAGCTTTTATCAGCAGGGCTTTTTGGTGGTGAAAACTTGGGACTCCGCGTTTGCAGAGGCTGCGCCCAAGGCTACTGGTCAGCCGCAGTGTTTTGCTGAGGCTGGCATTCTGGAGGCCTTCTTTAGCCAACTCACGGGTCGGGATCTCCATTGTGTGCAAACGGCCTGTGAAACCCTTGGCGCCAGCAATAACTATTTTGTGTTGGGGTTGCGGGAGCGGGTGGAACCTGCTAAGGCATGGTTACAGGAGGGGCAAGACCACGACACGGTTATGGAGCGGCTCTGCCGCACCCAGACTGCTTAGGGCTATCATTCAAAATGAATGATACGGACGGATATTGAGGAGCACACAGCAGTGGCAAAAGTTGTAAAACTCGAACCCATTTCTCGGGAAACGACCATTGACACCAACGATAACTTGCTGTCTGCGCTGTTGGACTCTGAACTACACGTCCTCAAAGAGTGTGGCGGGCGGGGGATGTGTGCCACCTGCCACGTGTATATCAAGGAAGGGATGGAAAGCCTCTCGCCGATGACTAAGCGAGAGCAGCGCACCTTAGAGGTGATTACAACCGCTAATACATCGTCGCGTCTTGCCTGCCAGGCGCGGGTTCTTGGCTCAGGGGTGGTGGTGGAGTTACCCTCAGGGATGTACGTCAATGCAGTGGAGGATATTGAATCCCTGATTGGGCGGCGGGCAGAGCAGGATATTCTGCATCCTCTGGATGGGCGCATTTTGGTGGAAGCGGGTAAGCTGATTACCCGGACGATGATTACCCAGCTAAAAGATACCCAAGTGCAAGTGGGGCAATTTCTTGCCAATACCTCGGATGCCTAGGGCAGCCGTCTGTTTACAAGTTTATAGGGAGCTAAACCATGGAAAATCGTGATTTAAGTGCAAATCCTATCCCATCTGTACCAAAAGCAGGGGGTTTTGAGCTGGTGGAGTCGGGGGCAACTGGGTTGACGGTGCTTCTTTCCATTGCAGCCGCAGTAACTCAGCAAACCATTTTGACGGCGATCGCCCCGCTGCCATTATCCTTGGCGGTGGGCCTAAACCTTGTCAGCCGCAAGACACTGAACGCGAGCCTTAAGGAATTTGCTGAGGCACAGCGCGAACAGATGGCTCAAGTGATCGAGTCTCAGGCAACGCAGCAGTCGAACCTGACAAACCTGACCTTTGCTCTGAGTCAAGTGCGCGATCGCCTCGAAGATGTGCAGCAGCAAGTACTTCAGCTCAACCAAGGGACGCGGGATCTTCACGATTACACCCGCATTCTGGATACGGAGCAAAAACAAATTGAAGAGGTGCTCGACTGTCTGCGGGAAATTGAGAAGAATACTCAAGTGATTCAAACGGATCCAAGTCATGCGAAAGCCTACTATAACCGCGGCCTAACCCACCAACGCCTTGGAGATGCAGAAGCAGCGGTGCTGGATTACTCAGAAGCTATTCGCATCAACAATGCCTATGCTAAGGCATACCACAATCGTGGGGTGGCACGCTCTACCCTAGGCGATCGCAAGGGTGCCGTCGAAGATTTGCGAACCGCTGCTAAACTGTTCTTTGAAAGTGGTGATATTGCCAGTTATCAGCGGGCACGGGATTTAGCCAAACGCATCCACGAAGTAGGCAGCGCTGAGCAGGCGGAGAAGGAAGTTCCCCTAGAATTGCTCTTTTCCTGAAAAACCTCAACGTTGCTAAATTTGATCTGTATTTCACCTAGCGCAACAGCGAATAAAGGTTGGAGTCCTTGTTGTTAACCCTTGTTGTTGAGGCCCCTTGCTACTCACGGCTCACGCTGCCCAAACCTCTCGTTATCGGCTCTTGGATGTAGCCGGGCAGGGGCAGTATGGGCAAGTGTATGTCGGTGTGAACCGCGAATCTGGGGAACTGGTTGCCATTAAGGTGCTCAATGAGCGACACTTGCTCACCCGCGGGTTCTTACGGGAACTCAACTTCTTGCTGACGCTGCAGCATCCTCATGTGGTGAGTTGTCAGGCCATTGACTATATTCCTGCCCGCCAGCAGGGGCAGATGCAGTACCGCAGTTTAGTGATGGACTACTGCGTGGGCGGCACACTGCGATCGCTCCTTGAACAGGAGCAAAGCTTACCCTTGACAACCGCATTACGCATTATCCTTGATATTTTGTCTGCCCTCAGCTATGCCCACCATCGGGGCATTATCCACTGCGATCTCAAGCCCGAAAATATCCTGCTAGACCTGCAACCCACGGGCTGGCACGCCAAGGTTTCGGATTTTGGGGTGGCGCGGCTCATTGAAGATGTCACAGGCACCGGCCAGACGGGTTCCCCGGCCTACATGGCACCGGAGCGCTTTTACGGCCAAACTTCTCCTGTGTCGGATCTCTACGCTGTCGGTATTTTGCTTTACGAAATGGTGGTGGGCGATCGCCCCTTCCATGGCACCCCCGCCGAACTCATCGCAGCACACTTGAGTCGTCCTTACACACTACCGGAGAATATCCCATTTCTAGTCCGCAACATTATTACCAAGGCGTTGGATAAGCTGCCCCAGCGACGCTATAAAACCGCAGCGGAAATGGCTTTAGCCGTACAACTGGCCTTGGAAGTCACTGATGCCGAACAGCAGCAGCAATCACTCCTGTTTTCGCGCTCCCCCGCAGCCTATCTCCTATCACCCCCTCAGGGGCACCGCTTAGCCAGCCTCCCACGACAGCTGCTGAGTACTGAATCTGCGGTCTATGGTCTCATAGGCGATCAGCTCATTGCTTGGTCAGCAGCGCAGGGTATGCCAGCGATCCAGCAGCAATGGCCTGTGACGCAGCAGACGACAGAGATTTTCACCAGTCAGTCAAGCTGTTGGTTACGGTTGAGCCTGCCAACACCACAACTGCTGTGGGTACAGGACAACATCATTCCCGTACCCTGTCCCCTCTCAATGGCTGCCCATACCTTCGCCATCGATGCGAGTGGCTACTGGTGTGCAGAAACCCTTGTCCACGAGCAACAGCTCCTACTGCACCTCCATCTACTCCATGGGGTAGGGCAGCGAACCCTTGTGCGCGACTGGCACGGCGGCAAATGGCTGGGTACATTTCTCCTTAACCGTCGTTACGGTCTGGTGGTCAGTCGCTACCAGTGTCCCAAAACGGAACTCATCAGCACCCAGTTTGATTTGTTTCAGCGCCGCGGGCATTGGTTACTGCAAACGCAACTGCCGGTAAACTTGAGCCTCATAACCCCTGCACTACAACGGGAGTGGCAGCTTGCTGCCTTTGAAGATCATCCCCAGCAGCCTTTGCTGGTGCTGGTGAATTTTCGACCGTGGCGCGTGCAACGCTTAGGGCTACGCTTTCGTCCGCGGTTTCTCTGCTCAACTCCATGGGGGTATGTGGTGGCAGGTCGCCGCAGCCTGAACGTTGTAACCTACCATGGCGAAATTGTTGGCACTGCCGAAAGTGAGCAGGAGATTCACGGTGTGGGCTTTACTGGCGATCGCCAATTGTGGCTCATTCGCAGCAGCGATCAAGGCTACGTTTTAGAAACATGGGATATTACAACTTGGGATATTGATTTGATCCTCTAATCCCTACGTTTTACCAGCACAAATCAGCGCACCCTCTAGTCGGTTTCGCTGAATTCCATTACAATAGTTTACAGTTATTAAACTTTAAGTAAGTTTCTCTAAAAAGTGTTTGCCGTGAACTTTTTATGGCATTTCTCTGTCACAAGGGCATCGCTCTTTTCTGATAAAACTTGATCTTGATAAAATCGCAGATAAAACTGTACTTGTAAATCTAAATCTTTGTTACCAGTGATGCGTATATCTAAGCGACCCTAATTCCATTATTCATGGTGTTGTCAACCGATTGATCTTTCTCTAGGTTACCTCTCTATGCTCCCCCATCAAGAACGTCTTTCTATTTTTATCGATGGGAATAATATGTTTTATGCCCAGCAAAAGAATGGCTGGTTTTTTGACCCTCGCCGCGTGCTTGAATTTTTTACGCGGGAGCCTAATATCGTCCTTGTGAATGCATTTTGGTACACCGGCCTCAAGGACAGCCAAGATCAGCGATCCTTTCGGGATGCCTTGATTAACTTGGGCTATACGGTGCGCACCAAACTGCTCAAGGAGTACTACGACGAAAGTGTTGGCAAATACTCCCAAAAAGCAAATTTAGATATTGAGATCGTCATTGATATGTTTAACACTGTTGGCCAGTACGATCGCGTTGTTCTATTCAGCGGTGATGGTGACTTTGAGCGCGCCATCGAATTACTCCGGTCAAAAAATACTCACATTACTGTTGTTTCGACAGAAGGCATGATTGCCCGCGAACTGCGTAACGCCACTGATCGCTACATTGACCTCAACGAGATTCGCACGTTCATTGAAAAGATTGATATTCATTCCTCTTGACATACTCCCCATGCCTAAAGGCAGGGGATTCTTGTTCTTGGTTCTGCGACAGCACTTACCATTTCGGGTTTCCCCTCCACGGCAGCGGTGCTTATCTCCCCAAGCGTTCCCCCTTTCGGGGCAGTTCCCTTTTGCCCAAAGGTACTGTTAAACCAACCAAAAAAACTTAGGTTGTTTTCTAGCCGTTAGGCTATTGGGTTTTTAGAGAGGTTGATTACCCTTACCTCTGGTTTTAGTTTAATCTAAAACCACTCTAAAAGACAAGTTTTTAGACCCAAAATTTTTGATAACACAACATGCGCCTTATATCCCCATGCCTGAAGGCAGGGGCTTTACGGCGTTTTTTTGTAATAAAATATCATTATGTTAGTCAGAGAAGCCAAGCTACTAAACGGCACAGCAGAGCAGTATCAGGCTCTGGATGAAGCCATCCGCACCGCTCAGTTTGTCAGAAACAAATGTGTGCGGTACTGGATGGACAACAAGAGCGTAAACAAAGCTGTTCTCTATGCCCACTGCAAAGACTTAGCTAAAGAGTTTGCCTTTGCCAAGAAGTTAAACTCAGCAGCCAGACAAGCAAGTGCAGAGCGAGCTTGGGCTTCCATTTCTCGCTTCTATACCAACTGCAAAAACAAGGAGGCAAAGAAGGGATACCCCAAATTCAAGAAGCATTGCCGTTCAGTGGAATACAAGGTATCTGGCTGGAAGCTGTCAGGGGATGGGATGTCCATCACCTTCACCGATGGCTTCAATGCTGGTGCTTTTGCTTTGTACTGCAATGGTGAGGCAAGACACCATATCCTGAACTCCAAAATCAATCGGGTGCGGGTGATACGCAGGGCAGATGGGTACTATGCCCAATTCTGCTTGGATGTAGAGCGCAAAGAGCAAGGACAATACACAGGCAATGTCATCGGTATTGACTTGGGGTTAAAACACTTCTACACCGACCAGAACGGAAACACGG
>Ga0272446_1000160_pt1 | contig 99302 bp, 108 predicted proteins | sample YNPCB0061_FD_194587 | JGI IMG/M metagenome (GOLD analysis project Ga0272446, IMG submission 194587) | Hot spring microbial mat communities from Yellowstone National Park, WY, United States - YNP-CB-006-1 | ecosystem: Environmental > Aquatic > Thermal springs > Hot (42-90C) > Sediment | place...
GGTCTTCGTCGCTGACGCGGGCCGGCGGCCAGAACCACAGGTAGGCGATCAAACCCAGTAGAATCAGGGTCAGCGGACTCGGCGTCCATTTCTTGACGAGGGCTTTATCCATGGCGTGGCTGAAGGCGTTCCATATCGTGATGATGGTGAGCTGGTTCGCGGGCCTGTTCTACCTGCCGCGCATCTTCGTGAACCTGGCGATGGAGAGCAATGCAGCGGCGTATGACCGGCTGCTGCTGATGGCCCGGAAATTGTACCGGTTCGTCACGCCCATCATGTGGCTCACGCTGGCCAGCGGCATCTGGCTGTGGCTTGCGTACTTTCCGCTGTCGATGAACTGGATGTGGGCAAAGCTCGCGTTGGTCGCCGGGCTCGTCGGCTATCACCATGTCATGCGGCGCCTGCTCGTCGCCTTCGAGGCCCGCAGGAACACGAAGTCGCACGTCTGGTTTCGCTGGTTCAACGAGATCCCCGTGCTGGTGCTGGTGGCCGTCGTGCTGCTGGTCGTGATGAAGCCGTTCTGACGCACCGGGAGCCGCCGTTGAAACCCGTTTCCCGCCGCGGACCGGTGCGTGCCGGGCGCGATACCCCGCCGCCCGCGAGCCATTTCGCAACCTGCCCGCGCGGGCTGGAGGCGCTGCTTGCCGCGGAACTCGCCGCTGCGGGCGCAAGCGTGGTGCGGCAACTGCCGGCCGGCGTGCTGTTCGTGGCCGACGCGGCCGCGGAGATGCGCGCCAACCTCACGTCGCGCATCGCCACGCGCATCCTGCGCAAGGTCGGCCATGCGCGTTACCGCAACGAGGCGGACGTCTACCGAGCCGCGCTGGAACTGCCGTGGCCGGCGTGGTTCGGCGTCGACAAGACCATCGCCGTGAAGGTCGGCGCCCAGCACGCGCCGCTCAAGAGCCTGAACTTCATCACCTTGAGGATCAAGGACGCGATCTGCGACCGTTTCCGCACGGAAACGCAGGCCCGGCCGAGCGTCGATGCGGTCTCGCCGGATGTACCCGTTTATGCGTTTTTTACGGCCGAGACGGTGACGTTCTACCTCGACACCAGCGGCGAGCCGCTCTTCAAGCGTGGCTTCAGGCGCGAGGCGGCAGCCGCGTCGATCAAGGAGAATCTCGCCGCGGGAATGCTGATGCTGTCCGGCTGGGAGCCGGGCACGCCACTGCTCGATCCGATGTGCGGCGCCGGCACGATCCTCATCGAGGCGGCCGACATGGCGCTCGACCGGGCGCCGGGACGGGCGCGCCGCTTCGCCTTCGAGCACTACCGCGATTTCGACGCCGCGCTGTGGGGCCGCATCAGGGCGGACGTGCGGGCGCGCGAGAAACCGCTCGCGCGCCTGCCGATTCATGGCGCCGACCGCGATCGCTGGGTGCTCGACAAGGCGCGCAACAACGTCGCCGCGGCAGGCTACGCCGACGCCATCACGCTCGAGCTTGCCGACGTTTTGGACGTCAGGCCGCCGGCAGCGGCGGGCACCATCGTCACCAATCCGCCGTATGGCGAACGCATGGGCGAGGCCGACGCGCTCGCCGAGTGGTATCCCCTGCTGGGCGACTGGCTGAAGCGCAATTTCGCCGGCTGGCGGGCGTGGATCATTTCCGGCGATCCCCTGCTCCCCAAGCGCATCGGCCTCAAGGCGAGCCGCAAGATCGTGCTCTTCAACGGCCCGATCGAGACGCGCTTTCTGGAGTACCGGCTGGTGAGCGGGGCGATGCGCGGCACGGCGGTCAGTGAAGCACCCGCGGCATCGACAGGGTGAAGGCGGGAATTTCGGCTTCGAACTTGTGGCCGTCCTCGGCCACCATCTGGTAGCTGCCGCGCATGGTGCCCGCCGGCGTCGCCATGGCGGTGCCACTGGTGTATTCGAAGCTTTCTCCCGGACGCAGCAGCGGCTGTTCGCCGACGACGCCCAGCCCGCGGACTTCCTGCACCACCTCGTCGGCGTCGGTGATGATCCAGTGGCGCGAGATCAACTGCGCGGCGACCGTTCCCGCGTTGGCGATGGTGATCGTGTAGGCGAACACATAACGATCCGCCGCCGGGTCGCTCTGTTCGGGGATGTATTCGGTCCGCACGCTGATGCGGATGTCGTATCGGTTGGCTTCGGCCACGTCGGTCTCGCTCGATTGCACTGAGCGCGATTCTAACCCACGGCCGGGAGTGCCTAAGCTGGTAAAATGGACGGCTGTCGAAATTCTTTCTGGAGACCGTCATGGCTTACCGCATCGCCCCGTCCATCCTTTCCGCCAACTTCGCGCGCCTGGGCGAGGAAGTGGACAACGTGCTCGCCGCAGGTGCGGACATCGTCCATTTCGACGTCATGGACAATCACTACGTGCCCAATCTCACCATCGGCCCGCTGGTGTGCGAGGCGCTGCGCAAGCATGGCGTGACCGCGCCGATCGACGTGCACCTCATGGTCAAGCCGGTCGACCGCATCATCCCGGATTTCGCCAAGGCCGGCGCGACCTACATCACGTTTCACCCGGAAGCCAGCGAACACATCGACCGCACCATCGGCCTGATCCGCGACAACGGCTGCAAGCCCGGTCTGGTGTTCAACCCGGCCACGCCGCTGGACGTTCTGGAGTGGGTGCTGCCCAAGCTCGACATGGTGCTGTTGATGAGCGTCAACCCCGGCTTCGGCGGCCAGAAGTTCATTCCCTACGTGCTCGACAAGGCACGCCGGGTGCGCCAGATGATCGACGAGCGCGGCCTCGATATCAGCGTCGAAATCGACGGCGGCGTCGGCCCGGCGAACATCGCCGAAGTGGCGCGTGCCGGGGTCGACACCTTCGTCGCCGGCTCGGCCGTCTTCGGCGCGGCCAAAGAGGGCGATCCGCACCGCTACGACACCATCATCGCCAGCCTGCGCGCCGAACTGGCGAAGGTTTGAACCTAAAAACCGCAGTTGACCGCGTGTCACCTTGAGGAATACCGCATGAATGCCGGGTTTCTTGGCTTCGGCCACGTTCACCGTCTGGGTGAATCCGCACCGCACCCGCGGGTACGCCTGCTCGCGCGCCTGCCTGTGTCGCGCCTCCTTGCGGGCCGCGGCCCGCAGCGTCGTTGCTTCGCGGCAGACACCCGATCAGACGCACTCCCAGGTGCGTCCAGCTGCGGTTTCTAGGTTGAAAATACCGACGCCAGGATTCCGCCGGCTTGCCGCCGGAGAACCCCTGACCCCCGCCTGCAAAGCCGGCCGCGGCCTGTGGCCGCACCGCCCCGGAACCCGACCACGATCCCCATGAAATTTCCTCTCCCCGTCAAGGCCATCGTCATCGACCTCGATGGCACGCTGCTCGATACCGCGCCGGACCTCGCCGATGCGGCCGCGGCGATGCTCGTCGAACTGGGGCAGCCGCCGCTGCCCGTGGACGAGATCAAGACCTACATCGGCAATGGCGTGTCGCGCCTGGTCAAGCGCGTGCTCACCCGGGACATGCACGCCGAACCGGAGCCGCAATACTTCGAGCGCGCGCTGGCGATCTTCGAACGCCACTACGGCGCCAACGTGTCGCGCAAGAGCCGCCCGTTTCCCGGTGTGGTCGAAGGCCTCGACGCCATGCGCGCGGCGGGTTTCCGGCTCGCCTGCATCACCAACAAGGCGGCGCGCTTCACGCATCCGCTGCTCAAGGACACGGGGCTCTTCGACTATTTCGAGCTGATCCTGTCGGGCGATACCCTGCCGGAAAAGAAACCCTCGCCCTTGCCGCTGCGCCATGCCTGCCAGGTCTTCGGCTGCGAGCCGGCGGCCTTGTTGCTGATCGGCGATTCGCTCAATGACGCCCAGGCGGCGCGGGCCGCGGGCTGCCCGGTTTTTTGCGTCCCCTATGGTTACAACCGCGGCCGCCCCGTCACCGAGCTCGACATCGATGCCGTCGTGCCGAGCTTGGCGGACGCGGCGAAGCTGGTGGTGAAGGCGTGATTGTCAGGGGCATGGCGTCGGGCGTCAGGCGTCAGGGCACGTGCCGCCGATGGCGGCGCGGGTGCCCCTCGGGCGCATCGCGCGCGTTTCGCCGACCCATGACTCCTGATCCCCAACATGATGACTGAACAAGACTTCTTCGACCTCGCCCGGCAGGGCTACAACCGCATCCCGCTGGTGCGCGAACTTCCGGGCGACCTGGAAACGCCGCTGTCGGTGTATCTCAAACTCGCCAATGCGCCGTATGCCTACCTGCTGGAATCGGTCGTCGGCGGCGAGCGCTTCGGCCGTTATTCCGTCGTCGGGCTGCCGGCGCGCACCGTGTTGCGTGTGCGTGGCCATGTGGTGACGGTCGAGACCGACAACGTCGTGGTCGAGGAGCACACCCTCGACGATCCGCTCGCCTTCGTCGCGCAGTTCAACGCCCGCTTCCGGGCCGCACGGGTGCCGGGGCTGCCGCGTTTCACCGGCGGTCTGGCCGGGTATTTCGGTTACGACACCGTGCGTTATATCGAAAAGCGTCTGGCGCAAACCCACAAGCCGGATACCATCGCCACCCCCGACATCCTGCTCCTGCTCACCGAAGAGCTCGCGGTGTTCGACAACCTGGCCGGCAGGCTCTATCTCGTCACCCACGTCGATCCGGCCACGCCCGATGCCTACGCCGCCGGCCACCTGCGGCTGCATGCGCTGGCCGCGCGCCTCGACCGCCATGTGCGTCCGCCGCTCGAAGACCGGCTCGCCGAGGTGGATGCGGTTTCGGAATTCGGCGAAGCCGCGTTCAAAGCCGCCGTGGCGCGGGCCAAGGAATACATCGCCGCCGGCGACATCATGCAGGTCGTGCTCTCGCAGCGCATGTCGCGGCCCTTCAAGGCCTCGCCGCTGTCGCTGTACCGGGCCCTGCGCAGCCTCAATCCGTCGCCGTACATGTTCTATTACGACATGGGCAACTTCCACGTCGTCGGGTCGTCACCGGAAATCCTCGTGCGTCTCGAGGGCGACCTCGTCACCCTGCGGCCGATCGCCGGAACCCGCCCGCGCGGACGCACGCGCGCGGAGGACCAGCAGCTTGCCGAGGAGCTGCTGGCCGACGAGAAGGAGCGCGCAGAGCACCTGCAACTCCTCGATCTTGGCCGCAACGACGCCGGCCGCGTGGCGGTGACCGGCTCGGTCAAGGTCACCGAGAACATGCAGATCGAACGCTATTCGCATGTCATGCACATCGTGTCCAATGTCGAAGCCAGGCTCAAGCCGGGCTTGTCGGCCCTCGACGTGCTGCGCGCGAGTTTCCCGGCGGGCACCGTTTCCGGCGCGCCCAAGATCCGCGCCATGGAGATCATCGACGAGCTGGAACCCACGAAACGCGGCATCTACGCCGGGGCGGTCGGCTACCTGGCGTTCGATGGCGACATGGACCTGGCGATCGCGATCCGCACCGCCGTCGTCAAGGACGGCATGCTGTACGCCCAGGCCGGCGCCGGTATCGTCGCCGACTCCGTTCCCGAAAACGAATGGGTCGAGACGCTCAACAAAGCACGTGCCGTCATTCACGCCGCCGAGCTGGTGCAGACGCGCTTTGCGACGGAGGGGGAATAGACATGCTGCTGATGATCGACAATTACGACAGCTTCACCTACAACCTGGTGCAGTATTTCGGCGAGCTGGGCGAGGACGTCAAAGTGGTGCGCAACGACGCGATCGACCTCGACGCGGTCGCGGCCATGAAGCCCGATCACATCGTCGTTTCGCCGGGGCCGTGCACGCCCAATGAGGCGGGCATTTCGGTGCCGCTCATCCAGGCGTTCGCGGGCAGGATTCCCATTCTCGGCGTGTGCCTCGGCCATCAGAGCATCGGCCAGGCGTTCGGTGGCCGGATCGTGCGCGCCAAAGCGCTGATGCACGGCAAGACCTCGATGATCCATCACAAGGGCAGCGGCGTGTTCAGGGGGCTGCCGAACCCGTTTCGCGCCACCCGTTACCATTCGCTGGTGATCGAGCGCGAGACGCTGCCGGCCTGCCTCGACGTCACCGCGTGGACGGAAGACGGCGAAATCATGGGCGTGCGCCACAAGCAATTCGCCGTGGAAGGCGTGCAGTTCCACCCCGAATCCATCCTCACCGAGCACGGCCACCGGCTGCTGGCGAATTTTCTCGAGGAAAAAGCCTGATGGAATACCGCGCGTTCCTGTCGCTGCTCGTCGATCGCCAGGACCTGCCCCACGACGCGATGCGCAAGCTCATGCACGCGATCATGGGTGGAGACTACACGCCGGCGCAGATCGCCGCGGTGCTCGTCGCGCTGCGCATGAAGGGCGAGACGGTCACCGAAATCGCCGCGGCCGCCGAAGTGATGCGCGAGCTGTCCACCAAGGTCGACCTCGCGGGCGTCGAGCATCTGGTCGATACCTGCGGCACAGGGGGTGATGGCGCGCAGACCTTCAACATTTCCACCGCCGCGGCCTTCGTCGCCGCCGCGTGTGGTGCGCGTGTCGCCAAGCACGGCGGACGCTCGGTGTCATCGACCGCGGGCAGTGCCGATGTGCTCGAAGCGCTTGGCGTGAACGTCAACCTGCCGCCGGCGCGTGTGGCCGAAGCGGTCAGGACGATCGGCGTCGGCTTCATGTTTGCGCCCAATCACCACAGCGCGATGAAGTACGCCGCGCCGGTGCGGCGCGAGCTCGGCGTGCGTACGCTGTTCAACCTGCTCGGCCCGCTCACGAACCCGGCGGGCGCGCCGAACCAGGTGCTCGGCGTCTACAGCCGTGAGCTCACCGGCAGGCTGGCCCGTGTGCTCGAACGGCTCGGCAGCCGCCACGTGCTGGTCGTGCACGCCGAAGAGGGGCTGGACGAAATCAGTCTTGCGACACCGACCTTCGTTGCCGAACTGAAAGACGGCGCGGTCGCCGAATACGAGCTCGATCCCGGGCTCTTCGATCTGCCCCGGGTGGCAGCGAGCGCGCTGGTCGTCAACGGCCGCGACGAAGCCGCGTCGATGCTGCTTGCCGCGCTGGAGAATCGCCACCCGGGAGCGGCGGCGATCGTCGCGGCGAATGCCGGCGCAGCGATCTACGTGGCGGGATGCCAGGACAGCCTGCAGGACGGCGTGCGCGCCGCCCAGGCCGCGCTCGCTTCCGGCGCTGCGCGCGACAAGCTCGAGCAATACCGGCGGTTTTCGCAGTCATGAGCGATATCCTCGACACCATTCTCGCCACCAAGCGCGCCGAAGTGGCCGCGGCGAAGGCCGCGCTGCCGGCGGCCGAGATCATGCGCCAGGCGGCGGCGATGAGCCCGGCGCGCGATTTCGTCGGCGCGCTGCGTGCGCGGATTGCGGCGGGCAAGCCGGCGGTGATCGCCGAAATCAAGAAGGCCAGCCCCTCGAAGGGCGTGATCCGCGCCGATTTCGACCCCGCGGCGATCGCTGCGAGCTACGCGGCGGGGGGCGCGGCCTGTCTGTCCGTGCTCACCGACCGCGAATACTTTCAGGGCAGCCCGGCATATCTCGCGGCGGCGCGCGCGGCGTGCAGCCTGCCCGTGCTGCGCAAGGATTTCATCGTCGATCCCTATCAGGTGTTCGAAGCGCGCGCCATGGGTGCCGACTGCATCCTGCTCATCGTCGGCGCGTTCCGGGCGGCCGCTGGCGGTTTCGACGTGGCGGCAATGCGGACGCTGGAGAGCATCGCGCACGAGCTCGGCATGGCGGTGCTGGTCGAATCCCACGACGCCACCGAACTCGCCGCCGCGCTCGCGCTGGATACGCCGCTCATTGGCATCAACAACCGCAATCTGCGGACTTTCGAGGTGAGCCTGCAGACGACCCTGGATCTGCTGCCGGCGATCGGCGGGCGCATCGCGGTGACCGAATCCGGCATCGTGAGCGCCGCAGACGTCGCCCTGATGCGCGCGCACGGGGTGCATGCGTTTCTGGTCGGCGAAGCCTTCATGCGCGAGCCCGACCCCGGCGCGGCGCTGGCGAGGATTTTCGGGGAAGCGACCCGATAGCGCCGCGGCGCGCGTCGATCAGCGGCCGGGCAGCAGGCCCTTCATGCCGCGCAGCATCTTGCCCATGCCGCCCTTGGACATCATTTTCATCATCTTCTGCGCCTGCTCGAACTGGTTCAGGAGCTTGTTGACGTCCTGCACCTGAACGCCGGCACCCGCAGCGATGCGGCGTTTGCGGCTGGCCTTGATGATGTCCGGCTTGCGACGTTCGAGCGGGGTCATGCTGTTGATGATGCCTTCGACACGGTTGATGGCCTTTTCGTCCGCGCCCGCAGGCAGGGCCATCTGGCTCGCGCCCGGCAACTTGTCCATGAGCGCGGACAGCCCGCCCATCTTGCGCATCTGCTGGATCTGGGCCTTGAAGTCCTCGAGGTCGAAATCCTTGCCTTTCTTGACCTTTTCCGCGAGTTTCTTCGCCTGCTGGTGGTCGATCGCGGCGTGCGCCTGTTCCACCAGCGACAGCACGTCGCCCATGCCGAGGATGCGTTGCGCCATGCGCTCGGGGTGGAAGGGTTCCAGACCGGTGGGCTTCTCGCCCACGCCGATGAACTTCAACGGCTTGCCGGTGACGCTGCGCACCGACAGCGCGGCGCCGCCGCGCGCGTCGCCATCGAGTTTGGTGAGCACTACGCCGGTGAGCGGCAGCGCCTCGTTGAACGCGCGCGCCACGTTGACCGCGTCCTGGCCCTGCATGGCGTCCACGACGAAGAGCGTCTCGACCGGATTCAGGGCCTGATGGAGGGCGCGGATCTCGTCCATCATCGCCGCATCGATCGCCAGCCGCCCGGCGGTGTCGACGATCAGCACGTCGTAGAACTGCTTGCGGGCGGTATCCTGCGCGGCGCGCGCGATGGCGACCGGGTCGCCGAGTTCGCCGGCCTCGAAAAACGCCACGTCGAGTTGCTGTGCCAGTTGCCGCAGCTGGTCGATGGCGGCCGGGCGATAGACGTCGGCGGAAGCCAGCAGCACTTTTTTCTTGCGGTTCTTCAGCAACAACGCCAGCTTGGCGCTGGTCGTCGTCTTGCCCGAGCCCTGAAGACCGGCCATGAGGATGACCGCCGGCGGGACGGCTGCCAGATCGAGTCCGGCCGATTCACCGCCCATGAGTCGCGTCAGTTCCTCATGAACGATGCCAATCAGCGCCTGGCCGGGGGAAAGGCTGCCAAGGACTTCCTGGCCGAGCGCACGCGCCTTCACCGACTCGATGAAGGACTTGACGACCGGCAGGGCGACGTCGGCTTCGAGCAGCGCGAGCCGCACCTGGCGCAGCGTGTCCTGTACGTTGCTCTCGGTGATGCGGGCTTGCCCGCGCAGGTTTTTCACGACGGCGGCAAGCCGGCCGCTCAGGTTGTCTAGCATGGTGTCCTTGTTACGCTGGTGGGCTCGGGGGATAATCGGCACTGATCGCCGGTCGGCGCGACGCGCGGCCGGACACGAACGACCCTATGCACAAACCGTATTCTAGCGAATGTCGAACTTCTTTCTGATCTCGCTGCTGGTGGCCGGTGTCTATGCCTACATGGCCTGGTTCCTGTACCGCTCGCCATCGACCCGGCCGGCGTGGCTGAAGTTCCTGCTCCCGGCGGCGCTCGTCGCCCATGGCGGGCTGGTCTATGCATCGGTGCTGGGGCAGGGCGCGATCACCCTCGGCTTCGGCAATTCGCTGTCGACCATCGCCTGGCTCACCGCGTGTATCTACTGGCTCACCAGTTACCGCTATCCGCTGGCGCGCATTCAGTCCTGGGTGTCGGCGCTGGCCGCCGTCGCGGTCCTGTTGCCGCTCTTCTTCACCGGCGCGCACGCCATCCCCAATTCCGAGGCGCTGGCGCTGCGCGCGCACCTCATCGTGTCGCTGCTCGCGTATGGCTTTCTGGCGATCGCGGCGCTGCACGCCGTCCTTATGACGACGCTGGAGAAAAAACTCCACCGCGCGAGCGCGCTGAGCGGCGGTGCGCCACCGCTCCTGACCCTGGAGGCGGTGCTTTTCCGCACCCTGACGGTGGGTTTCGTCCTGCTGACCCTGGCCGTCTCGAGCGGCGTGGTGTTTTCCGAGGAACTCTTCGGCAAGCCGCTGCAGTTCACGCACAAGATCGTCTTCGCGCTGCTTTCGTGGCTGACGTTCGGCGCGCTGCTGCTGGGGCGCCGCCTGCGCGGCTGGCGGGGCCGCACCGCGCTGTACTGGACCCTGACGGGCTTCGTCTTCCTGCTGCTTTCCTACGTGGGTACCCAGTTCGTATTGGAAGTGCTGCTGCACCGCCAGGGATGAAGGCGCGCGCCGCGCGCCGGGTTTGCCACGGCCGACACGCACGACGACTTGGATAATCTTTCCACTCCCACGCTGTTCGGCATCCTCGCCATCCTGCTGCTGATTTCGGCATTTTTCTCCATGTCCGAAACGGCGATGATGGCGATCAACCGCTATCGCCTGCGCCACGCCGCCGAACAGGGGAGCAAGGGCGCCAGGCTCACCTTGGCGCTCCTGGCCCAGACCGACAAGCTCTTGGGCGTGATCCTGTTGGGCAACAACCTGGTCAATGCCGCCGCCGCAACCCTGACCACGGTCATCGCCATCCGCCTGTTCGGCGACGGCGAAGTGATCCTCTCGGTCGCCACGTTGTTGCTGACCTTCCTGATCCTGGTGTTCAGCGAAGTGACGCCGAAGGTCATGGGGGCCGCGTTTCCCGAGCGCATCGCGTATCCCGCGAGTTTCGTCCTGAAGCCGCTCCTGACGCTGGCCTACCCGGTGGTCTGGTTCGTGAACCTGTTCGTGCAGGGCATCCTGCGGCTGCTGCGCATCCGGCGCCCGGAAGCGGGCGCCGAGCATCATCTGGGGCCGGACGAGCTGCGCATGGTGGTGCTGGAATCGGCCAAGGTGCTGCCGCCGGAGCATCGGCGCATCCTGCTCAATCTGATGGAGCTCGAGGACATCACGGTCGACGACGTGATGATCCCGCGCAGCCATATCGAGGGCATCGACCTGACGGACGACCCCGAGCGCTTGCGCCAGCAGATCACCACCAGCCATCACACGCGGCTGCTGGTCTACGAAGGGTCGATCGACCACCTCGTCGGTGTTCTGCACATCCGCCGCGCGTTGCATGCCATCGTCGGCGGGGACGTCGATGTGGCAACGCTCAGGGCCGAAGTCGACGAGCCGTATTTCGTCCCGCAGGGAACGCCGCTGTTCACGCAGCTCAGGAACTTCCAGCGCAATCGGCAGCGGCTCGCGCTGGTGGTCGACGAATACGGCGAGATCCAGGGGCTGGTGACGCTGGAGGATCTGCTGGAGGAAATGGTCGGCGAATTCACGACCCAGGCGCCGGGCGACATGGGCTATTTGCGTCAGGAGGCCGACGGCGTATGGCTGGTCGAGGGCTCCGCGCTGATCAGGCATCTGAACCGCAAGCTCGGTCTGAACCTGCCGCTGTCCGGCCCGAAAACGCTCAACGGGCTGCTGCTCGAACGGCTGGAGGATATCCCGGAAGCCGGCGTGAGCGTCAAGATCGGCGACATTCCGGTCGAAATCGTCCAGACGCAGGACCGGGCCGTCAAAATCGCCCGCATCCACCTCCCGGGAAAGGCAGCCGACGCGTAGCCTCAACTTTGCGCGAAAATGGCCGTAACAGACCCCATCCCCGATCGGAATCGTGCCCGGAACATGGCAGCTTTGAGCGAAACCCACAATCTCACCGGCCTGGCGCGCGCCATGGTCAACCACGGCTGGTTGACCGAGAGCGAGGCCGAATCCATCCGCCGCCAGGCGGCAGCCGAAGGCGAGCCTTTCGTGACCGCGCTGGTGCGCAGCAAGCGCTTCAAGGCCGCGCAGATCGCCGAATTCGCGAGCGCGGCGTTCGGCTTTCCTTATCTCGATCTCGCCGCAATGGATCCGGCGGGACTGCCGCAGGGGCTGCTCGACGCCAGGATCGTGCAGAAGCGTCGCGTCCTCGCCCTGTTCCAGCGCGGCAACAAGCTTTTCGTCGCCACGTCCGACCCGACCCACCTGCAGGTGCACGACGAGGTGAAATTCCAGACCGGGCTCACGGTCGAGCCCGTCGTCGTCGAGGACGACAAGCTCGGGACGTTCATCGAGCAGATCGCGCGCGCGGACGATAACCTCCAGGCGGTGGTCGATGCGGAGGAACTCGATCTGGATTTCGCGGACGAGGCATCCGCAGCCGACAGCCAGCCGGACACCGGCGGGATCGAGATCGACGACGCCCCGATCGTGCGCTATCTGCAGAAGGTCATGATGGACGCGATCAATGTCGGGGCCTCGGACATCCATTTCGAGCCCTACGAGAAGTTCTACCGCATCCGCTACCGGCGCGACGGCGTCCTCTACGAGGTGGCGCAGCCGCCGCTGGCGATCAAGGACAAGATCGCTTCGCGCATCAAGGTCATCTCGCGCCTCGACATCTCGGAGAAGCGCGTGCCGCAGGACGGGCGGATGAAACTGACGCTGACCAAGAACCGCGCGATCGATTTCCGCGTCAGCACGCTGCCGACGCTGTATGGCGAGAAGATCGTGATGCGTATCCTCGATCCGGCGAGCGCCCAGCTCGGCATCGATGCCCTGGGTTACGAGCCCTGGCAGAAGGAACTCCTCCTCGCTGCGGTCCAGCGGCCCTACGGCATGGTGCTGGTCACCGGCCCGACCGGCTCCGGCAAGACGGTGTCGCTCTATACCTGCCTCAATATCCTCAACAAGCCCGGCGTGAACATCTCCACCGCCGAGGATCCCGCGGAAATCCAGTTGCCGGGCGTCAACCAGGTCAACGTCAACGACAAGGCGGGGCTGACTTTCGCCGCGGCCTTGCGGTCCTTTCTGCGTCAGGATCCGGACGTCATCATGGTCGGCGAAATCCGCGACCTGGAGACTGCGGATATTGCCATCAAGGCAGCGCAGACCGGTCACATGGTGCTCTCGACTCTGCATACCAACGATGCGCCCGGTACCCTCACGCGCCTCCTGAACATGGGGGTCGCGCCGTTCAACGTCGCATCGTCGGTGATCCTCATCACGGCCCAGCGCCTGGCGAGAAAACTCTGCTCCTGCAAGAAGCCGGTCGATATCCCGCCCGAGGCACTGCTCGCCGCAGGCTTTTCGGAAGCCGATCTGGACGGTTCGTGGCAGCCTTATCACCCGGTCGGTTGCGAACTCTGCCAGGGCAGCGGCTACAAGGGGCGGGTGGGCATCTACCAGGTCATGCCGATCACTGACGCGATGACACGCATCATCCTCAAGGGCGGCGACGAGGCGGACATTGCGGACCAGGCGCGGCGCGAAGGCGTGATCGACCTGCGCCAGGCCGGGTTGTTGAAAGTGAAGGCAGGGGTGACCTCGCTCGAAGAGGTCGAGGCTGTCACCAATATCTGAAAGGTCTGGATTCATGGCTACAGCGGCAAAAGCGATCAAGGAGACGGCCTTCCTCTGGGAGGGCATGGACAAACGTGGCAAGAAGGTCAAGGGGCAGATGATGGCCGGCGGCGAGGCCGTCGTGAATACCAAGCTGCGCCAGCAGGGCATCACGGTCACCAAGGTCAAGAAGCAGAGCGCGCTGTTTTCCGGCGCCAAGCGTATCACCCAGAAGGACGTGACGCTCTTCACCCGCCAGCTGGCGACGATGATGAAGGCCGGTGTGCCCCTCTTGCAGTCCTTCGACATCGTTGCGCGCGGTCACGCCAATCCATCGATGCAGCGCCTGTTGATGGAAATCAAGGCCGACATCGAAAAGGGCCTGAGTCTGACGCAGGCGTTCGGCAAGCACCCGATGTATTTCGACGCGCTGTTCTGCAACCTGGTCGGCGCCGGCGAGGCGGCGGGCATTCTCGAAAATGTTCTCGAGCGCCTGGCGATCTACAAGGAAAAAATCCTCGCCATCAAGGGCAAGATCAAGTCGGCACTGTTCTATCCGGTCTCCATCATCGTCGTGGCGTTCATCATCACGGCGGTCATCATGATTTTCGTCATTCCGGCGTTCAAGGACCTGTTCACGAGCTTTGGCGCCGACCTGCCGGCGCCGACGCTGGTCGTCATGGCCATTTCCGACTTCTTCGTCAAGTGGTGGTGGGCCATCTTCGGTGCCATCGGCGGCGGGCTCTACGTCTTCTTTCAGGCTTGGAAGCGTTCGCGCAAGCTGCAGATGGTCATGGACCGCCTGTTGCTGCGGCTGCCGATTTTTGGTCCGGTGATCGAGAAGGCGACCATCGCGCGCTGGACACGGACACTGTCGACCATGTTCGCGGCCGGCGTGCCGTTGGTCGAGGCGCTCGAATCCGTCGGCGGCGCATCCGGCAACCAGGTGTTCGTCGAGGCCACCGCCAAGATCAAGGGCGAAGTCGCGACCGGCACCTCGTTGACGGTGGCGATGCAGAATTCCGGGCGCTTCCCCAACATGGTCCTGCAGATGGCCAGCATCGGCGAGGAATCGGGCTCGCTGGACGCCATGCTCGGCAAGGTCGCCGACTTCTATGAAGCCGAAGTCGACGATGCGGTCGAGGCGCTTTCCAGCCTGATGGAGCCCATCATCATGGTGGTTCTGGGCACGCTCATCGGCGGCATGGTGATTGCGATGTACCTGCCGATCTTCAAGATGGGCAGCGTGGTTTGATCGCGGATCTCCTGCACGCCCAGCCGTTGTACTGGGTCGCGCTCGCCGCGCTGGTCGGTCTGGTCGTCGGCAGCTTCCTCAACGTCGTCGTCCATCGCCTGCCACGCATGATGCAGGCGGAGTGGGCCGACCAGTGTGCCGAACTGCGGGGCGAAACGCCGGTGGTGCGACCACGCTACAACCTCTGGGTGCCGCGTTCGGCGTGTCCCTCGTGCGGCCACGTCATCACCGCGCTGGAAAACATTCCGCTGCTCTCGTGGCTCGTGCTGCGCGGCAGGTGTTCCGCCTGCCGGGCGCCGATCAGCGCCCGTTATCCGCTGGTCGAGCTTCTCAGCGCGGCGCTTTCCGCGGCCGTTGCGTGGAAGTTCGGTTTCGGGGCGACCGCGGCGGCGGCGCTGGTTTTCGTGTGGGCGCTCATCGCCGCGGCGTTCATCGATCTGGACACGACCCTCCTGCCCGACAGCATCACCCAGCCGCTCCTGTGGCTCGGGCTTCTCGTCAACCTCGACGGGCTGTTCACGTCACTGCCGTCCGCCGTCATTGGCGCTGCGGCCGGCTATCTCGTCCTGTGGTCGGTGTACTGGCTGTTCAAACTCGTCACCGGCAAGGAAGGCATGGGTTATGGGGATTTCAAACTGCTCGCTGCGATCGGTGCGTGGCTCGGCTGGCAGCTGCTGCCCATCACCCTGCTGCTGTCTTCCCTGGTCGGCGCCGTCGTCGGCGTGGCCATGATCGTCTTCCTGCGCCACGATCGCCGCGTCCCTATTCCGTTCGGCCCCTACCTTGCCGGGGGCGGTGTCGTCGCGCTGCTGTTCGGCGATGCGCTGACGCGGAACTACCTCGCGGCGTTTTCGTGATCCGCGCGGTCGGGCTCACAGGCGGTATCGGCAGCGGCAAGTCGACGGTCGCCGCCCTGTTCGCGCGTCACGGCGTGCCCGTGATCGACACCGACGCCATCGCGCACCGGCTCACCGCGGCGGGGGGTGTGGCGATTCCCGCGATCCGCGCCGCATTCGGCGACGCCGTCCTCGCCCCGGACGGGGCACTCGACCGCGCCGCCATGCGGCGCCGGGTTTTTGCCGATGCCAATGCGCGCAAGCGCCTCGAGGCGATCCTGCATCCGCTGATCCGCCAGCAGGTCGAGCGTGAACTGGCCCGGCTCGAAGCACAGCCCTACGCCATCGTCGTCATCCCACTCCTGGTCGAGACCGCGGCCTATGGCGACCTCGTCGAGCGCATCCTGGTCGTCGATTGCGACGAGGCGTCGCAGGTCGAACGCGTTTGCGCGCGTAACGGCCTTGCGCCACAGGAGGTCGAAACCATCATGGCAGCGCAGGCAAGCCGGGCACAGCGCCTTGCCGTCGCTGACGATGTCATCGACAACACGGGCGACGGCACCGCCCTTGCGGCACAGGTGGACGCCTTGCACCGCAAATACCTCGGGCTTTTTCGCGCGCCTTGATTTTCCGGGCCAAACCGGGAAAATCGGGCGACTCAATCCTGCACAGCCGCTGGCCGCGTGATCCATTACGAATATCCCCTGAGCGAGCGTATCCGCACGCTGCTGCGCCTCGAAGACCTGTTCGATCGCTTCGATGCATACGCGACCGGACAGAGCGCGTATTCGCACCACGCCGCCTTGCTGACCTTGTTCGAAATCACCGAGGTGTCGGCACGTGCCGACCTCAAGTCCGATCTCCTGCAAGAGCTCGACCGCCAGAAGGCCGTGCTGGCCGCGCTGCGCGGCAACGACCATGTCGATCAGGACAGGCTCGAGGATGTCCTCGACGTCATCGACGCGACCCACAAGGCCATCCACCACATGCCCGGCAAGGTCGGCCAGCATCTGCGTGACGACGAATGGTTGATGGCCATCAAGCAGCGCTCGGTCATCCCCGGCGGTCTGTGCGAATTCGATCAGCCCGGCTACCACCACTGGCTGCATCGCCCGGTGGAGGAACGCAGCCGCCATCTGCTGCGCTGGCTGGGCCCCTTCGCCCCGATCCGCGATGCCATCCGCATCGTCATGCGATTGCTGCGCGAGAGCGCGCACTCCGAAGGACAGCAGGCACCGGAAGGCGTGTACAAGAAAATGCTCGAGGGCCGTAACCCGCAGCTCATCCGCGTCAGCCTCCGCAGCGAGGAGCCCTGCGTCCCGGAGATCTCCGCCAACAAGTACGTTCTCAATATCCGCTTCGTCTATGCCGGTCCGGGCCAGATGCGCGCCTGCACCGACCAGACGGTCGATTTCGAACTCGGTTTTTGCGCGCTATGAAAAAATCCGCGCCCCGGCCCAAAACGGTGACCTGCCCGACCTGCGGCGCGCCCGCGCCATGGACGCCGGAAAATCGCTGGCGCCCGTTCTGCAGCGAGCGCTGCAAGCTGATCGACCTCGGTCAGTGGGCCGACGAGAAATACCGTGTCCCGGTCGTGGAAAACGAGCCGGAGCAGGGCACGCCAGGGGAGTGAGCGCTGTGCCGCGGCGGGTGTGCGTCAGCGCGGCTCGAGCAAATCGAGCAGCGCCCGCAGGTGCGCGACGGCATTGACGCCCAGCGGTGTCAGATAGCCGCCGTCGGGCAGCGTGACGACCCCCTTGCTGTAGAGGCGCTGCGCGGCGTCGACCATCGCCGGCCCCGCGGTCTTGTGCACCTTGATGCCTTCCAGTGTGGTCGACGGGTCGTACAGCGCAAGGATGTTCAGTTCTTCCACGATCTCGGGTGCAAAGCCCACGGTGTGTTCCTCAGAGGTTGGATGGCGTTGCGCGATGCAGCATCACAAGCGGCTGGCCTTGAATGTGTCGCATTGCGTGGGGTCGCCGGTTTTCAGGCCGATCGTGAGCCAGCGCATGCGCTGTTCCGAGGTCCCGTGCGTGAAGGATTCCGGGACGACCACGCCCCGTGCCTGGCGTTGCAGGCGGTCGTCACCCACGCCGGCTGCGGCAGCGAGCGCTTCCTCGATGTCACCGGGTTCGAGGATCTGCCGCGCCTGATTGGCGTGATGCGCCCAGACACCGGCGAAACAGTCCGCCTGCAGTTCCATGCGCACCTGGAGCGCATTGGCCTGGGCCGTGCCGGCGCGTTGCCGTGCGCGCTGAACCTGGTCGGCGATGCCGAGCAGGTTCTGGACATGATGGCCGACTTCATGCGCGATCACGTACGCCTCGGCGAAGTCGCCGGGCGCCTGATAGCGGGTCGCCAGGTCGTCGAAAAAGCCCGTGTCCAGATAGAGTTTGCGGCCCCCCGGGCAGTAGAGATGTTCTCGCTTTCGCGACCGTTTTCCCAGCGCATGTCCGTTCCCTCATTTCTTGCCGCCGAGCAGGGTGCCGAGCACGCCGCGGATGATGGAGCGGCCGATCTGGCTGCCCACCGCACGCGCTGCCGACTTGGCCAGCGCCTCGGCGACGCCCTCGCGCCGCCCGCCGCGTCCGCCCAGCATGTCGCCGAGCACACTGCCGAGACTGCCGAGCACCCCGCCGCCCGTGCCGGCGGCCGGCGCTGCGCCGGGCTGTGGCGTTGCCGCCGGCGCCTCGGCGGCGCGGCGTTTGAGGATTTCGTAGGCGGACTCGCGGTCGATCAGCTTTTCGTAGACGCCCGCGACCAGCGATTTTTGCACGATGGCGGCGCGTTCCGCGGGCGTGATCGGGCCGATGCGGCTGCGTGGGGGAACGATGAGGGCGCGCTCGGTGACGGTCGGTTTGCCTTTCTCGTCGAGCATCGAGACGAGCGCTTCGCCAACGCCCAGCTCCATGATTGCGCCGGCCTCGTCGAGCGCGGCGTTGTCGCGCAGTGTTTCCGCAGCGGCGCGGACCGCCTTCTGGTCGCGCGGCGTGAAGGCCCGCAGCGCGTGCTGCACGCGGTTGCCGAGCTGGGCGGCGATCTTTTCCGGGACGTCGGCCGGGTTCTGGGTGACGAAGAACACGCCGACACCCTTCGAGCGGATCAGGCGGACGACCTGCTCGACTTTTTCCAGCAGCACGGGCGGTGCGTCGTCGAACAGGAGATGGGCCTCGTCGAAGAAGAACACCAGCTTGGGTTTGTCGAGGTCGCCGGCTTCCGGCAGTCTCTCGTACAGCTCGGACAGCAGCCACAGGAGCAGGGTGGAGTAAACCTTGGGCGCGGTGAGCAGCCGGTCTGCCGCGAGGATGTTGACCACGCCCTGGCCGCCGACGGTTTGCAGCAGATCGTCGATGTTGAGCATCGGCTCGCCGAAGAGCTTTTCGCCGCCTTGCGACTCCAGCGTCAACAGGCCCCGCTGGATCGCGCCCACGGAGGCGGGCGAAATATTGCCGTACTCAGTGGTGAATTCCCCGGCGTGGTCGCCGACGAATTGCAGCATCGCGCGCAGGTCCTTGAAGTCGAGCAGCAGCAGGCCATTGTCGTCGGCGACCTTGAACACCAGGTGCAGCACACCGGTCTGCGTTTCGTTGAGATCGAGCATGCGCGCGATCAGCAGCGGGCCCATGTCGGACACCGTGGCGCGCATTGGGTGGCCCTGTTCGCCCCACACGTCCCAGAAGGTGACCGGGAAACCCGTGTAGGAGAAATCCGTGAGCTTGAGCTGTTTCACCCGTTCCTCGACCTTGGGGTTGCCGCCGCCGGGCATCGCGATACCCGACAGGTCGCCCTTGACGTCCGACATGAAGCAGGGCACGCCGATGCTGGAGAAATGTTCGGCCAGCACCTGGAGCGTCACCGTTTTGCCGGTTCCGGTCGCGCCGGTGATGAGGCCGTGACGGTTCGCCATCGCCGGCAGCATGAAGACGTCGGTCTTGTCGTTTCTTGCGATCAGGAATGGTTCGCTCATGCGCATCTCCGAAGAATGGCGAAAGTGTAACGCGTCGCGTGGCGTCGCGTCGCATCACGGCGGCGCGCGCTCCGGGTGGGTTGTAAAAACTTGCAAAACCCCGCCGCCGTCCCCGGCGAGGGGTTAAGTTCGCGGTTTCTGAACGCCTCACAAGGAGAAACCATGCGTGTCTTTTCGTCGCCTTCCATCCTCTTCGCAGCGCTCTCGCTGACCGCGGTTGCGGCCGTCCACGCTGCGGATACGAAGTATTACGACCCGAGCAACGTGGCGAGCCCCAAGGGCAAGACCCTGGGCTACGAGCTCTTCACGACCATTGGCTGCCCGGGCCGCCAGTTGCTCGAAGGGGGCTGCCCCGATCAGGACAGCGACGGCGACGGCGTCTTCGACCGCGAGGACGCGTGCCCGGGCACGCCGAAAGGCCGCAAGGTCGACGTCAGGGGTTGCGAGCTCGACAGCGATGGCGACGGCGTGGTCGATGGAGCGGACGCCTGCCCGGGCACGCCGAAAGGCCGCAAGGTCGACGCCCGGGGTTGCGAGCTCGACAGCGATGGCGACGGCGTGGTCGATGCTCTGGACCGCTGTCCCGATACGCCGCGCGGCGCGAAGGTGAACGCCACTGGCTGCGAGCTCGATTCCGACGGCGATGGCGTCGTCGACCGGCTGGATCGCTGCCCGACCGTTGCAGCGCCGGGCACGGCCGACGGCTGCCCGCGCGACAGCGACGGCGATGGCATCCCCGACGAGCGTGACCGCTGCCCGACGGTTGCCGCGCCCGGTACGGCGGATGGCTGTCCGCCGCCCGCGCCGGCGAAGGCCGCGGCACCCGCCCCGCAGCGGCTCGATGGCGTGTACTTCGACAACAACCAGGCGACGCTGCGCCCCGACGCCCGGGCACGGCTGGACGCCATTGCCGAGACCCTGAAGGCATGGGGTGACGTCAAGGTCGAGGTTGCGGGTCACACGGACAGCCGCGCCAGCGAGGCGCATAACCTCGCGCTCTCACAGCGCCGCGCCGAGGCGGTGCGCGAGTACCTGATCGGCAAGGGGATCGCTGCCGAGCGGCTGATCGCCAGGGCTTATGGCGCGACGCAACCGGTCGCCGACAACGACAGCGAGACCGGACGGGCGAAAAACCGCCGGGTGGAGCTGGTTCCGCTGCCCTGAGGCGCTGCGCGGCGGGGTTACGTTCTTGCCCCGTCCCACAGCCAGGCGGCGCCGCGCACCCCGCTCGAATCGCCGTGGCGCGGCGGCACGAGGCGGGTCGCGACACGATCCGAAAAGACATAACGCGGCCACAGCCGCGGCACGGTGTCGTAGAGTCGCGCGATGTTCGACAGGCCGCCACCGAGCACGATGACCTCGGGGTCGACGACGTTGATCACCGTGGCGAGCGCGCGCGCCAGGCGTTCCTCGAAGCGTGCCAGCGTGGCGCTGCACGGGCCGTAGCCTGCCTGGGCGAGCTGGACGATCTCGTGCGCGGGGAGGTCCTCGCCGCCATAGCGCACATGGTCGCGGGCAAGTCCCGGCCCCGACAGCCAGGTCTCGATGCAGCCCCTCTTGCCGCAATAACACGCCGGGCCTGGCAGTTCGCGGTCATCGGGCCACGGGTGCACGAGCGCCTCGCCGGTTGCCGCATGGTGGCCGGTCGGCGCACGGTCGGCGCGGGCGTTTGCGAAGCGGAAAGCGGGCAACGGGTTGTGGCCCCACTCGCCGGCGATCGCGTTGGGTCCTTCGAGCAGGCGGCCATCGACGCTGAGCCCGCCGCCCACGCCGGTGCCGAGAATGACGCCGAACACGACGCGCGCGCCAGCCGCTGCGCCGTCGACGGCTTCCGACAGCGTGAAACAGTTGGCGTCGTTGGCCAGCCGGATTTCCCGGCCAAGCGAGTGTTCCAGGTCGGCCTTGAGCGGCTGGCCGTTGAGGCACGTCGAGTTGCAGTTTTTCATGCGCCCGGTTTCGCGCGCCAGTGCGCCGGGCGTGCCGATGCCGACCGAACCCCGGGCGCCCAGCGCGTTTTCCGTCGCGCGCACCAGTGCCGTCACCGCAGCGACCGTCGCCCGGTAATCGCCCTGCGGGGTCGGGATGCGCCGTCGCAGCAGCTCGCGGCGATGCGCATCGAAGGCGATGATCTCGATTTTGGTGCCGCCCAGGTCGACGCCGAGGCGCAGGGGCGAGGTGTTAGAATCGGCCATCCGTTTCAAGCAGGACATCGAACATGGCAGGGCACAGCAAGTGGGCCAACATCCAGCACCGCAAAGGCCGCCAGGATGCCAAGCGGGGCAAGATTTTCACCAAGCTTATCAAGGAAATCACGGTCGCCGCGAAAATGGGCGGTGGCGATCCGGCGATGAATCCGCGTTTGCGGCTGGCGATCGACAAGGCGAAGGCCGAATCGATGCCCAAGGACAACATCGAGAACGCCATCAAGCGCGGCACCGGCCAGCTCGAAGGCGTGAACTACGAGGAAGTCCGCTACGAGGGCTATGGCGTCGGCGGCGCCGCGGTCATCGTCGATTGCCTCACCGACAACAAGACGCGCACCGTGGCCGACGTCCGCCACGCCTTCACCAAGCACGGCGGCAACATGGGCACCGACGGCTGCGTGGCTTTCCAGTTCAAGCACTGCGGCCAGATCGTGATCGAGCCGGGGGCGGACGAGGATGCGGTGATGGAGGTCGCGCTCGACGCCGGCGCGGAGGACGTGATCACCAGCGACGATGGTTCGATCGAGGTGCTCACCGCGCCCGATCCCAAGGCGTTCGAGGCCGTCAAGGCGGCGCTGGAGCAGGCCGGCTTCAAGCTCGCGATGGCCGAAATCACGATGCGGCCGGAGTCCGAGGTCGAGTTGACCGGCGAGGACGCGCAGAAGATGCAGCGCATTCTCGATGCCCTGGAGTCGCTCGACGACGTCCAGGCGGTATACACCAACGCGGTGCTCCCGGAGTAGCCACGTCCTTGCGCATCCTGGGCATCGACCCTGGCCTGAGAGTCACCGGGTTTGGCGTCATCGAGCGCGCCGGACAGCGGCTCAGCTATGTCGCGAGCGGCGTGATCAGGAGCGGCGAGGGCGCGTTGCCAGCGCGCCTGGGCGTGCTGTTTTCCGGCGTCAACGACATCATCGCCCGTCATCGGCCCGACACCTGCGCGGTCGAAATCGTCTTCGTCAACGTCAACCCGCAGTCGACGCTGCTGCTCGGCCAGGCACGTGGCGCCGCGGTTTGCGCGGCGGTCGCACGGGGCCTGCCGGTTGCCGAATACACGGCGCTGCAGATCAAGCAGTCCGTGGTGGGTCACGGCAAGGCGGCGAAGGAACAGGTGCAGGAGATGGTCAGGCGGCTTCTGGACCTGCCGGCAGCGCCCAGCGCCGACGCCGCCGACGCGCTGGCCTGCGCGATCGCCCATGCCCACGGCGGAATGGGCCTGGGGCGGATCGCGACCGCGGGCTACCGGGTGCGAGGCGGGCGTCTGGTATGAGTACGCGCGTCGCCGCGACCGAGCCGACCCCGGAGCGGCTGGCCAACCCGCTGGTGCGTTATGTTCTCGCCACCCGGCCGGCGTTCCTGAGCATCACCCTGGTCGGCTGCGTGCTCGGCGTCGCCACGGCCTGGTTCTCGGGGACGCCGCTGCATTGGGGGCGTGCCGCGCTAACGGTCGTTCTCGCGCTCCTTGCGCACGCGGCAGTCAATGTGCTCAACGATTACTGCGACCACCGCTCGGGAACCGATGCGCGCAACACCGATCGGATCTACCCCTTCACCGGGGGCAGCCGCTTCATCCAGAACGGCGTCTTGTCGCCGCGCCAGGTTCTCGCGCTGGCGTGGGTGCTGTTCGCGGCGACCATCGCCGGCGGCCTGTGGCTGGTGTCCGCTGCGGGAGCGGGACTGGCCTGGATCGGGCTCGCCGGGCTCACGATCGGCTGGGGCTATTCGGCCGCGCCGCTGCGGCTCAACAGCCGCGGGCTGGGCGAGATCTCGGTGGCGGCTGGATTTCTCCTCGTCGTCGCCGGCGCCGATTACGTCCAGCGCGGCACATGGGCGGCGCTGCCCTGGCTGGCGGGGTTGCCCTATGCGCTTCTCGTCACCAATATCCTGTACATCAATCAGTTTCCCGACCGCGCGGCGGATCGCGCCAGCGGCAAGTTGCACTGGGTGGCGCGTCTCGACCCCCGAACCGCGAGCCGGGGCTACGCGCTGATCCTCGTCGCCGCGTTCGTGGCGCTGGCCGCGGGAATCGTCGGCGGCGTCTTGCCCAAGGCGGCCGCGCTGGCGTTTCTGGCTTTCGTCCCCGCGCTCGGCGCCTGGTTGCAGTTGCGCCGCTTTGCTGCGCAGCCGGCGCATCTGGCCCCGGCGATCCGGCTCACGCTTCTCGCCGGGCATGCGCTGCCCCTCGCGCTGGCGCTCGCCCTGGGGCTTTCACGGCCATGATCGGGCGCATCTGCGGCACGCTCGCCGCCAAACAGCCCCCGCAGGTACTGGTCGACGTCAACGGCGTCGGCTACGAGATCGATGTGCCGATGAGCACCTTCTACAACCTGCCGGCGATCGGCGAGAAGGTCTGCCTGCTCACGCACCTCCAGGTCCGTGAAGACGCGCACCTGTTGTACGGGTTTGGCAGCGAGAGCGAACGCGCGGCGTTTCGCGAGCTCGTGCGCGTGTCGGGCATTGGCGCCAAGACCGCGCTGTCGGTGCTGTCCGGCCTGTCGGTGAACGACCTCGCGGTCGCTGTCGCCGCGCAGGAAACCGGTCGCCTGGTGAAGGTCCCGGGCATCGGCAAGAAGACCGCCGAGCGTCTGCTGCTGGAGCTCAAGGGCCGGCCAGCGTTCGCCGGCGCGATCGCCAGCGGCGGTGCCGCGTCGGTGTCCGATGATGCGCGCCAGGCACTGCTCGCGCTCGGTTACAACGACAAGGAAGCGACGCTCGCGTTGCAGGATGTGCCGGCCGACCTGCCGGTGGCGGAGACCATCCGACTGGCGCTCAAGCGGCTCTCCAGGGGGTAAGATTCGCGCATGATCGAAACCGACCGCCTCGTCGCCGCCGATGCCGTTTCCGCGCAGGAGGAGCTCATCGAGCGTGCGCTGCGCCCGCGCACCCTCGCCGAATACGTCGGTCAGGCGAAGGCGCGGGAACAGCTGGAAATCTTCATCCACGCCGCCCGCAATCGCAAGGAGGCGCTCGACCACGTGTTGCTGTTCGGTCCGCCCGGGCTTGGCAAGACCACGCTGGCCCACATCATCGCGCGCGAGATGGGGGTCAATCTGCGCCAGACCTCGGGGCCGGTGCTGGAGCGTGCGGGTGACCTCGCAGCGCTGTTGACCAATCTCGAGCCGCACGATGTCCTGTTCATCGACGAGATCCATCGCCTGTCGCCGGTGGTCGAAGAGGTGCTCTACCCGGCGCTGGAGGACTTCCAGATCGACATCATGATCGGGGAGGGGCCCGCGGCGCGCTCGGTCAAGCTCGATCTGCCGCCATTCACCCTGGTCGGCGCGACGACACGCGCGGGCATGCTCACCAATCCGCTGCGCGACCGCTTCGGCATCGTCGCGCGGCTCGAGTTCTACAGCGCGGAGGAACTCGCGCACATCGTCCACCGCTCTGCGGGGCTTCTGAAAATGAACCTCGATCCGGCCGGTGCCCTGGAAATCGCGCGGCGCTCGCGCGGCACGCCGCGCATCGCCAACCGGCTGCTGCGCCGCGTGCGTGACTACGCCGAGGTCAAGGCCGACGGTCACGCCAGCGTCGCGGTAGCCGATGCCGCGCTGGTCATGCTCGACGTCGATCGCGCCGGGCTCGACGTGATGGACCGCAAACTGCTCTCGGCGGTCGTCGAAAAATTCATGGGCGGGCCGGTCGGACTCGACAACCTCGCCGCAGCCATCGGTGAGGAGCGCGACACCATCGAGGACGTGCTCGAACCGTATCTCATCCAGCAGGGCTATCTGCAACGCACGCCGCGCGGCCGCATCGCGACCGCGCTGGCGTATCGCCACCTGGGCCTAGCGATGCCGCGCTCGCATCCGAATGCCGAGCTGTTCGGTGACTGACCTGTCCGCCGGGTTCGCCTTTCCGGTTCGCGTCTACTGGGAGGATACGGACGCGGGCGGGGTGGTGTATTACGCGAACCACCTGCGTTTCCTGGAGCGTGCGCGCAGCGAATGGCTGCGCAGTCTCGGCTTTGAGCAGGACGTGCTGCGCGACGTCGAGGGCATCGTGTTCGTCGTGCGGCACGTCACGATCGATTACCTCGCGCCCGCGCGGTTCAACGATCTTCTGAGCGTCTCGGTCAGGCCGGCGGAGATCGGCCACGCCAGCATCGCGCTCGCGCAGACGATCGAGCGTGGGGCAACCCGGTTGGTGTTGGCGTCCGTCAAGCTCGCGTGCGTGGCTGCCGTAAACTTCAAACCCGCTAGAATACCCGCGTCCCTTCTGCAGAAGCTTTCATCGCCGTGAATGCGCAACTCAGTCAAGATCTGTCGCTCCTGAACCTGGTGCTGCACGCCTCGCTGGCGGTGCAGATCGTTCTTGGCCTGTTGCTCGTCGCCTCGCTGATGTCGTGGTGGTACATCTTCATCAAGCTTTTCGCGCTCAAGCGCGCCAACCGCGTCACCGAGCGCTTCGAGCGCGAATTCTGGGGTGGCGGCGACATCAACGCGATGGCGCAGCGGGTGGCGGCGGAACGCGACGACGCGGGTGAAATGGAACGGATCTTCGAGGCGGGGTTTCGCGAGTTCGTCAAGCTGCGGCGCCAGGCCGGCCTCAACGTGAACATCATCATGGATGGTGCGCGGCGTGCGATGCGCGCGACCTATCAGCGCGAAATGGACCGCCTGGAATCGCACCTGTCGTTCCTTGCCACGGTCGGCTCGGTATCGCCCTACGTCGGCCTGTTCGGAACCGTGTGGGGCATCATGCTCGCCTTCCAGAGCCTGGCGTCGGTTTCCCAGGCCACGCTGGCGCAGGTCGCGCCGGGCATCGCCGAAGCGCTCATCGCCACGGCCATGGGACTGTTCGCGGCGATCCCCGCCGTGGTCGGCTACAACCGTTTCACCCACGACGTCGACCGGCTCGCCAACCGCATGGAGAGCTTCATGGAAGAGTTCTCCAATATCCTGCAACGTCAGGCCGCCAAGTCGGCGTAAGTCATGGCGCGTGCCCGCAAACAGGTTGCCCAGATCAACGTCGTTCCGCTGATCGACGTCATGCTGGTGCTGCTGGTGGTGTTCATGATTACCGCGCCGTTCATCAATCCCGGGCAGGTCGATCTGCCCAGCGTCGGCAAGACGGCCCAGCCGCCGGCCCTGCCGCTGGAGGTCATCATCAAGGAGACGGGCGAGTTCAGGCTGCGTGACCGCGCGGGCGACAGCGTCGAGCGCGGTATTCCCAAATCCCGCCTCGCCGACGAAATCCGCGCGCTGCATGCGGCGCGTCCCACGCAGCCGGTGGTGATCGCGGCCGACAAGGGCGTGCGCTATCAGGAGGTGATGGACGTCATGACCCTCTTGCAGCAGGCGCAGATCACCCGCATCGGCCTGCTCGCCCGCCCCGCGCCATGATGCTGGCCCGCCATCGCAATGAAGCCACGGCCGGCGTCCTGGCGCTGCTGGTACACGTCGTTTTCGTCGCCTTGCTGGTGTTCGGCGTGTCGTGGCAGACGCAGCACCCGGCGCCGGTCATGGTCGACCTCTGGCAGCCGATCCCGGAGCCGGCGCAGCCCGAGCCGCCTGTTCTCCAGCCGGAACCGCCGCCCGCGCCGCCCAGGCTGGCCCCGGCCGAGGTGCCTACCCCCGCGGCGCCCGATATCGCACTCGAGAAGCGCCGCGAGCAGGCCGAGCACCGCAAGCGGGCCGAGGCAGCGCGCCTTGCCGAGGAAAAGGCGCTCGCCGACGCCGCGCGGGCCGAGGAAGCGGCGTTGCGCAAACTGCGCGAAACCCAGCTCGCGGAACAGAAAAAGCGCGAAGCGCAAAAGCAGCTCGAAGATCAGGAATTGCAGCGGCACGCACTCGAGGAAGCGCTCGCCGCCGAGACCCGGCAGCTCAAGCAGACCGCGGCGCGCGTCGCGGCGAGCCGGCGCACCGGCGAGATCAACGCCATGGTGGGGCAATACAAGGACCTCATCAGCGGCAAGATTCGCGGCAACACCCGGCTGCCCGACGAGGTAAAGGGCAACCCGCAGGTCAAGTTCGTGGTGCGGCTGATGCCCACCGGGGAGGTGCTCGACGTGCGCCTGCTGCAGAGCAGCGGAAATTCCGCCTACGACACCGCGGTGGAGCGCGCGATCCGCAAGTCCTCGCCGCTGCCTTTGCCCGAGGACCGCGACGCGCGCGCGCAGTTCGTCCCCGAGCTGACCCTGGTCCATCGCCCGCATGAGTGAAAGCCGGTGCGCGTGCTGCGCACGGCAGCGTGGTAGAATGGCCAATACATCGTATTTTCAGGGGCTTGTGTGCGCTTCCTTTGGCGAATCCTGAGCGTTCTTGCCGGCATCGTTGCGATGACCGGAATGGTGTACGGCGCGATGGAGATTCAGGTGATCGGTGGCGCGGCGACCAAGATCCCGGTCGCACTGGTGCCATTTGCAGGGCCTGCCGATGAGCCCCGGCCGGCGTTGACGCAGATCGTCGGCGACGACCTCGTGCGCAGCGGGCAGTTTCGTCTCGTCGAGACCGCGGGCGCGCAGCGGCCGACCGAGCCGGGGCAGGTCGACTACAAGCTCTGGCGCGGCAAGGGTGCGGATGCGCTGGTCATCGGCCAGGTGATCGCGCTGCCAGGCGGCCGGTTCGATGTGCGTTTCCGCCTGATCGACGCCGTCAGGCAGGTGCAGCTCGCCGGGTTCAGCTACAACGTCACGCCGGATCAGTGGCGCACCACTGCGCACGAAATCGCCGACGTCGTCTACGAGAAGCTCACCGGCCAGAAGGGCGCGTTCAATTCGCGCATCGCTTTCGTGCAGAAGCGCGGCAAGAGTTACGAGCTGCGCGTGGCCGACGCCGACGGCCAGAACCCGCGCACCGTGGTGCGCTCGGGTGAACCACTGATCTCGCCTGCGTTCTCGCCCGATGGCACACGCCTGGCGTATGTGTCATTCGAGGACAAGAAGCCGGTGGTGTACGTGCAGTCGCTGCGCGACGGCAGCCGGTATCCGGCGGCGGCATTCAAGGGTTCCAACTCCGCACCCGCCTGGGCCCCGGACGGTACCCGCCTGGCGGTCGTGCTGACCCGCGACGAGGCCTCGCAGATCTATCTCGTGAATACCGATGGCAGCGGCGCGACCCGCCTCACGCGCGGCGGGAACATCGACACCGAGCCGGTTTTCTCGCCCGACGGCGCGACCCTCTATTTCACGTCGGACCGCGGCGGCAGCCCGCAGATCTACCGCATGCCGGCAAGCGGGGGAGAGGCCCGGCGCGTGACGTTCGAGGGCAATTACAACGTGTCCCCGGCGATCAGCCCGGATGGCAAGTATCTTGCGTATATCCGCCGCGAGGGGGGGCGATTCCAGGTCGCGCTCCTGGACCTTGCGAGCGGCCAGTCGCGGGTATTGACCGACACCGCGCACGACGAGTCGCCGAGCTTCTCGCCCAATGGCCAGACGGTGCTCTATGCGACCGTGCTGAACGGCCGCGGGATTCTCGCGACCGTGAGCGTCGACGGCAAGACCCGCGCCCGGCTGTCGGAGAGCGGCGTCGATGCGCGCGAGCCGGTATGGGGTCCGTAGTGTCGCGGAAACGACGCACATGACGGTTCCTCAGCGGGCGCGAGCCTCAACCACGATCATCGAAGCGCCCGCCGGGCGCATACACAAAGGAGACTGACCATGAAAAACTGCCTATGGCCCGTGCTGTTCGCGCTGATGCTTTCGGCGTGTGGTTCCATGTCGGGGCCGCAGGCCACGGTGGAGGATCGCACCGCCGCCAAGAGCGCGGCCGCCAAGGACGCGAAGCCGGCCGACGCCGCCACGGCAGCCAGTGCCGCGGGCAAGGGCGGCAAGGGTGTCGAGACCGCGGCGCTGGGTGCAGAGGCGGTCACCGGCGGGGCGGTCGACGCCAAGCCGCTGGACGGCGGCAAGGGCGGGGCCGATCCACGCAAGGATCCGGCGAGCCCCTTGTCCAAGCGGAGCATTTTTTTCGATTTCGACAGCTTTGTGGTGAAAGACGAGTATCGCCCGATCCTCGAGGCGCATGCCGCTTATCTGATGGCGCATCGTGACGCCAAGGTGGTGCTGCAGGGCAACACCGACGAGCGCGGCAGCCGCGAATACAACCTTGCGCTCGGCCAGAAACGTGCCGAGGCCGTGCGTCGTGCGCTCGCGGTGCTCGGCGTTGCCGAAACGCAGCTCGAGGCGGTCAGCTTCGGCGAGGAAAAACCGCGCAGCGAAGGGTCGACCGAGGCTGCCTACGCCGACAACCGGCGCGTCGACATCGTCTATACCGACGAGCAGTGATGCCGGAGCGGTTTTCCTGTCTGTACCGGCGCCTTCCTGGCCGGCGGGCGGTGGCAGGCGTTGCCGCGGCCATGGCGTTGTCGTCGGCATGGGCGGCCGAGTCCGATCCCGCCGCCCAGGTGCAGGAACTGCAGGCGCAGGTCCGCGCGCTCGATGGCCGCATCCGCGCGCTTGAGGCGACGCTCCTGCAGAATCAGCAGGTGCTCGACATGCTCAAGGAGATCGAGGGTCTGAAGGCCGAGGTGGCCAAACTGCGCGGTCTGGCCGAAGTGCAGAGCCATCAGCTGGATGCGCTGGAAAAACGCCAGAAGGATCTCTACGTCGACCTCGACCGGCGCGTGAGCGAACTGGCGAAGCCGGCGCCGGCGCCTGCACCCGCCGCTTCGCCGGCACCCGGTGCAGCGGCTGCCGCACCCGGAGCGGCAGCCGCAGCCGGCGCAGCCGCGCAGGCCGGCGGCCCGCCACAGCTCGATCCCATGCTCGAGTCGCGCGCCTACGAAGCAGCGCTCAATCACTTCAAGGCCGGCGACTATCCTGCCGCGATCGCAGCCTTCAAGGGCTTCCTCAAGGCCTATCCCGACAGCAGTCTGGCGCCGAACGCGCAGTACTGGATCGGCTACGCGTACTATGCACTCAAGGACTACCGGAACGCCCTCGCGCAGCAGCAAAAGCTGATCCTCACCTACCCCAAGAGCGCCAAGGTGCCCGATGCGCTCCTCAACGTCGCCAGCAACCAGGTCGCGCTCAACGACCACGCCGCCGCGCGCAAGACACTCGAGGAGATCGTGACCCGGTTTCCCGGCAGCAACGCCGCCGCCATCGCCGCGAAGCGGCTTGCGGTGCTGAAGTAGGCCGCTTGTCCGCCTTGACGCTGCGCATCACCGAGATCTTTCTCTCGCTGCAGGGCGAGACCAGCCGCGTCGGCCTGCCGACCGTCTTCGTGCGGCTGTCCGGCTGTCCGCTGCGCTGTCGCTGGTGTGACACGCCGTATAGCTTTCAGGGGGGCGAGACGCTCGCGCTCGGCGAGGTGATGGCGCGCGTTGCGGCCTACGGGACGCCCACCGTGTGCGTGACCGGCGGCGAGCCGCTGGCGCAGAAGAACTGCCTGGCCCTGCTCGCCGCGCTGTGCGACGCGGGATACAGCGTGTCGCTCGAAACCAGCGGCGCGCTCGACATCGCCGGGGTCGATGCGCGTGTAGCGCGCATCGTCGACATCAAAGCGCCGGGCTCGGGCGAGGTGGCGCGCAACCGTTGGCAGAACCTTGAGCACCTCACCGGGCGCGACGAGGTCAAGTTCGTGCTCGCCGATCGCGCCGACTACGAATGGGCGAGGACGACCCTGCGAGCGCATGCGCTCGAGACGCGCTGTCCCGTGCTGTTTTCGCCGGTGGCGGGCGAGCTCGCGCCCGCGCAGCTCGCCGAGTGGATACTCGCCGACCGGCTGCCGGTGCGCATGCAGGTGCAGTTGCACAAAATTCTCTGGGGCAACGTGGCGGGGCGATGAGTAAACCGGCGGTGGTGCTGCTTTCCGGCGGACTCGATTCCGCAACCGTGCTGGCGATCGCACGCGAAGCTGGTTTCGCCTGCCATGCGCTGAGCCTGGACTATGGTCAGCGGCACAACGCGGAGCTCGCCGCCGCGGGCCGCGTCGCCGCGCACCTGGGTGCGGTCGAGCATCGCACCATCCCGATCGGGTTGGGGCAGTTCGGTGGCTCGGCACTCACTGACTCGGGCATCGCGGTTCCCGAATCACCGGGTACCGGCATCCCGGTGACCTACGTCCCGGCGCGCAACACGGTCATGCTGTCGCTGGCACTCGCCTGGGCGGAAGTGCTTGGCGCCGGCGACATCTTCATCGGCGTCAATGCGGTCGATTATTCCGGCTACCCGGATTGCCGCCCCGAGTTCATCGCCGCGTTCGAGCACATGGCCAACCTGGCGACACGTGCCGCCGTCGAGGGGCGGCGGCTGCGCATTCATGCGCCCTTGCAACAGCTTTCCAAGGCGGACATCATTCGCACCGGGCAGCGCCTCGGCGTCGACTACGGGCTTACCGTGAGTTGCTACCAGGCCGATGCCGCGGGCCGCGCCTGCGGCGTTTGCGATGCCTGCCGCCTGCGCCGGGCGGGTTTCGAGGCGGCCGGTGTTGCCGATCCAACAGCATATCAGGATAACTAGATGTAGTGGCTTCGTGTTGCAGCGGCCCAACCTATGGGTAATAATCCTTCGAACATTCAAATCAATCGGAGACAGCATGGAAGGTATGGACTTGATCAGCCAGGCATTGACGGCCATCGGCTTGAATGCGGCGGATCCCCACATCAAGATCCGCACGGTGGCCTGGCTGGGCTTCGCGCTCGCGTTCGTTTTCGGCTACGTCGGCCAGAAGACGCATTTTTGCACCATGGGCGCGGTATCGGACATCGTCAACATGAATCACTGGGACCGCATGCGCGCCTGGATGCTGGCCATCGCGGTGGCGGTCATCGGGACCAGCGTGCTCGTGTACGCCGGTGACCTCGACATCGCCAAGACCATCTACACCGGCTCGAACTTCTACTGGCTGGCCTCGCTCGTCGGCGGCTTGACATTCGGCGTGGGCATGACGCTTGCCGGCGGCTGCGGCCAGCGCACCCTGGTCCGGCTCGGCGGCGGCAACCTCAAGTCCGTCGTCGTCTTCCTCTTTCTGGGCTACACGGCGCTCGTCACGCTGCGCGGCATCTTCGGTGCCTTCCGCGTCAGTGTGCTGCAGGCCGACGCCGTGACCGTCAATCTCTCGGGCCTGCAGACGCTGCCCGCCATGCTCGGCATGGGCACTGCGTCGGGAACCCTGGCGATCGGGCTTGCAGTGGGCGTGGCGATGCTCGCCTTCGTTTTTGCGAGCAAGGAGTTCCGCAAGAACGGCGACAACATCCTTGCCGGCATCGTCGTCGGGCTGGTCGTGGTGGGCGGCTGGTACGTAACCGGCCGCTTTGGCTACGGCGAGGATCCGGACACCATGGAAATGGTCTATCTCGGCACGAACTCGCATCTCGCCGAGTCGATGACCTTCGTCGCGCCGCTCGGCTACACCATGGATTTGTGGGCCTACTGGACCGACAAGGCGACCATCGTCACCTTCGGGATCGCGAGCGTGTTCGGCGTGGTCATCGGTTCGCTGGTCTACAGCGTCACGCACCGGACGTTTCGCTGGGAATCCTTCAACTCCCCGATGGACATGTTGCGGCACATCATCGGCGCCGGTCTCATGGGTTTTGGCGGCGTCACCGCGCTGGGTTGCACCATCGGCCAGGGAGTGACCGGGGTGTCGACGCTGTCGATCTCGTCCTTCCTCGTGCTGGCCTCGATCATCGCAGGCGCGGCCATCACGATGAAGGTGCAATACGCCCTCCTGATGCGTGAGGCGTGAATACAACAAGCGACTGCATGTCGGAAGTCATAGTCCAAATGAACCTTGACCGGCCCGACTCACGTTGTTACGGTTCAACAATCATGGCCATCATGGTCCAAAGGAACTCACTTTGAGAAAGCTACTTACGGCGTTGTGCTTCAGTCTCCTGGCCGGCCTCGCGCCCCAGGCCAACGCATCCAAGGCGGTGAACTTCATCTTCACCGATACCAAGGGCCGGGTGCACCAGTTGTCCGACTACCGGGGCAAATGGGTCCTGGTCAATTTCTGGGCGCCGTGGTGTCCGCGTTGCAAGATGGAGTTTCCGGACCTCAATGACCTAGACGCGCTCGACAACTTCGTCGTCATCGGCGTGGTTCAGGACTACGGTATCGACGAGGCCTCGGTGCTCAATACCATCGCCCGCTACAACCTGCGTTTCCCGCAGATTCTTGGCGGCAGCCGGCGTGATCCGAACAGCCCGGCGCTGCAGGTCGGGCCGGTGGATTACTATCCGACCTCATACCTTTACGCACCCGACGGCGAGATCGTCATGTTCATCCCCGGCGTCGTCAGCCGCCAGAAGCTGACGGCATTCATGAAGGACTACGAGGAACGGAATCCGACCGCGGTGGCAGCAAAAGCCGGCGCGACCAAGGCCGCTGAAGCCCCACCGGCCGCCACCGTACCGGGCCACAGTACCGGCATCAAGAACGCGGGTTTTCCGAAAACCATCGGCAAACCTGCTGACGAGAAAGCAGAAAATAAAAAAAAAATAAGCCTTTATTGAATACGCCTTAGAAACGCATCGGAAGCGGGGTTTTCCCCGCTTTTTTATGCGCGACGCATGGCGGCGGAGCAGAAAAAAGTCACGGATCGGACTTTTTTTGGATGCAATGATCGGCTACAATGGCGGACTTTCGCGGGTCGGTAGCTCAGCCGGTAGAGCAGCGGACTTTTAATCCGTTGGTCGCGAGTTCGAATCTCGCCCGACCCACCAAAATCCCAGCGGCCTGCAACAGCGGGCCGTTTCCATTTGGGCATCCCTGACGCTCCCGAACCCCCGCCCCTTTGCATCGGGTGCGGCCCGAAACAAGCCCGACGATCCCGGCACGCACCTCTGTGCAGGCCAAGGGCCGGGGCGTCATTCGATGGGGAAAGTCTTGGGGCCCATTGACGTGAAGTGCGCCGGAACGCGTTGCGGCCCGCCATCGGCTTTCTTGGCGGGACGTTCGCGTCTCGCAGGCCGTCATCGCTTGGCTCGCCGCCGGGAACTCGGCCGCGTTGCGCATCCGCAGGCGTCTTGCTCGTGCCAGGTCCGTGCTGCCCGCGCTGGGTGCGTCGTGCCGCCGCGCGCCGCCTTGCCGATGCTCCGGCGTTATGCCGTGCGGCTTGTCAGAGCAGGCCTTTGGGAAGCGGGAACTCGACGTTTTCCGCGACGCCGTCGAGCTCTCTGACCGATCCGACGCCGAGCGCTTTGAGGCGCTCGATGACTTCACTGACCAGCACTTCCGGGGCCGAGGCACCGGCGGTGAGCCCGATGCGGGACTTGCCGGCGACCCACGCCGCCTGGATTTCGTCGGCGCGGTCGACCATGAAGGCGGGCACGCCGAGGTGTTCGGCCACTTCGCGCAGGCGGTTGGAGTTGGAACTGGTCACGGAGCCGACGACGATCACGACGTCGCACTGGCGCGCGAGCACCTTGACGGCGTCCTGGCGGTTCTGGGTTGCATAGCAGATGTCGTCCTTTCTTGGGCCGACGATCGCCGGGAAGCGTGCGCGCAGGGCCTCGACCACGCGCGCGGCGTCGTCGACCGAGAGCGTGGTCTGGGTGACATAGGCGAGCCGCTCCGGGTCGCTGACCACGAGTTCATCGACGTCTTCCGGTTTTTCGACCAGATACATGCCCTGCTCGGCCTGCCCCAGCGTGCCCTCGACTTCGGGATGGCCGCGGTGGCCGATCATGATGATCTCGAAGCCCCTGTCGCGCATTTTGCTGACTTCGACATGGACCTTGGTCACCAGCGGGCAGGTGGCATCGAACACGGTGAGGCCGCGTGCGGCGGCCTCGGCGCGCACGGCGCGCGGTACGCCATGGGCGCTGAAGACCACGGTGGCGCCGGCGGGCACGTCGTCGAGCGCCTCGACGAAGATCGCGCCACGGGCTTTGAGATCGTTGACGACGAAGGTGTTGTGGACGACTTCGTGGCGGACGTAGATGGGCGCGCCGAACTTCGCCAATGCGGCTTCGACGATGCTGATCGCGCGGTCGACGCCGGCGCAGAAGCCGCGGGGCGTGGCGAGGAGGATGGTTTTCATGGCGTGCTCGCGGGCGGGTGGATGCGCTCGACCTCGACTTCGAATTCGATCGGCAGGTCGGCGAGGGGGTGGTTGAAATCGACGCGGATCGATTCCCCATCGGTCTCCACGATGCGGCCGGCAACGGTCTGGCCATTGGGCATGGCGAATTCGACCAGGGTGTCGGGCGCGAATTCCGTATCCGGCGGCAGATCGCGGCGCGCGAGGGTTTGCACCAGCTCGGGCTGGCTGGTGCCGAATGCCTGCCAGGGGTCGAGCAGGAAAACGTGGCGTTCGCCGGGCGCAACGCCGATCAGCCACTGCTCCAGTGTCTGCGCGAGCGTGCCGTCTCCGAGCGTGAGCGTGTCGGCCCGGGGCTCGTCGAAATTGGACAGGATTTCGGTGCCGTTGCGCGCGCGGATGGCGTAGCGCAGGTCGATGGTGTCGCCCCAGGCGACGCGTTGCTCAGCCATGGTCGATTTTGCTTGCCGCCGGTTTGCCAGCCAGGCCGTCCCACACCAGCAAGACCGCGCCGATGGTGATCGCGCTGTCGGCGACGTTGAATGCCGGCCAGGCAAAGCCGCGGTAATGAAAATACAGAAAATCGACGACGTGACCGAACACGGCGCGGTCGATGACGTTGCCGAGCGCGCCGCCGAGCACCAGGGCGAGCGGCAGTGCCAGGCGCGGTTCGTGTGCGTGGCGCCGCAGCAGGTGGACGATGATGACGGTGGCGATGACGCCCACGGCGATGAAGAACCAGCGCTGCCAGCCGCCGGCATTGGCAAGAAAGCTGAAGGCGGCGCCGGTGTTGTGGACCAGCACCAGGGAGAAGAACGGCAGCACCGGCACGAAGGCGTCAGGCTCGAGGTGGGTGGAAACCCACCACTTGCTGAGGTGGTCGAGGAGGATGACGGCCGCAGCAAGGGCAAGCCATTTCGATACCGCGAAACGGGTGGCCGGTTCACGCATGCTCGCGTGCCTCGCCGGCGCCGAAGCGATTCGCGACGCAGCGGCCGCACAGACCGGGGTGGGCCGGATCGCTGTCGACGTCGGCGCGATAATGCCAGCAGCGCGCGCATTTTTTCGCGCTGCTAGGCGTGACGACGATGCGGTCGGTGTCCGCCGGAATGACGCGCGCCTGGGAAGTGATGAGCACGAAGCGCAGGTCGTCGCCGAGCGGCTCGAGAAGCGCAAAGGTCGCCGGGCTGGCGTGAATCTCGACTTCGGCCTGCAGCGACGAGCCGATCCCGCCCGCGACCCGCAACGCCTCGAGTTCCTTTTGCACGGCGGCACGCACGGCACGGATGCGCGCCCAGCGCGCGAGCAGATCCTGGGCTGCGGCGGGTTGCGGCAGGTCGTGCCAGGTGTGGAAGAACACGGAATCGTCCGGCCTTTGCAGGTGCGACCAGACCTCTTCACCGGTGAAGCTGAGGATCGGCGCCATCAGGCGCACCAGCGCATGGGTGATGTGATGCAGCGCGTTCTGGGCCGCGCGGCGCGCCCGGCTGGCCTGACCGGTGGTGTACAGGCGATCCTTGAGGATGTCGAGGTAAAACCCGCCGAGGTCCTCGGAACAGAAGGTCTGCAGCTTCTGCGCGACGTGATGGAATTCGTAGGCGTCGTAGTGGGCGATGAGCTCGTTCTGCAGGGCGTGCGTGAGCGCGAGCGCGTAGCGGTCGATTTCGAGCCACTCGGCAACCGGCAGGGCGTCGCGCACGGGGTCGAAGTCGGCGAGGTTGGCGAGCAGGAAGCGCAGCGTGTTACGTAGCCGCCGGTAGCCTTCGACGACGCGTTTGAGGATTTCGTCGGAGATGGTGAGTTCGCCGGCATAGTCGGTCGACGCGACCCACAGGCGCAGAATGTCGGCGCCGTATTGGTCCATGACCTTTTGCGGCGCGACGACGTTGCCGCGTGACTTGCTCATCTTGTGGCCGTGGCCATCGACGACGAAGCCGTGGGTGAGCAGCGCCCTGAACGGCGCGTAACCGTCGGTTGCGCAGCCGGTGAGGAGGGACGACTGGAACCAGCCGCGATGCTGGTCGGAACCCTCCAGGTAGAGGTCGGCAGGATGCGCAAGCTCGGGGCGCTGCTTCAGCACGCAGGCGTGCGTGACGCCGGAGTCGAACCACACGTCGAGGGTATGGCCGGTCTTGTCGTATTGCGCGGCGTCGTCGCCGAGCAGTTCGGCCGCATCGAGGGCGAACCACGCCTCGATGCCCTGTCGCTCGACGCGCTCGGCGACGATTTCGAGAAGCTCCGACGTGCGCGGATGCAACTCGCCCGTTTCCTTGTGCGTGAAGAACGGCATCGGCACACCCCAGTTGCGCTGTCGCGATACGCACCAGTCGGGGCGGTTGCGGATCATGGCTTCGAGACGTGCGCGGCCCCAGGCGGGGAAAAACCGCGTGTGATCGACGGCGGCCAGTGCCTGCTCGCGCAGGGTTCCCCGTTGCCCCGCAACGTCCATGCCGATGAACCACTGTCGCGTGGCGCGAAAGATGATCGGCGTCTTGTGCCGCCAGCAGTGGGGATAGCTGTGGGCGAGTTTTTCGTGGGCGAAGAGGGCGCCGCGCGCGTCGAGCGTGTCGATGATGACCGGATTGGCCTGCCAGACGCTCATGCCGCCGACGAGCGGGACGCCGGCGTAGAAGCGGCCGTCGTCGCCGACCGGGTTGTCGACCTTGAGCCCGTAGCGGCTGCCGACGAGGTAGTCTTCCAGGCCGTGTCCCGGGGCCGTGTGGACGGCGCCGGTACCGGCGTCGGCGGTGACGTGCTCGCCGACGATCACCGGAACTTGGCGTTCCTGGAACGGATGCCACAGCAACAGGCCCTCGAGCGCCGCGCCTTGGGCATGGCCGACGACCTCGGCGCCGTCGCCGAGCCGGTAGCGCGCCAGTGCGGCGTCCTTGAGGTTTTCGGCGAGGACCAGCAAACCTTTGGCCGTGCGCACCAGTGCGTAGCGGAATTGCGGATTGACCGCGACCGCCTGGTTGGCAGGCAGCGTCCACGGGGTGGTGGTCCAGATGACGACGTAGGCGGGTTCGTCCCCGATCGAGACGCCGAAGCGCCGCGCCAGATCGGTGCGATCGGCGATGGCGAAGGCGACGTCGATCGCAGGCGAGGTCTTGTCTTCGTATTCGACCTCGGCTTCGGCCAGCGCCGAGCCGCAATCGACGCACCAATGCACGGGTTTTGCGCCCTGGTAAAGATAGCCGGACTCGCGGATGCGGCCGAGCACGCGCATGATTTCGGCTTCGAAAGCGAAATCCATGGTGCGGTACGGATGTTCCCAGTCACCGAGTACGCCGAGACGGATGAAATCGGCCTTCTGGCGCTCGATCTGGGCTGCCGCGTAGGCGCGGCAAAGGGCGCGGAATTCCGCCGCGGGAATGTTCTTGCCGTGTGCCTTCTCGACCTGCAGTTCGATCGGCAGACCATGGCAGTCCCAGCCCGGCACGTAGGGCGCGTCAAATCCGGAAAGCGTCTTGGCCTTGACGACGATGTCCTTGAGGATCTTGTTCACCGCGTGGCCGATGTGGATGTCGCCATTGGCATACGGCGGGCCGTCGTGGAGGATGAATTTGGGGCGCCCGGCAGCACGCGCGCGCAGGCGCTCGTAGCGCTTCTCGTCCTGCCACTGCCGCACCCAGCCGGGCTCGCGGCGGGCGAGGTCGCCGCGCATGGGGAAGGGCGTGTCGGGCAGATTGAGGGTGTTCTTGTAGTCAGGCATGACGCTTTTCGAGGAATCGTTTGGCCGCATCGACGTCGCGGCCGATTTGCGCGACGAGGCTCGGTAGGTCGGGATATTTTTCCTCGTCGCGAAGCTTGGTCAGGAAATCCACGCGCACGCGGCGGCCATAGATGTCGGCGTGGAATTCGAACAGATGGACTTCGAGGACGGGCGCGGCGTTCGCCCCCTTGACGGTCGGGCGCACGCCAAGGCTCGCGACACCGGGGAGGACCCGGGCATCGAGTCCGCACACCTCGACGGCGAAGATTCCCATCAGCGGCGGGCGGTTGTGCTTCAACTGGATGTTGGCGGTCGGATACCCGATGTCGCGCCCGAGCTTGTCGCCATGCACCACACGGCCGGAAATGCTGTACGGCCTGCCGAGCAGGCGCGCGGCATGGGCGAGATCGCCCGCGGCCAGCGCTTCGCGCACGGCGGTGGAAGAGACCCGCTCGCCATCGACGCTGATGGTGGGCAGGGATTCGGCATCGAAGCCCAGGCGCCTGCCGGCTTCCTTGAGCAGCGCGAGATCGCCGGCACGCTTGGCACCGAAGCGGAAATCGTCGCCCACCAGCACGTAGCGCGCCGCCAGCGTCGCGCCGAGGACACGTTCGATGAACGCTTCGGGGGTCAGGCGGGCGAGGGCGAGATCGAAGCGCAGCACGTGCAGGCGGTCGACGCCGAGGGCGGCGAGCATTTCGGCTTTTTCACGCAGACTGGAAAGGCGCGCCGGGGCATCGGCAGGGCTGAAGAACTCGCGCGGATGCGGCTCGAACGAAAGCACAGAGGCGGGCAGTCCGCGCGCGCGCGCGGCGTCCATCAGGCGTGCGAGCATCGCCTGGTGGCCCAGATGCAGCCCGTCGAAATTGCCGATGGTGACAGCATGCGGGCAGCCCAGCGGCTGGAATCCGTGCGAGATACGCATGAACGAGGGTTGTTGGCGCGGCGAAAACGGCGATTTTAGCCGATTGCGCGGCTATTCTGCGGCGCGCCGGTAAAACTGGACCAGTCGCAGGCCAGCCAGCCAAAGAACCAGGAAATAGGTCGCGGCACCTGCGGCGACCAGTGCCGACAGGCGCACGATACGGTCGCCGAAGCGATTCTGGAGCCACCAGTGCGCGTCGCCGGCCCCCCAGGCGAGCACGGCGGCCATGGCCGCGACGGCGAGGACGACGCGCAGAAAAAAACCGCCCCAGCCCGGTTGTGCCCGGTAGACGCCCTGGCGGCGCAACCGCTGCCACAACAGTCCGGCGTTGAGGCACGCGCCGAGCCCGATCGCCAACGCAAGGCCGGCATGCTTGAGCGGCCCGATGAAGGCAAGGTTCATGAGCTGGGTGGCAAGGAGCGTGATGACGGCCACCTTGACCGGGGTCTTGACGTTTTGCCGCGCGTAAAAACCGGGCGCCAGCACCTTGACCAGGATCAGCCCGACGAGCCCCAGGCTGTAGGCCATCAGGGCCTGACGGGTCATGAACACGTCGTGCGCCTTGAACGCGCCGTAGTTGAACAGGGTGGTGATGAGGGGTATGGCGAGCACCGCCAGCGCGGCGGCGGCCGGCAGGGCGAGAAGCAGCGTGAGCCGCAACCCCCAGTCGAGGAGCCGGCTGTATTCGACGCCATTGTCGTCGGCGTAGTGCTTGGCGAGACTGGGCAGCAGGATGGTTCCCAGTGCCACGCCCAGCATGCCCGACGGGAACTCCATGAGGCGATCGGCATAGTAGAGCCAGGACACGCTGCCGGTCTCCAGGAAGGACGCAAAGATGGTGTTGATGAGCAGGCTGACCTGGGCTACCGACACGCCCAGCGTGGCCGGTGCCATGAGGCGCAATATGCGCCGCACACCCGGATCGGAAAAGGTCAGCGTCGGGCGCGGCAACATTCCCAGGCGCGCCAGATGGGGCAGCATCCAGGCCAGTTGCAGCGCACCGCCGGCCGCCACGCCCCATGCCAGCGCGAGGACCGGCGGGTCGACATGCGGCGCGACCCACAGGGCGGCGACGATCATCGCCACGTTGAGCAAAACGGGCGCGAAAGCGGGGACCGAAAACCGGCTGTAGGTGTTGAGCACGCCCGCCGCCATCGCCACCAGCGAAATGAACACGATGTAGGGAAAGGTGATGCGCAGCAGCGTGGTGGTCAGGGCGAACTTTTCCGGCTCGTCCGCGAAGCCGGGCGCGCTGATCCACGTCACCCAGGGCGCGGCGAGGATGCCGGCGAGCGCAATGGCGACCAGCGCCAGCGTCAGCAGCGAGGCCACCTGATCGACCAGCCTGCGGGTGGCGTCCTGGCCGTTGCGCGTCTTGTACTCGGCGAGGATGGGAACAAAGGCCTGGGAGAAGGCGCCCTCCGCAAACAGGCGCCGCAACAGGTTGGGAATCTTGAAGGCGACGAAAAAGGCGTCAGTGTAGATTCCCGCACCGAAAGCACGCGCGACGACCGTGTCGCGGACGAAGCCGAGGATGCGCGACAGCAGGGTCATGCTGCTGACCGCGGCGAGCGCTTTGAGGAGGTTCATGGCGAGGCGGGCGGTTCGATTGCCAGGCATTGTGCGGGGCGGCGACCGCGCCCGCAAGTCTTGCCTGGCGCACTATTGCCATGGCCCCATCGTTGTCGCTATAATGGCGCGCTTCGTGGAACGGCCATTTGTGTTGCAGGTGGCCGCGATCAATTTTCATTCTGGGGTAGAAATCTATGGCGAACTCCGCCCAGGCACGCAAGCGTGCCCGTCAGGCATCCAAGCAGCGCGACCACAACATGAGCCTGCGTTCGACACTGCGCACCGCGATCAAGAAAGTGCGCAAGGCGATCGACGCCGGTGACAAGGCCGCTGCGCAAAGCGTCTTTCAGGCCTCGATGAGCGTGATCGACCGTATCGCCGACAAGAAGATCGTGCACAAGAACAAGGCGGCGCGTCACAAGAGCCGTCTGTCGGCCGCGATCAAGTCGATGGCCTGACGCCGGTCGGAAGACGCGAAACAAAACCGCCGGACCTTCACGGGTCCGGCGGTTTTTTTATGCGCGCTCAGTCGGCGTTGTCGGTCACCAGGTCATTGCTGCGGGCAAATTCCTGCAGAAAGCGGTAGGCAAGCGGATCCGCGGTCTTGAGCCGCTTGTCGACGGTGACGCATTTGGTGCCCTCGATCGTCGACGGTTGCACGTAGGGCGAGTAACTGGTGCGGTTGTCGGGACCGACGACCGAGAACGCCCCGGCCAGCCGCTCCGCCCAATCGCTCGGCCGGAAACGCTGGCCGCTGCGGGTGACGCCACGGATGATGAAGGCGGGTTCGGAGGAGGAGTCGGCCATTGGAAGCGCACGGAATCACGTTGCGCGCATTCTAGCACGGGGCCCCGCCTTGTCAGGGCGTGGCGATTTGCGGATACTTGCGCTGCTTTTCCGAGTAAAAGCGTCAACCATTATGCGTCTCAACAAATTACGAGGAGGAAATCCAAACATGAAAAACCCGCTCGACTCGCTCTGGGGTACGGTCATTTCCGGTCTGATCCTGACCGGCGTGCTGTACGTCTTCGCCAACCATTTCCTGGTCGGGAGGTAAGCCATGGAGCACGCGATGGGTATCTTCCGTTGGATCCATTTCATGGCTGGCGTGATGTGGATCGGCCTGCTGTACTACTTCAATTTCGTGCAGGTTGCGGCCTTGAAGAATGCTGCCGCTGACGGCACGGCGGCAGGGATCAGCAAGCACGTGGCGCCGCGCGCTCTGCTGTTCTTTCGCTGGGCGGCCGTGGTGACGTGGCTGGCGGGCGCGGCCCTGCTGGGTCCGCGTTTTGTTCCGGCGTTCACGCTGTCAGGCGGCGCCGAGCTGATCGGTATCGGGGCTTGGCTCGGCACCATCATGCTGTTCAACGTCTGGGTGCTGATCTGGCCGAACCAGAAGAAGATTCTCGGTCTCGTCCCGGCGAGCGACGCCGAGAAGAACACGGCGCGGCGCGTGGCTTTCCTGGCGTCGCGCACCAACACCATGCTGTCGATGCCGATGCTGTTTTTCATGGGTGTCGGCGCGCACGGCTTCTGATAGCCCAAACGCGCTCGCCGGTGTAAAATCCGGCTCGATCACGGCGGCTCTGGCCGCCGTATTGTTTTCAAGGATTGCTGCCATGCCCGATCACCTGATGAATACCTATGCCCGTCAGCCCGTCGCGTTCGTTCGCGGCGAGGGTGTCCATCTGTGGGACGAGGCGGGGAAGCGCTACCTGGATGCGGTCGCAGGCGTCGCGGTCAATGCGCTGGGTCATGCCCATCCGCGTCTGGTGCGCGCGATCTGTGATCAGGCTGCGACGCTCATCCACTCATCCAATCTCTACCGCGTCTTGCGCCAGGAAGAACTGGCGGACCGGCTGTGTGCGCTATCCGGGATGGAGCGGGCGTTTTTCTGCAATTCCGGCTGCGAAGCCAACGAGGCGGCGATCAAACTCGCGCGCCTCTACGGCCACGGCAAGGGCATCGACGTGCCGACCATCATCGTCATGGAAAAGGCCTTTCACGGCCGCACGCTGGCGACGTTGACCGCGACCGGCAGCCGCAAGATCCAGGCCGGTTTCGAGCCGCTCCTGGCGGGCTTTGCGCGCGTGCCGTTCAACGACATCGAGGCGATCCGCCAGGTGGCCGAGCACAATAAGAGCGTGGTTGCGGTGCTGCTCGAAGTGGTGCAGGGCGAGGGCGGGGTGAACGTGCTGCCGGCCGAGTATCTGCGCGCGTTGCGCGCGATATGCGATGAGCACGGCTGGCTGCTGATGCTCGACGAGGTGCAGACCGGCGTCGGACGCACCGGAACGTGGTTCGGTTTTCAGCATTCCGGGGTGGTGCCCGACGTGATGGCGCTGGCCAAGGGGCTGGGCGGCGGCATGCCGATCGGCGCGTGTCTTGCGCGCGGCGTCGCCGCTAACGTCTTCAAGCCCGGTAATCACGGCTCGACGTTTGGCGGCAATCCGCTGGCCTGTGCAGCGGCGCTGGCGACGCTGGAGGCGATCGAGGCCGAGGGCTTGCTGGACAACGCGCGCACGGTCGGCGAGCGTATCCGCGCGGGGCTGGCCGCCGGCTTGGACGGGGTTGGCGGCGTGGTCGACGTGCGCGGCGAGGGCCTGATGATCGGCGTCGAGCTCGACCGCGCCTGTGGCGACGTGGTCGCGATGGCGCGCGAGGCGGGGGTGCTCATCAACGTTACGGCCGACCGTGTCATCCGCCTGGTGCCGCCCCTCATCCTGTCGGCCGATGACGCCGACGTCCTGGTCGCCACCGTCGTTGAGACCGTCAAGCGCTTTCTGCAAGGGGCGGCGTGATGAAAAGCGCTTTGCGTCATTTCCTGCAGTTCAAAGATCTCAGCCGTGAGGAACTCGGCTACCTGTTTGCCCGCGCGCGCGTCATCAAGCAGCGGTTCAAGGCCTATCAGCCCTATCATCCGCTTGCCGACCGCACGCTGGCGATGATCTTCGAGAAAAACTCGACGCGCACCCGCCTGTCGTTCGAGGCGGGCATGCATCAGCTCGGCGGCGCGGCGATCTACCTCAACACCCGCGACACCCAGCTGGGTCGCGGCGAGCCGGTCGAGGACGCGGCCGAGGTGATCTCGCGCATGGTCGACATCGTCATGATCCGCACTTTCGAGCAGGCGATCATCGAGCGCTTCGCGAAGCATTCGCGGGTGCCGGTGATCAACGGGCTCACCAACGAATACCACCCGTGCCAGATTCTCGCCGACATCTTCACCTACATCGAGCACCGCGGCTCGATCCAGGGCAGGACCGTGGCCTGGATCGGCGATTCGAACAACGTCTGCAATACCTGGCTGCAGGCAGCCGAGGTGCTCGATTTCAACGTCCACGTCTCGACCCCGCCGGGCTATGAGGTCGAGCCCGAGCGCGCGGGTCTGTACGGCACCGACCATTACGAGAGTTTCGCCGACCCGATGGAGGCCTGCCGCGACGCGGATCTGGTGACCACGGATGTGTGGACCAGCATGGGCTGGGAGGACGAGAACGACACCCGCCTGCGCGATTTCGCCGACTGGCAGGTCGATGCCGAGATGATGCGCGTTGCCAAGCCGGATGCGCTGTTCATGCATTGCCTGCCGGCGCACCGTGGCGAAGAGGTCGCGGCCGAGGTCATCGACGGTCCGCAATCGGTGGTCTGGGATGAGGCCGAGAACCGTCTGCATGTGCAGAAGGCGTTGATGGAATTTCTATTGCTGGGAAAAATCGAGAACTGATATGAATATCGCCTACTTCAAGGACATGGATTCGCTGTACATCGAAATCAGCCCGGAAAACCCCGCTCAGGCCTGGGAAGCGCACGAGGGCATCGTGCTCAACCTTTCCGAAGACGGCCGCGTGGTCGGCATCGAAATCGAAAAGGCGAGCCAGATGACCAATCTGGACATGCTCAAGATCGGCAATTTCCCGGGGGTGGTCGAGGTCGTCGACAAGAGCCAGTCCGGCTCAACGCATTGAGGTTGCCATGAGCGGAATCAGCAAAGTCGTTCTGGCCTATTCCGGTGGTCTCGATACCTCGGTCATTCTGAAATGGCTGCAGGACACCTATCACTGCGAAGTCGTGACCTTCACTGCCGACATCGGTCAGGGAGAGGAACTCGAACCCGCGCGGCAGAAAGCGCTGCAGTTCGGCATCCGCCCGGAGAACATCTACATCGAGGACATGCGCGAGGAATTCGTGCGCGATTTCGTCTTCCCGATGTTCCGCGCCAACACGGTCTATGAAGGCGAGTACCTGCTCGGGACCTCGATCGCGCGACCGCTGATCGCGAAGCGGCTGGTCGAGATCGCCGCCGCCACCGGTGCGCAGGCCATCGCCCATGGCGCCACGGGCAAGGGCAACGACCAGGTGCGTTTCGAGCTCGGTGCCTATGCGCTCAATCCGGATATCCGCATCATCGCGCCGTGGCGCGAATGGGATCTGCTGTCGCGCGAGAAACTGCTCGCCTACGCCGAAGCGCACGGCATCCCGGTGGAGATGAAGCACAAGGCTGGCGGCAGCCCCTATTCCATGGACGCCAACCTTCTGCATATCTCCTACGAGGGCCGTGCGCTCGAAGACCCCGCGGTCGAGCCCGAGGAAGACATGTGGCGCTGGACCGTCGCACCCGAGAAGGCGCCCGACGTCGCCGAGTATGTCGAACTCGAATTCGCACACGGCGACATCGTTGCCGTCAACGGCGAGCGCCTCTCGCCCGCGACCGTGCTTGCCGAGCTCAACCGGCTGGGCAGCCGGCACGGGGTGGGTCGCCTCGACCTGGTGGAAAACCGGTACGTCGGCATGAAATCGCGCGGCTGCTACGAAACACCCGGCGGAACCATCATGTTGGCGGCACATCGGGCCATCGAGTCGATCACGCTCGATCGCGAGGTCGCCCATCTCAAGGACGACCTCATGCCGCGCTACGCCAGTCTGATCTACAACGGCTACTGGTGGAGCCCTGAGCGCGTCGCGCTGCAAACGCTGATCGACCACACGCAGGCGCGGGTCAATGGCCGGGTGCGCGTCAAGCTGTACAAGGGCAGCGCGATGGTGGTCGGCCGCGATTCGCCGACCGATTCCCTGTTCGATCCCGCCATCGCCACCTTCGAGGACGATGCCGGTGCCTACGATCATCGCGATGCGGGCGGTTTCATCAAGCTCAACGCATTGCGCCTGCGCATCGGTGCCAAGCGCGACAAGAAATCCTGAGGTTGGAGAAAAATCATGAACCAGTTCGACAATGTTTCGGTCGTCACGCGCGCCAATGTTTTCGGCGACGGAAAGTGCGTCTCGCACACGGTGCTGTTTCCCGATGGCAGCCGCAAGACGGTGGGCGTGATATTTCCGGGTACCCTGACCTTTAACACCGCCGCGCCCGAGGTCATGGAGACAGTCGCCGGCGCATGCCGCGTCAAGCGCGCCGGTGACGACGACTGGAAGGCCTACGGGGCCGGCGAGTCGTTTTCGGTGCCCGCGAACACGCGCTTCGACATCCAGGTTTCGGGCGAGCCCTATCACTACGTCTGCCACTTCGGCTGAACGATGACCACCGTCACCGTCGTTCGCAAGGACGGGCGCGTCGCCATCGCTGCCGACACGCTGACGAAGTGGGGGAGCGGCAAGGAGTCCGCGGATTACGTGGTCAACCACGAAAAAATCATCCGCGTGGCCGACAGCTACATTGCGATCACCGGCTCGGCGACCATGAAGCTGATCCTCGCGGACTATTTCGCCAGCCTGGACGAAGTGCCGGCGCTCGACTCCGTGGCGGCGATCTTCCGCGTCTGGAACCAGATGCACGGGGTTCTCAAGGAGCAGTACTATCTGCAAACGGGCGAGGACAAGGACGAAGACCTCGAATCGAGCCGCATGGATGTGCTGATCGCCAATCCCCACGGCATTTTCGGTGTCGCCGCCCACCGCACCGTTCAGGCGTTCTCGCGCTTTTATGCCTATGGCAGTGGGAGTTCCTATGCGCTGGGCGCCATGTTCGCCGGCTATCGGGCGCGCGCGCTCGATGCCGAGGCGATCGCGCGCCTGGGCGTGGCCGCAGCCGCCGAATTCCACGACGAGAGCGGTCTGCCGGTGCAGTCGTATTCGATGGATCTGCAACGAGGAGCATGATATGCCGAGCTTCGATATCGTGTCCGAGGTGGACAAGCAGGAAGTGCGCAATGCCGTCGACCAGGTCAACAAGGAAGTATCGACCCGCTTCGATTTCAAGGGCAGCGATGCGCGCGTCGAACAGGCCGACTATGTGCTGAGCGTGTTTGCCGACACCGAATTCCAGCTCGACCAGGTGCAGGACATCCTTGCGCAAAAGCTCGCCAAGCGCGGCATCGACGTCAAATGTCTCGATATCGGTGCGGTCGAAAAGGTGTCCGGCAACAAGGTCAAGCGCACGGTCAAGGTGAGGACCGGGATCGAGACCGAGTTGGCGAAGAAAATCGTCAAGCTTCTCAAGGACAGCAAGCTCAAGGTGCAGGCGAGCATCCAGGGCGACTCGGTACGGGTGTCGGGCGCCAAGCGCGACACCCTGCAGGAGGCGATCGCGCTGGTCAAGAAGGCGGTCAGCGATTTTCCTTTGCAATTCCAGAATTTCCGGGAGTAGGGCATGGCACGCGTACTGGTTCCGCTGGCCGACGGCTGCGAGGAACTCGAAGCCGTCACCGTCATCGATCTGCTGCGGCGCGCCGGCAACACCGTCGTGGCGGCGGGCCTCAAGCCGGGCATCGTGCGGGCGAGCCGTGGCGTGCAACTGGTGCCGGATGTCACGCTGGATGTGGCCCTGCAGGATGAATACGACATGGTCGTTCTGCCTGGCGGCATGCCCGGTGCCGAGTCGCTGCGGCAGGACGAGCGCGTCATTGCGCTGCTGCGCCGCATGCGCGAGGCGGGTCGTTACACCGCCGCGATCTGCGCAGCACCGATCGCGCTGGCGCAGGCCGGCGTTCTGGCGGGCAGGCGGGCGACGAGCTATCCGGGCTTCCTCGACAGGATGGCCCTGCCGGACGTGACCTACCTCGATGAGCGGGTGGTGCAGGACGGGACGGTCGTCACCTCGCGCGGCCCGGGTACGGCCATGGACTTCGCGCTCACGCTGATCGAGGCGCTCAACGGCAAGGGCGTGCGCGATCAGGTCGAGGCGGGGCTCGCCAGGGCGTAGCGCGACCGCCAACGGCGCTTTATCATTCGACCTTTACGACGTATGCCGGGAGACCAGTGCCATGCAGATCCGCGAAATCCTGTCTTTCAAGAGTGCCGATATCCACGGCATTGCGCCGACCGATCCGGTATCGACCGCGGTCAGCAGAATGGTCGAGCTCGGGGTGGGCTCGCTGGTCGTTTTCGAGGGCGGGAAAATGGTCGGGCTCGTCACCGAGCGCGACATCGTCCGTGGCATGGTGAGTCACGGCTGTGACCTCAAAGACGCGCAGGTCAGTGCGATCATGGTCAGCGACCCGGTCGTCGCCAACGCCGACGATACGCTCGATTACGCGCGCGACGTCATGACCAAGGCGCACATCGGGCATCTTCCCATCCTCGACGGCAACGCGTTGCTGGGGGTGATTTCGTTCCACGACGTCGCCCGCGCGTGCCTCAAGGAGGCCAACTTCGAGAACAGCCTCCTCAAACGCTATATCAAGCATTGGCCGGAAGAGTGATCGGCGGCGACCTCAGCGGATCGCGTCGATATCGAACTTCTTGCTGGTCACCTGTGGCGTGATGAGCGCGTAGCCTTTCATCTGCCAGTGCGCGAGTTCGGTAATGGCATTGGGCACGACTTCGATGAAATCCTGGAAATCCTTCACCGAATAGCCAAAGTCCTCGGCCGCCTGCCCGCACACCTTGAAGGCGACGCCCAGGCTCGCGAAGTAGCGCATGCGGTCTACGGCGTCCTGATACTTGGCCTCGTTGTGGCTCGCGACGGTGACGATTTCCGTGCCGTGAATGACGACGACGATCTCGAGTTCTTCCGGTGCGTAGCCGTAGGGCGCTTCGAGCAGCGGATTCATGAGCGAGCGCACCCAGAACAGCGCGCTGCCGATCTTTTGCGGGTCGTCGAGGTAGAAGTCGAAGACCACCTTGGCCGGCGCATAGGGCGTGGCGACCCACCTGCCGGCGCCGTGCGCCGCGACGGACGCGACGCCGAGCATCATGCAGAGTCCTGCGAGAATCGCTTTCATCGGTATCCCCCGGCTGTCCGGATGTCTCCTTTATAGGCGATTCGCGTCCGTAGCGCTTGTGGCGCACAGGCGCCGGAAAAGCGCCAGCCGTTCGGGGTCGATCCGGCCCTGCGCGACGGCTTCGCGGATCGCGCAGCCCGGCTCGCTGGCATGTTGGCAATCCCGAAACCGGCAGGTTCCCAGATACGGCCGGAAGTCCACAAAGGCCCGTTCGAGGGCGTGGCGGTCGAGATGGTGCAGGGCGAATTCCTGCAGCCCGGGCGAATCGATGAGCGCGCTGTTCGCGTCGATGCGATAAAGGCGCGTGTAGGTGGTTGTATGGCGACCGCTGTCGAGGGCCTCCGAGTACTCCGCCGTCGCGGTGGCGGCGTCGGGAACGAGGGCGTTGACGAGCGTCGATTTGCCCATTCCCGACTGCCCGATCAGGAGCGTGGTGTGGCCGGCGAGCTGGGCGCTCAAGGGACTGGCGTCCGCCTTGGCAGACACTTCGACGAGCGGGTAACCGAGGCGGACGATCCGCTCGAGGCGTTCGCGTGCCGCCGCATGTTCCGGCAGGTCGATCTTGTTGAGAACGACGAACGCGGCGATGGCCTCCGCCTCTGCCGCCAGCAGGCAGCGTTCGGCGAGTTCCAGCGAAAAACTCGGACGCGCGGCGACCACGACGCCGACCTGGGTGACGTTGGCGGCGATCGGCTTGATGCGCCAGGCGTCGGCGCGGTAAAGCAGGCTCTTGCGCGGCGCGATGCTCTCGATGACGCCTTCGTGGCCGACCAGGCGCAGGTTGACGATGTCGCCGCACACCACGCGCAGACGCCGTCCGTGGACGAGGCACGGGAGCGCATCGTGTCCTGGCGCCGCGACGATGAAGCGGCGGCTGAATGCCGCGATGACCTGGCCCTGGAAAGTGTTCAGAATTTCGGAACGCCGCCGGCAGCGGCCTTGACCTGGCTGGATAGCCCCAGAATACGGTGTTTGAGCTTTTCCGACAATTTCGAGTATTCGCCGTGCAACAGCGACTGCGCAGCGGCGGCATCGCCGGCGCAATGCAGGCGAACGACCTCGGCCGCCAGTTCATGGAAGCGCGCGTGCAGGCCGCGAACCTCCTCGAAAGCGGGCAACTCGGCCATGGCCTGGCCATCGCCATAGATCCACTTGCCCAGCACGCAGCGATTGTCGAGGGCGATCACATCCGGGTCGAGCGTTTCTTCGCTGTTTCCCGCCAGAAGCGCGATCAGGCGCTGTTTCCACATCACATGCGCGCCGATGATCTCCATCCAGTTCATGGGGATGTCTCCTTTTTTCCAGGAATCCCCCCGTTTACGGGCAGAAACGGCGAAAATTTAGATTGCTCAAATATCGAACAGGGCGTCGACCTTGGCGGCGCAAATGAAATCGTTCTCCGACAGCCCGCCGATCGCGTGCGTCCAGTATTCGACCCGGCAGGTGTTGTAGCCGACGGTCAGGTAGGGGTGGTGGTCCTCACGGTGCGAGACCCACATGACCGCGTTGACGAACGCCTGTGTCTGGTAGTGGTCCTTGAACTTGAATTCCTTGGCGATCTTGACACCGTCCCGCTGCCAGCCGGACAAGCCCTTGAGCAGGGGCCCGATCTGCGCGTCGGTGAGCGGCGCGACGCCGCCCTCGCACGGCGCGCATTTCTTTCGGGTGAGGTCCTGCGCGATGTCGCTCATGACGGCCGTGCTCATTTGAACTTGTAGAACTGCTGGTTCAGATACGCGCCCACGTGCTGTTCCTCTTCCGGGAACCAGCCGGCGCCGGTGTTGGCGTTGCAGCCGGAAATGCGCGAGGCGAGTTGCTGCGGTGTCTTGATCTTGCGGTTCGCGCGGGTGTAGAGACTCGTATCGTGGCAGTTCAGGCAGGACTTGTCGTGCAAGACCTTGCCCGCTTTCGGGTCGCCCTTGTCGAACGGCGCCGCGTGGGCCTGTAAGCCGGCCGCGCTCAACAGCGCGGCGAGAATGAACGGGGACGTGCGCATGGCTGTACTCCTCGAGTCGATCATGATGCTGGATTATGGCGCCTGACGGGCACTTCTGCTACCCCGCGGCGATCAGGGATTTTGCCCGGCGCCGGCTCGCGGGCGGGCACGCCTTTTGTGGGAAAATGCCGGTCTCGAAAAACGCGAACACCCACATGGCGCAAAATCCCACCCATCTCGTCTGGCTGGACATGGAAATGACCGGCCTCGTTCCCGAAACCGACCGCATCATCGAGATCGCCATGGTGGTGACCGATGCCGAGCTCAATACCGTGGCCGAGGCGCCCGTCCTGGTCATCCACCAGCCTGACGCGGTCCTGGATGCGATGGACAGCTGGAACAAGGGTACGCATGGCAAGTCCGGGCTCATCGACCGCGTCAAAGCATCCACCCTGACCGAGGCCGACGCCGAAGCGCAGATGCTGGCCTTCATGAGGCAGCACGTTCCGGCCAGGACGTCGCCGATGTGCGGCAATTCCATCTGCCAGGACCGGCGCTTCATGGCGCGTTACATGCCTGAGCTCGAAGCGTATTTCCATTATCGCAATCTCGACGTCAGCACCCTCAAGGAACTGGCCCGGCGCTGGCAGCCGGGCCTCGTCGAGGGCTTCAAGAAATCCAGCAGGCATGAGGCGCTGGCCGACGTCTACGAATCCATCGACGAACTCAAGTATTACCGCGAGCGGCTGATCCTCGGGCGGCCTGCCGCCTGATCGCCGGCCCGGCCGGGGCCCGCCAGCGACGACGGTGCGGCAACGCGGTCGGTGCGCGTCGAGCGCCTGCGCTGCCGGACGAAAAAACGGGGGCGAGTGCCCCCATGTTTCGGCTTCGGAGCGCAAACCCTCAGGACACGCCGCCAGCGTAATCCGCGATGCCCGGATTCGATTTGCCAATGCCGGCGATTTTGGGCTGATTGAGCTTGACGCCGCGAATCACTTTCTTGTCGCGCAGATAGGTTGCCGCCACTTCCCAGATCGGCTCGCCGGTGACGCCTTCGCCCACCGGGGCCCAGCCGGCGACCTTGTAGGTCTTGTTCGCCTCGACCGGCTTGCCCTTGATCCGCATGTCGGTGATGCGCTTGCCGATGGTGGCATTGGGGTTCACGGTGTATTCGATCCCGCCGACGCGAACCATGTCCCCGCCTTGCTGGTAATAGGGATCCGCGTTGAACAGGTTATCGCAGACGTCTTCCATGATGGTCTTGATCGTCTCTCCCGACATTTCGTTGAGCGTCGTCTGCGGGTAGGTGATCGCGGTCTGGTCCATCAGCCGCTCCATCGTGATGGGGTCGCCGGGCAGCAGCGTCGTTCCCCAGCGGAAGCCGGGCGAGAAGGCAGCGTCGGCGCCCTTGACCGCCATCAGCGCATCGACCAGCAACTGGTCCCAGGTGCCGTTGAAGTTGCCGCGACGATAGAGCAGGTCGTCGGTCACGGCGAGCTTTTCGTTGAGCTTGGCCTCGTAGGGCGCACGGACCTTCTTGATCAGGGCGTCCATCGCCGGGTCGGCCGGGAGGAAGTTGGAGAACACCGGCAGGAGGCGGTACTTGTAGCTCTGGACCTTGCCACCGCGCACGTCGAAATCCATGACACCGAGGAACTTGCCGTTCGACCCGGCATTCGTCACCAGCGTCACGCCTTTCGCGTTCTTGACGTGCGAGGGCTGCGGCACCCCGTCGTGCGTGTGGCCGCCAAAAATGGCGTCGATGCCGGTCACGCGGCTGGCCATTTTGAGGTCGACGTCCATGCCGTTGTGCGACAGCACGACCACCACCTGCGCGCCGTTTGCGCGTGCGTCGTCCACCCATTTCTGCATGCCGTCTTCGCGAATGCCGAAGCTCCAGTCGGGCACCATGTAGCGCGGGTTGGCAATCGGCGTGTAGGGGAAGGCCTGGCCGATGACGGCGATTTTCACGCCGTTCTGCTCCTTCATGACGTAAGGCTTGAAGACCTGGTCGCCGAAGTCGTTGGTGACGACGTTCTGGGCGACGAACTCGACCCCGGCCTTCTTGAAGTCGTTGTTGACGATCTCCATGACGCGCGCCGCGCCGAACGTCGATTCCCAGTGCGGGGTCATGATGTCGACGCCCAGCGCGATGCACGCATCGACCATATCCTGGGCGTTGGTCCACAGCGAGGTCGCCGAGCCTTGCCAGGTATCGCCGCCGTCGAGCAACAGCGCGCCGGGACGCTGGGCGCGCAGCTTGTCGACCAGCGTCTTGAGATGCGCAAAGCCGCCGACCTTGCCATACACTTTTGCCGCCTCGGCAAAGTCGAGATAGGTAAACGCATGGGCCTCGGCGCTGCCCGGCTTGATGCCGTAATGCTTCAGCAGGTGTTGGCCGACGAGGTGCGGCGGTCTGCCGACTGCGCTGCCCACGCCGATGTTGACGTTGGGCTCGCGGAACCATACCGGCATCAGTTGCGCATGGCAGTCGGTGAAATGCAGAAAGGAGACATTGCCATGCCGCGGCACGTCGTAAAAATTGGCGGGCGCGTTGCCGGCGAGCGCGGACTTGCTGTCCAGCACCATGCCGGAGGCGGCAGCGACAGCCAGAAGTTGCAGAAATTCGCGGCGGTTCATGTGCATGGGGAACTCCTCGGGTGAATGATCGGGCCCCGGCATTGTCGGCGTGGGGAGGCAGCGGGTAAATGGTAGCTCTGGCCTATGACTGGCGACAAAAAAGCCCGGCATGCCGGGCTTTCCGTGTCCTGGGCGCCGCAAGGTCTCACTTGCGGAAGACCGACGCTTTCATCGGCAGTCCGTTGGACAGATACGAATGGAAGTATTCCAGGTTGTTCATGGTTTCGCCGCCTTGCGGGGGCGGAACCGCGCGCACCTGCTTGAAGCAGCCGTCGTAGCGCTGCTGCAGTGTGACGAGGTTGTCGCCGCCGCGGAATACCGGCCAGTGGACGGTGTGGCCGATGACGGGCGAGATGATCTCGGAGCGCAGGCGGTTGCCCGCGTTCTGCACGTGGCAGCTCGCGCAGGCGAAATTCAGCTGGCCTTTGCGCGAGAAGAAGGTCTTCTTGCCGTCCTCATACGCTGCCAGAGCGCGCGGCCCCTCGACCTTGATGTTCATGAGCATGCCGTCGGAGAGCGTGCGCATGTAGGCGGTGAGCACGCCCATGGTCTTCATGTCACTGACCTTGTAGGGCTCCTCGCCATTCGCGACACGGCAGGCGTTGATCGCGTCCTGCAAGGTCACGACCTTGCCCTTGGCGTCATCGAACATGGGGTAATTGCCGGCGATGTTCTTGCCGCCGTTGGGCAGGCAGTCAGCGTATTTCTTGCCGCTCTTGAGCGGCGTCTCCCAGAGCTTCTGGCCTTTTTCGATGTCGGCGCCGAAGGGCGGGAACTCCATGATCGCGTTGTACTGCGCCATGCTGTCCTCGTCGAAGGCCAGCGCGCCGTAAACGTAGTCTTCCAGTTTGATGTTCGGATACTTGGACGTGAAGTACTTGATGAGTTCCTGGCGGTCCTGTTCCGGCGACGCGACCGCATGGCCTGCGCCGATCAGTGCGCTCAGTCCGAGCAATCCTGCAACGATTTTTTTCACGATGTCCTCCGTGTGTGCCGAGTATCCGGCTGCGAAGAAGGCGGATGGGGCGACGCCGGAAGCGTCGGCCCCGGTACGCGCCTCAGCCGATGGTGGCTTCGGCGGTGTTCTTGTCGCCGGTGTTGTCCACCCAGCTCACGTTGACCTTGTCGCCAGCCTTCGCCCCCTTGACCTTGAATCCGAGGTAGGGATTCTTGGAGATGCCGGTGCCAAAGTTGGCCTCGAGCACTTTCGCGCCGTTGATGGTGGCGGTGACTTCCTGGATGAAATGGGCGGGAACGAGCTGCCCGGTCTTGGCGTCCTTGCGCGAGCCGGTTTCCATCGGGTGGTTCATCAGAACTTTGACGTCAGCAACGTCGCCGGCCATGGTGGCACGGATTTTCATGGGTTCAGCCATTTGACAATCCTTTCGAATGATTCGGTGGTTTGATTTCGTGTGGGCGCGCGGGTATCAGCCGCCGCATCCGCCGATGGTGACCTTCACTTCCTTGGCGGCGGTGTAGGATTTTCCTTCGGCCGTGCACACCGCGCGCACGAGTGCGGTCGCACCCATCTTGATGCGCGTGGACACGTAGGGCTGCGTGCCGCCCATGAGGTCGAAGGTGGCGACCAGCGGCGTGGTGTTCTTTTCGGCGAACAGCGCAATCTGCGACGTTCCGGGGATCTTGCTGGTGACTTCGACCGGGACGACGGCGCCGTTTTCCGCGATGTCCGGTGCCTTGATGATGATGTCCTTGCTGTCGACCGGCGAGGAGACGCCCAGGCCCTTGAGCGCATCGGCCATGTTCTTGGGCTCGAACGCGGCTTTGTTCCAGGCGGCCAGCGCCTGCGTGGGTTTGAGGAGCCCCGCGGCCACGGCCACGGCGACTGCGCCGGCGCCGGTCGCGCCTTTCAGTACGTTTCTACGAAGTGCATTCATTGGCATTTCTCCTTTGGGTTACAGACCGTAAATAAACTCTACGACTTTGTCGATTTCCTGCTCCGATAGGATCTGGTGTTTGCCCATCGGGGGCATGGAAGTGGACGGGTTGAAAGCGGTTGCATCCCAGATCTGGGCGCGCAATTTCGCTTTGTCCGGGTAGCGCGCACTCATGGCAATGAGTGGCGGGCCATAGGTGCCGGTGGCTTCGGCATCGGGCACGGTGGGCATGCCGTGACAGGCCAGGCAGTTGCCCTTGCTGCGGTTGAAGGCGATGTCCTTGCCGGTCTCTTCCTTCTTGGGCGCGGGCGTTTGGGCGCACACGCTCCCCGAGATGAGGGCGGCGAGGGCGATGACGACGATCCGAGGTGAGTACCGCATGTTGTCCTCCGTGATGCGTGAGCTGCGTGTGGGTGGCAAGCGCGGAACCCCTATCCGGTTGCTTGACACGTGTCGATCCACCGTGTGGATGGCGCGTAGCATAGGGAAAGCGTTTTTCGGACGCAAGGGGCTGCACGCTTATTTACGCGGCAAGCGCGCGGTAAATTCCTACCACACCCCGTTCTCATGGCCTGTCCGGCGGTCCTGGCTTGCGCAGGGACCGTTCCTGTTCGATCCATTCGCGCCGCCGCGCCTCTGCTGCCGAAAGCTCGTAGAAGCTGCCGTCGCCGGCCTTGATCCCGAGGTTGATCTGTTCGATCGCGGCGGCGAGGTTGCCGAGCAATGCCTGGGCTTCGGCCTCGGCACGGTGACTTTGCAGTCTTTGACCGACGCGCGCATGGGCTTGCGCCGCGAGGTGCCAGAGCCGGATGTCGCGTGGCCAGAGTGCGGTCTGCGCGTCCAGGAAGGCGAGCGCGTCGCGCACACGGTCGGCGGCCAGGAGTGCCTCCGCGTAGCCGTAGAGCAGCGGGCGATAACCGGGGTAGCTGGCGACCGCGGTGCGGTAACGCGCGATGGCGACATCGAGCCGTCCGCTCTCGCGCGCGCTGCGTGCGGCGAGGCTTGCGAGCAAGGGGCTGGTGTGGCTGTGGTCGGCCATGAGTTTCTGGATTTCGTCTTCCGCAGCCGCATACTGGCGTGCGCGCAACAGCGCCAGGGCGAGGCCGTAGCGCGCCTCGGCCTCTACGCTGAAACGCCGGTCGGCGAGGCGCGACCTGAAGTCGCCGACCGCTTCCGCCGGGGTCCCTTCGAGGGCCTTGATGCGGGCGCGAACCAGGGCAAAGTCGAGGCTGTCCGGTATCTGCACATAGGGCGTGCCTTGCGCGCGTGCCTCCATGTCGGCGATGCGTTCGGACGTCAGCGGGTGCGTGCGCAGGTAGGCCGGCGCGCTGGTGTCGGAAATGCGGTTGGCGCGTTGCAGGCGATTGAAGAACGCGGGCATGGCACGCGGATCGAAACCGGCCCGGGTGAGCATTTCATAGCCCAGCCGGTCGGCCTCGCGTTCGTATTCGCGGGTGTAGTTGAGCTGGTTCTGGAGCGTGAGCGCCTGCGTCGACGCGATCGCGGCGCCCGCCACGTTGGCGTTGGAACGCGCCGCCAAAAGCGCCAGCGCAAGGGCGGCCATGCTCGGCCAGTAGGCGCGGGTCTGCGCGGCAACCATGCGCGCCAGATGATCCTGCGTCACGTGCGCGATTTCGTGCGCGAGCACGCTGGCGAGTTCGGACTCGCTTTGCGCCGCGAGCAGCAGGCCGGTATGCACGCCGATGTTGCCACCCGGCAGGGCGAAGGCGTTGATGCTGTTGTCCGCGATCACGAAGAAATTGAAGTCGCGCTGATTGCGTGAGCTGACCGCGACCAGCCGGTAGCCGAGGTCGTTGAGGTAGGCTTCGATCTCCGGGTCGTCGAGGTATTGCGGGTCGGCGTAGATGTCGCGCATGATGGCGCGCGACAAGGTCTGTTCTTCCTGTTCGGAAAAATATTGCCGTGAGACATCGCCCAGATCGGGCAGGTCGGCCGCGGCGAGCGGGTTGCAGAGGAGACTCAGCGTGAGGAGGGCACGGATCAGCACGCTGCTAAGATGTCGGATTTCAAGGAGGGTTCCCGCATGAACGCGTTGACACACTTCGACCGCGAGGGCCGCGCCGTGATGGTCGACGTTGCCGACAAGGCCGATACGCATCGCACGGCAACGGCGAGCGGGCGCATCCGCATGTTACCCGAAACGCTGGCGCGCATCCTGGCCGGCGAGGCGGCCAAGGGCGACGTGCTCGGGGTGGCGCGGATCGCTGCCATCCAGGCGACCAAGCGCACGTCGGACCTGATTCCCTTGTGTCATCCGCTGGCCTTGACCCGGGTGGCGGTGGATTTCGAGCCCGATCGCGATGCGAACTGCGTCATCTGCCGTGTCACGGCAGAGACGGTGGGCAAAACCGGGGTGGAGATGGAAGCGCTGACCGGGGTTGCGGCGGGGCTCTTGACGATTTACGACATGTGCAAGGCGGTGGATCGAGGCATGCGCATCGAGGATATCCATCTGCTCGAGAAGGCGGGCGGTCGGTCGGGCCATTGGAAGGCGGCGTCATGAGCGTGGTAGTAACGTTCGATTCCGTGCCCGCGTGCTGCGGGCGATGATCGCGCCATGAACGGACTGCGCATTTTTCTGGTCGCCTGCTGGCTCGCGGGGCTCTTCGCCGCGCGCCTCGCGCTTGCGGAAAGCGTGACGCTGCCGGGCACGGCGGGCGCGAGCTTCGAGCGCTATCCGGCGAGCGGCGCCGCGCTGCTGCTGTGGATGGCGTCGGAGCGCGGATTGTCGGATGCGGAAATGCGCGCTGCCGAAAGCTTGGCTCGCGCGGGTGTCGAGGTGTGGCAGTGGGACGTGCTCAACAGCTACCTGCTGCCCGCGCTGCCCGGAAGCCTCGATCGGGTGCCAAGCGAGGATGTCGGAACTTGGATCGGAATGGCGCTGGGGACCGGCAAGCGCGTCACGCTGTTGGCCATCGCGCGCGCCGCCAAACCCGCGTTGCGGGCCGTGGCCGCGTTGCCCGCGCCGGCGCGCGCGGGACTGTGCGTGGTGCTCCTCTATCCCAATCTGTATGCCGACGCCGAGCCACTCAGCGAGCCGGCCTATCTGCCGCTCGGCCGCCTGGATGGCGTGCGGGTGCTGGTCCTGCAGCCACGCCGCTCGGCGTCCACGCCCTGGCTTCCTGCGCTGACCGCGGCGTTGACGCGCGCGGGTGCGGTCGTCGACACGCGCATCCTCGAGAAATTGCGTGAGGGGTTCTGGGTGAGGGAGGATGCGACGCCTTTCGAGGTGGAGGCCGGAAACGCCTTCGGTGCGTTGCTGTTGAGGGAATTGACCACTTGGGAGTGTGGAAAATGAGATACATCGGACGGTGGCTGTCGTTGACGTTCCTGCTGGTGGCGGTTTCGGCCGCGGCAGGCGACTTTCAGGCGCGTGCGCCGGCGCCGGCACCGGCCCTGCGCGTGCAGGACCTTTCCGGCTCGACCGTGTCGCTGGCGGACTACCGGGGACGTGTCGTGCTGCTCAACTTCTGGGCGTCGTGGTGTCCGCCGTGCCGCCAGGAAATGCCGTCGATGGAACGCCTGCGCAAGAAGATGGCGGGAAGGCCGCTGGCCATCGTTGGTGTCGATAGCGGCGAAAGCGCGGAGGAGGTCAAGGCCTTCTTGCCGACGCTGAAGGTCGCATTCCCGATCTTCCTCGATCCCGACAGCGAGAATACCCGGCGCTGGAAGGTGTTCGCCCTGCCGACCAGTTTCCTCATCGACGCCCAGGGCCGGGTGCGCTACAGCATTGCCGGGCCGACGGAATGGGACGCAGGGGAGGGGCTGGCCCTCATCGAAAAACTGCTCGCGGAAATTCCCGCCACGCAACGCTGAGCCCGCTATCCCATCGGCAGGACAGGGTTTTTGCACGCCTGTCGGGGCTGCGAAGCCCTTGTCGGGAGCGGGACTGGTCTGGCAAAATATGTTGATATTCTAATAAATCGTTGACGCCCCTTGGTCGCCCGTGACGGCAGCCGGCATCCAAGGGTTTCATCACGATCGACCATCCCGCGATGCCCATGGCGCGACGCGCGCACGGGCCGGCGGCTGACGCGCGCCAGAAAGTGCCCCATGCCAGCAAACATCCAGACTGACGATCACGCCGCACAGACGGTCAAGTATTCCACCTGCTACATGTGCGCCTGCCGCTGTGGCATCAAGGTGACGCTCGAAGGCAACCGCGTGCGTTTCATCCAGGGCAACCGCAATCACCCCACCAACCAGGGTGTGCTGTGCGCGAAGGGCTCGGCGGGAATCATGAAGCAGTATTCGCCCGCACGTCTGACGCAGCCGCTGATGCGCAAGCCGGGCACCGAACGCGGGGAAGGCGTGTACGAACCCGTGAGCTGGGATCAGGCGCTGGATGTCCTGACCGAGCGGCTCGAGGAAATCCGTGTCACCGATCCGTCGAAGCTTGCGTTCTTCACCGGCCGGGACCAGATGCAGGCGTTGACCGGCTTGTGGGCACAGCAGTTCGGCACCCCCAACTGGGCCGCACATGGCGGCTTCTGCTCGGTCAACATGGCGGCTGCCGGCTTGTATTCGATCGGGTTCTCGTTCTGGGAATTCGGCGCACCGGACTGGGATTTCGCCAAGTATTTCCTGCTCTGGGGCGTGGCCGAGGACCATTCCTCGAATCCGATCAAGATCGGCCTGGAAAAGCTCAAGCGTCACGGCGGCAAGTTCGTGACCATCAATCCGGTGCGCACGGGCTACTCGGCGATTGCCGACGAATGGCTGCCGATCCGCCCCGGCAGCGACGGTCTCCTGGCCATGTCGATGATCCACGTGCTCCTGAAGCACGAGCAATTCGACTACGAATTTCTGGCGCGCTATACCAACGCACCGTGGTTGGTCGTGCAAACGCCGGGCAAGCCGGGCGACGGCCTGTTCCTGCGCGACGCGGCGGGCTTGCCGCTGGTCTGGGACCTGGCGCGCGAAGCCTTCGTCAGCGGGCTGGATGGCGACGTCGCGCCGGCGCTTTTCGGCGAGTACGTCGCCCCCGACGGCCGCCGGGTCAAGACCGTGATGTCGCTCGTCGTCGAGCGCTATCTCGATGCGTGCTATGCGCCCGAGAACGTCGCGCAGGCATGCGGCATCGCCGCCGAAACGATCGAGCGCATCGCCCTGGAGATGGCGCATGTCGCGTTCAGCGAGACGGTCGAGCTGCCGATCGAATGGACCGACGTGTGGGGAAAGCGGCACGATACCGTGGTGGGCCGTCCGGTCGCGATGTACGCGATGCGGGGCATTGCCGCGCATTCCAACGGCTTCCATGCGTGCCGCGCGATCCATCTCTTGCAAATGCTTCTCGGCGCCCTGGACGGCCCGGGCAATTTCCGCGCCCGCGCGCCGTACCCCAAGCCGATCCCGCCGCACCAGCTTCCGGAAAACAACATCGACGTCATCAACGCGCCGAACACGCCGCTGTCACGTCCACCGCTGGGTTTTCCGACCCGTCCGGAAGATCTGGTGATCGACGAATTCGGCAACCCGTTACGGATCGACAAGGCGTATTCCTGGGAAGCGCCGCTTTCCTCGCACGGCCTGATGCACATGGTGATCACCAATGCGGTCAACCATGATCCCTACGCGCTCGACACGCTGATCCTGTTCATGTCGAACATGGCCTGGAACTCGACCATGAACACCGCGCAGGTGCAGGACATGCTGCGTGCAAAGGACCCGGACAATTTCGGCGAGTACCGCATTCCTTTTCTGGTGGTGGTCGATGCGTTCCATTCGGAAATGACGAATTTCGCCGATCTCGTCCTTCCCGACACGACCTACCTCGAGCGTCACGACTGCATCTCGCTTCTCGACCGGCCGATTTCCGAGCCGGACGCGGCCGCCGACGCGATCCGCTACCCGCTGGTGACGCCCGACCGCGACGTGCGGCCCTGGCAGGAAGTCATGGTCGAGCTGGCCTCGCGCCTGAAATTTCCCGCCTTCACCAACGCCGACGGCAGTCGGAAATTCAGGGATTACCCGGACTTCATCGTCAATTACGAACGTTCGCCGGGCGTGGGCTTTCTGGCCGGCTGGCGCGGGCGCGACGGCGAGAAATCGCTCAAGGGCGAGCCCAATCCGCGCCAGTGGGAGAAGTACATCGAGAACCAGAGCTTCTTCGCGCATCACTGGCCGGAGCGCCAGAAATACATGCGCTTCGTCAACCGTGACTACCTCGAGGTCGCTGCCACGGCCGGCTTCATCGGCAAGGTCGAGCCGATCATCATGCAGCTCTATTCCGAGCCCTTGCAGAAATTCCGCCTCGCCGGGCTGGGGCTGTACGAGGGACCGCAGCCAAACACGCCCGCCGACCGCGAGCGTCTCGCAACCTATTTCGACCCCTTGCCGATGTGGTACGAACCCATCGAGCAGCAGCGCGTCGACCGCGTGCGCTACCCGTTCTTTGCGCTCACTCAGCGGCCGATGGTCATGTATCACTCGTGGGATTCGCAGAACGCGTGGCTGCGTCAGATCATGGCGCAGAACTTTCTGTACATGAACGCCCGGCGCGCCCGCGAGATGGGCCTCGCGGACCTCGACTGGGTGTGGGTCGAATCCCACAATGGCCGTGTCCGCTGCCAGTTGAAGACCATGGAGGGCTGCCAGGAAGACACGGTGTGGACCTGGAACGCCATCGGCAAGCAGAAAGGGACGTGGGGCCTGGCAGAAAATGCGTCGGAGGCGACGCACGGCTTCCTGCTCAACCACCTCATCAGCGAGCTGTTGCCGGAGAAGACCGGCGAGCGCCGCATCACGAATTCCGATCCGGTCACCGGGCAGGCGGCATGGTTCGATCTGCGCGTGCGCATCGAGAAGGCGGCACCGGGCGAAACCGGCAGCTGGCCGCAGTTTCCGCCGGTCAGGCGCCTGCCGGGCGACACCTGGGCGCGGCCCGCGGTTCTGCGCTATGACGCCCGTCTGCCCAAGGACAACACGAAGAAAACGAAATCATCATGAGACTCGGCCTCGTCATCGATCTGGATGTGTGTGTCGGCTGTCACGCGTGCGCGGTGGCGTGCAAGGAGTGGAATGCGTCCGGCACCATCGGCCCGCTCGCCGATTATCAGCCCTATGGCGCCGAGCCTTCCGGCGTGTGGCTCAACCGTATCCGCCACTACGAGGTGGATACCTATCCGAACAACAAGACGATCAATTTTCCGATGTCGTGCATGCACTGCGAGGACGCGGATTGCGTGACCGTCTGCCCGACGGGCGCGTCGTACAAGCGCCCGGAAGACGGCATCGTGTTGATCGACCAGGACAAGTGCATGGGCTGCAACTATTGCGCCTGGGCGTGTCCTTACGGTGCGCGCGAGCTCGATCGCGCGAGCGGGACGATGAAGAAATGCACCCTGTGCATCGACCGCATCTATGACACCGAGCTGCCCGTCGAGGAAAGGCAGCCTGCGTGCGTGCTCACCTGTCCGGCGCATGCGCGTATGTTCGGCGATTTCGACGACCCCGAGTCGGCCGTTTCGCGCACCGTGCGCGAGCGGGGCGGTTATCCGCTGATGCCTGAACTCAACTACAACCCGACCAACCAGTACCTGCCGCCGCGCCGCAAGCCCGTTGTCCCGGTCGCCGGCGACAAGCCGACAGGGTTGCGCGCCACCCTCAAGAAATTCGCCAACCGCCTCGTCAGGCGCTGAGGTTCTTTACCATGCATCCCGCTTTCTCGGTCATCTTTTTCACGGTTGCGTCCGGCGCCGGATTCGGTCTGTTCTCGCTGCTGTTCGTCGCCGACGTCTTCAGGCTCGGCGGCGGTTTCAGCCGTGACGAGCTCGTTTTCGGCGGGCTCCTGGCGATGGCGCTGGTCGTCTTCGGCCTGCTGTCATCGGCATTCCACCTTGCCAATCCAAAGAACGCGTGGCGGGCTTTCACGCGCTTCCGCACGTCCTGGCTGTCACGCGAAGGCGTTTTCGCGGTGCTGTTCATGCCGCTGGCGCTCACCTATCTGGGCGCCATCGCGTTCGATGCGCCAGTCGGTATCCGTGTCGTCTCGGGCTTTCTGGTGGCGGTGCTGGCGTGGATCACGGTGTTTTCGACCGGCATGATCTACGCCTGCCTGAAGACCATCCGGCAGTGGAACACGCCGCTCGTCCCCGCCAACTACCTCGCCTTCGGTTACGCCAGCGGCAGTCTGCTCCTGCTCCTGGGCGCGGTCGTCGCCCGCCTGGACGTCGTCCCGTATCTGGCCATGGCCGCACTCATCCTTTCGGTCGCTGCGGTGCTCAAGGCGATCTACTTTTTCTGGATCCGCAACCCCGGGCTCGCCCCGACCCTCAAAACGGCCACGGGCTTCACGCGCGCGGGCGTGAAACTGCTCGACGTCGGGCATACGCACGGCACTTTCCTGACGCAGGAATTCGGCTTCCAGGTCGCCCGCCGGCGCGCGGGCGCGCTGCGCGTGGCGGTGTTCGTCTTCGGCTTTATCATCCCCGGACTGATGCTGGTCCTGGTGTACGAGCGTGGCAGTGATTGGGCGGCGTTCGTCGCGGCGGTCAGCGGGCTTCTAGGCGCCGCCGCCGAGCGCTGGCTGTTTTTTGCCGAGGCGCGCCACGTCGTCAATCTCTACCACGGCGCCGCGCGCTGCTGACCCATGCTTGGTCCTGGCCGGATTTTGCAGTATATTAGCTAGTTCTAATCTGATCGCATCGCAGGAGACCGGAACGATGTTTGCCATGCAAGGATTCAAGGAAGTCGGCCCCGAGTTCGTCGCCCAGGCCGCCGCCGAGGGCGCGCAGCTTATCGACGTACGTACCGAAGCCGAAGTTGCGCAGGGCATGATCGATGGCGCCATCCATATCCCGCTGCACCTGTTGCCGCTACGTGAAGCCGACATCCCGAAGGACAAACCGGTCGTGATCTACTGCCGCACCGGGGCGCGCTCGGCTCAGGCCTGCGCGTTCATGGCGTCGCGCGGTTTTCGCAACATGCACAACCTGGCCGGCGGCATCATGGCCTGGGCACGTTCGGGCAATCCGTTGCGGCGTCTGCAGTGAGGTTTTTCGTTGTTGTAGGCTGTCATGGTGTTGCAAACCCAGGCGAGCTGGTTTAATGTACGCCAGCTAATTTTCTAGCGCATTCTGACCCAGTGTAAGGAGAACACAGTGAATTTCGATAAAGAACTCGATGCCCGCGGCCTCAATTGCCCCCTGCCCATTCTGCGTGCCAAGAAGGCACTTGCCGAGCTGTCGAGCGGCCAGGTCCTCAAGATCCTCTCGACCGATCCCGGCTCGGTGAAGGATTTCGCCGCGTTCGCCAAGCAGACTGGCAACGAACTCCTGTCCACCGCCGAGGCCGGCAACGAGTTCACGTTCTTCCTGAAAAAGAAATAATCCATCAGCGCCGCATGTCGGCGCTGTTTTTTTGTTCATAAAAAAGCGGTTTTTGACGGAGACAGATCATGGATAGCAAAAAGATGGCCATCATCGCCACCAAGGGAACGCTGGATTGGGCCTATCCGCCGTTCATCCTGGCGTCCACGGCGGCCGCCCTGGGTTACGAGGTGCAGATCTTTTTCACGTTCTACGGCCTGCAACTGCTGCGCAAGGACTTGTCCCATCTCAAGGTGAGTCCGCTGGGCAATCCCGGCATGCCGATGAAGATGCCCTTCGGGCCGAAATGGTTCAGGAGCATCAACTGGAACATTCCCAACGCCATCCAGGCGGTCGTGCCCGGTTTCGAAAGCCTCGCCACCGCGCTGATGAAGCAGACGATCGCCAACAACGGCGTGGCGACGATTCCCGACCTGCGCAGCCTGTGTCAGGAAGCGGACGTCAAGTTGATCGCCTGCCAGATGACGGTCGAACTGTTCGGCTTCGAACACTCCGACTTCATCGACGGGATCGAGTTCGGCGGTGCCGCGACGTTCTTCGAATTTGCCGGCGAAACCGACATTTGCCTGTACATGTGAAGCAGCCGCAGGTTGCGGAGTAAAATGAAAGCCGGAATCGACCGATTCCGGCTTTTTTATTGAGGACGAATCATGCTACGTTGGGCGCTGGGTCTTTTTCTGGGCATTTACTCACTCACCGCAGCGGCGATCGCGCCGTACATCCAGGGCGACAAGGTGCAGCCCGGCGACCTGCAGACGGTTGCAGCGGTCGTCGAGGGAAAGCTGAAGGCGGCGGGGTTCAAGCCGCTCGGGCATTACTTTCCGAAGGGCATCCCGGGGCGCGGCGTCATCGTGGTGAGCGACGACGCCATCCTGGCAAAGGTGCGTGACATGGGCGGGACGAACATCCTTGCTGCGCCGATCCGGATTGGCGTGAGCGCCGATGGCGCGGTGTCTTACATCAACCTCGAGTACTGGTATCGTGCCTACCTTCGCCAGCGCTTCAACGAGGTTGCGCCGCTCGCGCGCGACGCGCAAGGCCGCCTCGCACGGGCCCTGGGCGCGGGCCCGGAGTTCGGTGGCGACGAGTCGGCGGCGGAACTGCCGCGTTACCGCTACATGGTCGGAATGGAGCGCTTCGAGGACGAGAAGAACCGCCTTGCGCGCCACTCGAGCTTTGCCGAAGCGCTCGAGACCGTGCGCCATAACCTCGCGCGCGGCGTCGCCGACACCAGCAAGGTCTACGAAATCGTCGTGCCGGAGAAGAAGGTGGCCGTGTTCGGCGTGGCGATGCACAGCCCGGCCAGTGGCGATGCGGCAATCGTCAACAAGATCAACGTTCAGGATCGGATCGCGGCCCTGCCCTACGAGCTCTTCATCGTCAACAACGAGGTCATGGCCCTGTACGGCCGCTATCGCCTGGCGCTGTCGTTCCCGGATCTGAGCATGGGCCATTTCACGCGCATCGTCTATGCGCCGGAAGACATCCGCAACACGCTGATGACCGTGGCCGGCGGCGCGCGATAAGCGTATCCGCAAACAAAAAAACCGCAGCGCTGCGGGTTTTTTTCGGGCCGCAACACGGGCTCAGTCGCCCAGTTGCGCGTGTCGCGCCCGCAACTTAACGAGCGTCGCTTCGAACTCGGCGAGGCGTGCGCGTTCCTGCTCGACGACGGCAACGGGTGCGCGCTCGACGAAGTTCGCGCTGCCGAGCTTGGCGCGGGATTTGCCGGCTTCGGCTTCGAGACGTGCGATCTCCTTGTCGAGGCGCGCGCGTTCGGCGGCCTTGTCGACCTCGACGTGGAGCAGGAGGCGGATGTCGCCGACGATCGCGATGGGCGCCTCGACGCCGGGCAGGCGCTCCACCACGCGGGCATCGGAGAGCTTCGCCAGGGCGCGGATGTAGGGCGTCATGGCGGCCAGTTCCTGGGGCCCTTCGATGAGGAGCGGAACGCGCTGCGCGGGCGACAGGTTCATGTCGCTGCGCAGGGTCCGGCAGGCGTTGACGAGTTCCTTGAGGAGCGCGATCTGCGCGCCGCTGGCCGGGTGCGGGCGCGCGTCTGCCGGCTTCGGGTAGGCGGCGAGCATGATGCTGTCCCCGCCCTTGCCGGCGAGCGGCGCGACTTTCTGCCACAACTCCTCGGTGATGAAGGGAATGATGGGGTGGGCGAGGCGCAGGGTGGTTTCCAGCACCTGGGCCAGTGTGTGGCGGGTGGCACGCTGGGCCTCGGGTGAGCCGCCCTGGAGTTGCACCTTGGCGAGCTCCAGATACCAGTCGCAGTATTCGTCCCAGATGAATTCGTACAGGGTGCGCGCCGCCTGGTCGAAGCGATAGGCAGAGAAGGCCGCGTGCACGTCACGGATGGCGTCGTTCAGGCGGTCCGTGATCCAGCGGTCGGCGTCCGAGAAGGACATCGGCTGGTGCGCGTCGAGGCCGCAGTCGTGTCCCTCCAGATTCATGAGCACGAAGCGCGTCGCGTTCCACAGCTTGTTGCAGAAATTGCGATAACCCTCGCAGCGCGCGAGGTCGAACTTGATGTCGCGGCCATGCGTGGCGAGGCTTGCGAACGTGAAGCGCAGCGCGTCCGTCCCCATCGCCGGAATGCCGTCCGGGAATTCGCGCCGCGTGCGTTTCTCGATGGCGGCGGCCTGCTTGGGGTTCATCAGCCCCTGGGTGCGCTTGGCGACCAGCGCGTCGACGCCGATGCCATCGATGATGTCGATGGGGTCGAGCACATTGCCTTTCGACTTGCTCATTTTCTGGCCTTCGGCGTCGCGCACCAGGCCGGTGACATAGACCTCGCGGAACGGCACCTTGCCGGTGAAGTGCAGGGACATCATCACCATCCGGGCGACCCAGAAGAAGATGATGTCGAAGCCGGTGACCAGCACCGAGGTCGGCAGATAGCGCGCGAGCTCCGGCGTGTCGTCGGGCCAGCCGAGGGTCGAGAACGGCCACAGCGCCGACGAAAACCAGGTGTCGAGGACGTCCTCGTCGCGCACCAGCGCACGGCCGCCGGCCTGGCGCCGGGCTTCGGCCTCGTCATGGGCGACGTAGTAGTTGCCATCCTCGTCGTACCAGGCGGGAATGCGGTGTCCCCACCACAGCTGGCGTGACACGCACCAGTCCTGGATGTTTTCCAGCCATTGCCGGTAGGTCGTCGTCCAGTTCTCGGGAACGAAGCGTAATTCTCCGGAATCGACCACGTCCAAAGCGCGCCGCGCGAGTGGCGCCATGCTCACGAACCACTGGTCGGTGAGCATCGGCTCGATCACGGCATGACTGCGGTCGCCGCGGGGGATCATCAGTTTGTGCGGCTTGGCCGAGACGAGCAGGCCGCGGGCATGGAGTTCGTCCAGGATCTTCTGGCGCGCCGCATAGCGGTCGAGGCCCTGGTATTCGGCCGGCGCGAACTCGTTCAGGCGGGCATCGAGTGTGAAGATGTTGATCGCTTCCAGGCCGTGACGTTGACCGACCTGCCAGTCGTTGAAGTCGTGTGCGGGGGTGATCTTGACGACGCCGGTGCCGAACGTGCGTTCCACATAGGCGTCGGCGATGACCGGGATGCTGCGTTCGGCGATCGGCAGGCGGACTTTGCTGCCGATCAGGTGCGCGTAGCGCTCGTCGTCGGGGTGTACGGCGACCGCGGTATCGCCGAGCAGGGTCTCGGGACGGGTGGTGGCCACCGTCAGGTAACCGGAACCGTCTTCGAGCGGATAGTTGATCTCCCAGATGAAGCCGTCTTCCTCTGCGCTGACCACCTCGAGGTCGGATACCGCCGTGCCCAGCACCGGGTCCCAGTTGACCAGGCGTTTGCCGCGATAGATCAGGCCCTCGCGGTAGAGCCTGACGAAGACCTCGGTGACGGCGCGCGACAGTCCCTCGTCGAGGGTGAAGCGCTCGCGGCTCCAGTCCGGGCTGGTGCCCAGCCGCCGCATCTGGCGGGTGATGGTCGAACCCGACTCGGCCTTCCATTCCCAGACTTTTTCCAGGAACTTCTCCCGCCCGAGATCCCGGCGGTTGAGGCCCTGTGCGTCGAGCTGGCGCTCGACCACGATCTGCGTCGCGATGCCGGCGTGGTCGGTGCCGGGTTGCCAGAGCGTGTCGTCGCCAAGCATGCGGTGGTAGCGGATCAGGGCATCCATCAGCGTGTGCTGGAAGGCGTGCCCCATGTGCAGCGTGCCCGTGACGTTGGGCGGCGGCAGCATGATGCAGTACGGTTTGGCGCCCGGCGCGTGGCGCGGCCTGAAGTAACCGGAGGCTTCCCAGTGCTCGTACCAGCGGCGTTCGATCTCGCCGGGCTCAAAGGACTTTGCGAGTTCCATGGCGTGCGCGCAAAACCGCCATTATCCCAGATTGTCCCGGATTCCTTATCGGGATGATGGTGGATGCCGGTCGCGGAGTTTCTCGGCGATGGTTTCGCGCACGATGTCGCGCACGTGGGCGTCCAGCTGCGCAAGCAAGGTCGATACCGTTTCGTCGATGCCCTTGCGCAGCGCTGCGGCGACCTGTTTTTCCATGAGCTCGCCGAGCCGTGGCGCGAGCTCGCTGTAGATCTGCTCGGCGAGGGTGTCATCGATCGCCCTGGCATCCGGTTCCGGCGCGGCCCCGGTGGAGGAAGGCGCATGCGCGCCGATGTCCGGTGCGTGTACAGGAGCGGGCGCCGGCATGGCCTCGACCGCTGCCACGGCACGGGGCGCGCCGCTGCCGCGCCGGACGACGTCGGTCAGCACCGGCAGCCAGGATGTCGGCGCCCCCGCCTGGGGTGCGGGCGCCGACCGATGCCGGTTCATCAGCGCATCGAGTTTGCGGAGCAGGGGATCGTCGGCCATCAGGCGGGCTGCCGCAGGTCGATGTTGCTGAGCGGGTAGCCGCGCTCGCGGTAGAAGCGGTAGCGCTGGCGGCCGCGCGCGATGTCGTCGGGGTCGCCGGCGACGATTTCGAGCAGGCGCGCGAAACGCGCGAAGTCCTGCGGCCGCTCGTCGTGCAGGTTGATCATCACGTCCATCGACGCCAGCGCATCGCTGCAGGTGCCGATGAGGATCGGCGTCTGTGGCGCGAGGGGATGGCTATCCAGGCAATGGGGAACGAAGGCCAGCGGCGGCCGGGTCCACAGCAGGGTGTCGATGGCTGCGGCAAGGTCGGCGTCGGGCGTGTAGATCATGACCCGCTGACCGGCGTTGAATGCCTTGATGGCGAGTTTTCTTGCCACGTCGAGCTTGTCGGCGGCGTGGACGTAAAAACCGATTTCGGTCACCGCGCGCGGCCGAGCAGGAAGTTCACCAACAGCGGCACGGGCCGGCCGGTCGAGCCTTTTTCGCGTCCGCCCCGGTATGCGGTACCCGCGATGTCGAGATGGGCCCAGTGGTATTTCTTGGCAAATCGCCACAGGAAACAGGCCGCGGTGACGGAACCCGCGGGCCGCCCGCCGATGTTGGCCATGTCGGCGAGATTGCTCTTGAGCTGTTCCTGGTAATCGTCCCACAAGGGCATGCGCCAGACCCGGTCCCAGGCGCCGTCGGCGGCTTTCTCGATGTCGTGCGCGAGCGCCTCGTGGTTGCTGTACAAGGCGCTGGGATGCGCGCCGAGCGCGATCACGCAGGCGCCGGTCAGGGTCGCCAGGTCGATGACGGCGGCCGGTTCGAAGCGTTCCGCGTAGGTCAGCGCATCACACAGGATGAGGCGTCCTTCGGCATCGGTGTTGAGAATCTCGATGGTCTGGCCGGACATCGAGGTGACGATGTCCCCGGGTTTGTTGGCGCGTGCGTCGGGCATGTTCTCCACGGCGGGAATGAGGCCGACGACGTTGAGCGGCAGGTTCAGCTCGCCGATCGCCTGGAAAGTGCCGAGCACCGCGCCGCCGCCGCTCATGTCGTAGTTCATCTCGTCCATTTCCGCGGCCGGTTTGAGCGAGATGCCGCCGGCGTCGAACGTGACCGCCTTGCCGACCAGCACGACCGGCTTTTCAGACTTGGTTCCGCCCGCGTGCTGGAGGACGATGAAGCGCGGCGGTTTGTCGCTGCCCTTGCCGACCGACAGGAACGCGCCCATGCCGAGCTTTTCGCAGGCTTTCGCGTCGAGGACCTGGCACTTGAAGCCGTAGCTCGCGGCCAGCTCGCGCGCCTGCGCCGCGAGGTAGTCCGGGGTGCAGATGTTCGAAGGCGTGTTGCCCAGGTTCTTGGCGAGCGTCATGCCGCGGGCGATGGCGCGGGCGTCGCCCAGCGCAGGCTGCGCAGCCTTGCCGGCGGCGCGGTCCAGGAAGCCGAGGGTGATCCGCTTGAGCGGGTGGCGCAGTTTCTCCGGCTTGCTCTTGAGCGCGTCGAAGCGGTAGCACGCATCGCTTGCGGCAATGACCGCCTGCATGACCTTCCACTGCAGGTCACGTTTCTTGACCGGCAGTTCCGCCAGATACAGCACGGCCTCCGTCGATCCGCTGTCGGCGAGGGCCTTCACGCTCGTGGCGACGGCGTCGCGGAAGGCATTCTCGCCAAAGTCCGCCTCGCGCCCGAGCCCGACGAGCAGCACGCGCTCGGCAGCGACCCCGGGAACCTTGTGCAGCAGGAGCGTGGTCTTGGCCTTGCCATCCATGTCGCCGCTTTGCAGGATGGCCGTGAGGTGGCCCTTGCTCGCGCGATCGATTTCCAGCGCGGCGGCGGAAAGCCTGCGTTCATCGAAGACGCCGACCACCACGCATGCGCCGCGCTGCGTGTCGGGCGAGCCGCTTTTTGTGCTAAATTCCAGACCGGTTTCGGTGTTTTTCATGAGCGTGCCTAAGAGAGTCGAATTACCCATCGTGCGGGCGAAGCCGATTATTGGCCGCCACCGGGATGCTTGTCAAAAGCGGCCGGCCGACCGTCCACGATGATCTACCGGCGCGCCCTGGTTCGCGAACTCGGCTTTGGCACCGCGGCAGCGCTCGTGGTGCTGATCGCGATCGCGCTCATTACCTTGTTCATCCGCCTGCTGGGCGACGTCGCGCGCGGCGAGCTGGCCAACGAGGCGGTGTTCACGTTTCTCGGCTTCGCCTTGCTGCGCTACCTTCCGGTGCTTCTCACCATGGCGCTGTTCCTGGGCGTGATGATGACGCTGTCGCGCATGTGGCGCGACAACGAAATGACCATCTGGCTGGCGTCGGGTGTCGCGCTCACACGTTGGATCCGGCCGGTGTTGAGCTTCGCATTGCCGATCCTGGTCGTCATGACCCTGTTGTCGATGTATGTGATCCCGTGGGCGCTCGACCTCAGGAGCCGTTACAGCGCGGAATTGCACAGCCGCAGTGCGGAGGCGTCGATCACGCCGGGGCTGTTTGCCGAAAGCAATGGCGGCAAGCGGGTCTACTTCGTCGAGGCGCTCAATCCGCTGACCGGTACGGTGCGCGGCGTTTTCCTGCAGACGCGTGACCGCGGCCGCCTCGACCTGGTCGTGGCGAGGGAAGGCAGGCAGCGCATCGAACCGAATGGCACGCGGTATCTGGTGCTCGATCAGGGACGGCGTTACGAACTGGTGGAAGGGCAACTCGATGTCACTGCGGCGAGCTTCGAGCGCTACTGGATGCGACTGGACCCCGTCGCGGTTGCCGAAGAGACCCGCAGCGACGCCCAGGAGCGGACTTCGGTATTGCTGCGCGCGCGTACCCCGCGTGCCGACGCCGAGCTCGTGTGGCGCACCCGCCCGCCGCTCAGCGCGCTCGTGCTGGTGCTGCTCGCCATTCCCCTGAGCTACGTCAACACCCGCGCGCGGCGGGCCTATGGCGTCGTCGTCGCACTGCTGATGTATTTCATCTACAACAACCTGTTGTCGCTGTCCCAGGCCTGGGTGCAGCAGGGCAAGCTCGGCTTCTGGCCGGGCGCGCTGACGGTCCATCTGCTGATGCTCGGCGTCGTCGTTCTGCTGTTCTACTGGCGCACCGTGCCGCGGCCCTGGTGGAAGCGCGCGCGATGAGCACACTGGGCCGCTATCTTTCGGCGCAGGTTCTGACCGCGGTCGGCTTCGTGCTGCTTGCGCTCCTCGTGCTGTTCGCCTTTTTCGACGTCATCCAGGAACTCGGCCAGGTCGGGCGCAACAACTACGGTTTGCGCGAGATGTCGCTCTTCATCGCCTTGAGTGTTCCCGGCCATGTCTACGAGACACTGCCGATCGCGGCCCTGATCGGCACCCTGTTCGCGCTCTCGCGGCTGGTGGCCAATTCCGAATACGCGGTCATGCGGGTCTCCGGGTTGTCGAACTGGCGAATCGCCGCGTATTTCGTCGTCCTCGGCATCGCCTTTTCGGCGATCGTGCTCGCGCTCGGCGAGTATCTGTCGCCCTGGTCGGAACAGGCGGCGCAGCGCCTGAAGCTTTCCGCGACCAAGGCAGTGGTGGCGCAGCAGTTCCGCTCCGGGCTGTGGGTCAGGGATGGCGCGGCGTTCATCAACGCCCGCGAGGTGCTTCCCGACAGCACGCTGCGTGACATCCACATTTACAGCTTCGGCGAAGGCATGCGCCTCCTCGGCGTCAAGACCGCAGAGCGTGCGGTATGGCGCGGCGCGCAGGTCTGGGAACTCGGCAACGTGACGGACATCCGCATCGGCAGCGAAGGCGTCTCGGCCGCCCACCGCGAGCAGGAATCCTGGCGGTCGGTGCTTTCGCCGGACATCCTCGCCATCCTCCTGATCGCACCGGAAAAGATGTCCGCACGCACGCTGTGGCATTACGTCGAGCATCTCAAGCGCAACAACCAGCGTGCATCGCTGTACGAAATCGCGCTGTGGTCGAAGTTCATCAATCCGTTCGCCATCCCGGTGATGATGCTGCTCGCGATGCCGTTCGCGCTCCACGGCCCGCGTGATCGCGGTGCGAGCGTCAAGCTCTTTGCCGGGATTCTCGCCGGACTGGGCTTTCATCTGTTTTCGCGGCTGTTCGGTCACCTGGGCCTGCTCAATGCCTGGCCGGCGTTTGCGGTGTCGGGGCTGCCGCTGCTGGCGTTTCTGGGAATCGCGCTGGCTGCGATCCGCTGGGTGGACCGACGATGAACTTTTCGCTGCTCGAACTGCCGGAGCCGGTGCGCCTGGTCGGCTGGCTGGGACTGGTGCTCTTCGCCTGGCGCTGGGCGCGCTCCGGTGACTGGCGCGCACTCGCCACGCCCGAACGGCTGAACCTTTTCCTGGCCGCGACGGTCGCTGTCCTCGCGGTTTGGCAGATTCGCGCCGGCATCAAGCCCGGCCTGGTTTTCCACCTGTACGGCATTTCGATCCTGACGATGATGTTCGGATTCTGGCGGGCGAGCTTCGCCGGCATTCTGATCCTCACCGCCAATGCCGTTTTCGGCCGCGGCAGCTTCGCGACGCTCGGCGTGGATGCGTTGCTGGTGGCCATTCTCCCCGCGGCGACGAGCTGGGGACTGTTCCGTATGCTCGACCGGTATCTTCCCAATCATTTTTTCATTTACGTCCTCGGCAACGGCTTTTTCGGCGGCGCGCTGGCGGCGGCGGCGATCGGCCTCGCAACCACGGCCGTCATGGCCGTTTCCGACGCGTACACGCTGCACTACCTGCTCGAACACTACACGCCCTACACGCTGCTCATCACCTGGGCGGAGGCGTTTTCGACCGGTATGGCGGTGACGGTCATGGCCGTCTACCGTCCGCAGTGGCTCGAAACATTCGATGACAGCCGATACCTCCAGAACAAGTAACGCGCAGCAGGCTGTTTCCGTCCCGATCGGCGCCATCGCCTATCCCGACCTGCCGGTGACCGCGCGCCGCGCCGACATCCTGGCGGCGATGGCGGCGCACCGGGTGCTGATCCTGTGCGGCGAGACCGGCTCCGGGAAGACGACGCAGATCCCCAAGATGTGCCTGGAGGCCGGTATTCGCCCCGGCAAGCTGATCGGCTGTACGCAGCCGCGGCGCATCGCCGCGCGCTCGGTGGCCGCGCGCATTGCCGAGGAACTGGGCGCCGGGCTCGGCGGCCGGGTGGGCTACAAGGTGCGCTTCACCGACCGGGTCGGTGCCGACACGCTCATCAAGGTCATGACCGACGGCATCCTGCTCGCCGAAACCCAGAGCGATCCCCTACTGTCGCGCTACGACACCCTCATCGTCGACGAGGCGCACGAGCGCAGCCTGAACATCGATTTCCTGCTGGGCTATCTCAAGTCCCTGGTGGTACGCCGCCCCGACCTGCGCGTCATCATCACGTCGGCGACGATCGACGCCGAACGCTTTGCGCGCCACTTCGACGGCGCGCCGGTGATCGAGGTGTCCGGCCGCACCTATCCGGTCGAAATCCGCTGGCGGCCGTTGGAACGCGCTGCAGCGGATGCACTGCCCACGGCGGACAAAAAATCGCGCGATACGCCCGACGTCACGACGGCGATTCTCGATGCGACCGACGAGCTGGTGCGCGAAGGGCCGGGCGACATTCTGGTCTTTCTTCCCGGAGAACGGGAGATCCGCGACACGGCGGAAGCGCTGCGCAAGCACCATCCGCCCGGTACGGAAATCCTGCCGCTGTTTTCGCGTCTGTCGGTCGCCGAGCAGGACGCGATTTTCAGGCCGGCGCATGGCGTGCGTCGCATCGTGCTGGCGACGAACGTGGCGGAGACCTCGCTCACCGTGCCCGGGATCCGCTATGTGATCGACCCCGGCACGGCGCGCATCAAGCGCTATTCCGCGCGCAACAAGGTCGAGCAGCTCCTGGTCGAGAAGATCTCCCAGGCGTCGGCCCGGCAGCGGGCCGGGCGCTGCGGCCGCGTCATGGACGGCATCTGCATCCGGCTCTACGACGAAGACGACTTCAACAGCCGCCCGCGCTTCACCGACCCGGAGCTGTTGCGCTCATCGCTCGCCGGGGTGATCCTGCGCATGAAATCGCTGCGCCTCGGCGACGTCGCGCACTTTCCGTTCATCGATGCGCCGGCGTCGCGCCAGATCAGCGACGGCTACCAGGTGCTCGCCGAGCTCAATGCGCTCGATCACGACGGCGAACTCACCGCCATCGGCCGCAAGCTCGCGCGCCTGCCGCTCGACCCGCGCATTGCGCGCATGGTGCTGGCCGGCGAGGCGCTCGGCTGTCTGCGCGAGATCATCATCATCGCCAGCGCGCTGTCGGTGCAGGATCCGCGCGACCGGCCGCTGGACCGCGCGCAGGCCGCGGACGAAAAGCACAGGCAGTTTGCCGATGCGCGCTCGGATTTCATGGCCTGGATCAACCTCTGGCGATGGTACGACGAGGCGCTGCGCCACAAGAAAACCAACCGCCGGTTCCAGGCCCACCTGCAGGCGCATTTCCTGTCGCCGCGGCGGATGCGCGAATGGCGCGACATCCATGGCCAGCTCGCCGCCCAGGTCAAGGAACTCGGTTTGCGCGAGAACGACAAGGACGCGGGCTACGACGCCATCCACCAGGCGTTGCTCAGCGGATTGCTCGGCAACATCGGTTTCAAGTCCGACGAGGCGCGGGGCCGGCCAAAGCCCGGCGAAGGCAACTATCACGGCGCGCGCGGCATCCGCCTGGCGATCCATCCCGCATCCGCGCTCGCCAAAAAAGGCCCGAAATGGATCGTTGCGGCCGAGCTGACCGATACCGGGCGCATCCTGGCACGTACCGTCGGGGAGGTGCGCCCCGAGTGGATCGAGGCTGCGGGCCGTCATCTGGTGTCGCGCACCTACCTCGAACCGCACTGGGAAAAGACCGGAGCCCGGGTGATGGCGTACGAGCGCGTCACCCTGTACGGGATCACGCTCGTGGCGCGGCGGCGCGTGTATTACGGCAACATCGATCCGGTGCTCTCCCGCGAGCTCTTCATCCGCGGCGCACTGGTCGCCGGGGAATACGACACCGATGCGCCCTGGTACCGTCACAATCGCGCGCTGATCGCCGAAATCGAGGCGCTCGAACAGCGTGCGCGCAAATCCGGCGTGTGGCTGGACGAGGCGCGCATCTTCGGCTTTTTCGACGCGCGCATTCCGGCGCATGTGCACAGCGGCGCGACGTTCGAGACATGGCGCCGCGAGGCGGAGCGCAAGGATCCGCGCATCCTGTTCCTCGAGCGTGACGCGATCGTCGGCGAGGGGCTCGCCGACGACCATGTCCTGTTCCCGGAAACCCTGAGCGTCGACGGCGTGGCCTGCGATCTCAAATACCGCTTCGAGCCGGGCCATGTCAGCGATGGCGTGAGCCTCGTCCTGCCGCTCTACCTCCTGAACCGGGTCGACGAGGGCGTGACCGACTGGCTCGTGCCCGGCATGATCCGCGAGAAGATCACCCTCCTGCTCAAGGCCTTGCCCAAGGAGATTCGTCGCCAGCTCATCCCGCTGCCGGAGACGGTCACGGCATTCCTGCTGGCGGCTGCGCCGGGCGGGCGTTTGCTGCGCGATGCGCTGGCCGATTTCGTTCGCGCCAGGACGGGGCGGACGGTGGCAGCGGGCGATTGGGACGCGGCGCTCCCGCCGCACCTGCAGATGAATTTCGTCGTCGTCGACGACGCCGGCCAGGAACTGGCGAGCGGGCGCGATCTCGCTGCGCTGCGCGAACGCCTGGGTGCCGCCGCACGCATCACCTACGGCGGGGGCGAGGCGGCGAATCCCTACGAACGCAGCGGCATCGTCGCCTGGGACTTCGGCGACCTGCCGGCCGAGGTCAGTTTCCTGCGTAGCGGCCGCGAGCACGTCGGCTACCCGGCGCTGGTGGACAACGGCGCAAGCGTCGACCTGCGTCTGCTCGACGAGGCCGCGGTGGCAGAGGCCGAAATGCGCCGCGGCGTGGTGCGCCTGCTGCGCATCGCGCTTGCACCCCAGTTCAGGCAGCTCGACCGGGAGCTCGCGCAGCAGACCGCGCTGGCGATCAAATATCGACCGTATGGCGACGCCGAGGCCTTGCGGCGCGACATGCTGGATGCGATCGCCGAGCGCGCGCTGCTCGCTGACGACGAAACCCCGCGCACGCCGGAAGCGTTCAACCGCCAGAAGGAGCGGGCGCGTCCGCGCATCGCCGTCGTCAGTCAAGCCCTCGTCGCCGAATTGGCGCAGATTCTCGACCTTGCCGCCGCGGTCCATGCCCGCCTCGCCGCAAAGCCGCCGTTTCCGGCCGTGGTGCGTGACGAGAGCGCGCATCTGGCGAGCCTCGTCTACCCCGGCTTCGTCGTCCGCACGCCGTGGCGGCACCTGAAGGATTTGTCGCGTTATCTGCGCGGCATCCTGATGCGGCTGGACAAACTGCCGACCGCCGCCGACCGCGATGCGCGCGCGATGGCTGCCGTGTCCGCGCTGCAGAACCGCTACCAGGCGCGCGTCGCGGCGGGTCCGCGCGATGAGGCGCTCGACGAATACCGCTGGCATCTGGAAGAATTGCGCATCTCGCTGTTTGCCCAGACGCTGCGCACACCCTATCCGGTGTCCGTGAAACGCCTGGAGAAGCTCTGGAACGAGATCACATCGGGGTCCCGCTGATCGGTGGCGCATGCGCGAACGCATCCTCAACCTGCCCAATGCCATCACCCTCTTCAGGCTGCTCGCGGTTCCCGTCGTGGCCTGGCTGATCGTGCACGCGCAGTGGAAGGCGGCCTGCGGCCTGTTCCTGGCGGCCGCCCTCTCGGACGGCATCGACGGCTTTTTGGCGCGTCGCCTCAAGCAGATGACGGCATTGGGTGCGGCGCTCGATACGGTCACCGACAAGGCGCTCGGCCTGACTACGCTGGTGCTGCTCACCGGGGCGGAGGCGATTCCGGTGTGGGTCACGCTCGCCATTCTGGCGCGCGACACGGTGATCGTTCTCGGCGCCTTCGGCTATCGCAGCCTCGCCGGGCATCTTGAAATCCACCCGACCTGGCTCGGCAAGTTCCATACCTTCATCGAGTTCGCCCTGCTCGCGCTGGTGCTGGGCGGTCTGGCCGACCTCGTCGAACTGGGGCGCGGGCGCGATGCACTGTTCGGGTTCGTGTTCGCCGTGGCGCTCGCCTCGGGCATCCAGTATGTCTGGATCTGGGGGCGCAAGGTGCGCGCCGAACGGCCTCACTGAGCGAAGGCGAGCCGCTGCTGGCGTGCGCTCGCGCTGCCCGACTTGGCGCGATACATCGCTGCGTCGGCAACCCGGATCAGGGTGTCTTCGTGGTCGCCATCGTCGGGAAACAGCGCCTGGCCGATGCTCGCGGCGATCTCCACGCCAAGCCCGAAGAAGTCGGATTCCTGGTTGAGCGCCTGCTCGACCTTGAGCGCCGCCTTCAGGCAGTCGTCGCGCCCTTCCACGCCTTCGAGCAGGACGACGAATTCGTCGCCGCCGAGGCGCGCGACCGAATCCGAGCTGCGCATGCACGTGGTCAGCCGGTTCGCCACCTCGGTCAGGACGGCGTCGCCCACGTGATGGCCGTGGCTGTCGTTGATTTCCTTGAACCGGTCGAGATCGATGAACAGGATGCCGACCTTGCCGCCGTAGCGGTGTGCGTGGCGCATCGCCTGTTGCAGGCGGTCGTACAGCAGGCGGCGGTTGGCGAGGCCGGTCAGCGGGTCGTGGGTCGCCTCCTCGCGCAGCACCTGACGCGAGTGCTCCAGCTCGCGCATTTTCTGTTCCAGTTCGCGTGACTTCGCGCGAATCTCGCGCAGACTGAGCCAGGCGATGAGGAAGGCGGACGCCAGTGCGAGGGTGCCGAAGGCCAGGGTCCAGCGCCACGCCGCCTGGTTGCCGGCGCGAAGTTCGTCCTGTGCCGCGAGATTCGCGGCCTGGTAGCGATCACGCATGCGGGCGAGCTGCTGGTTGAAGGTCTCCTGCAGGGGGATCGCTTCGCGGGCGAGGAGGTCGAGCGCTTCCCGGCTGCGCTCGGCATTGAGCAGATCGACGATACGCCCCTGCAGCGCCTCGATGTCGTTCACGAGCCGGGTTTGGGCGTCGAACGCACGGCGCTCGTCCGCGGCCAGGCCCATCGCCATGAGCCCCTTGCGGCCGCTGCCGACCAGAAATCCGGCGCGGTTGAAGGCCATGAAATGGTCGTCGCGCTCGAAGGCGTCCTGCGCCAGGACCATGCGGAACATCGCGTCCGTGCGGGCGTGCGCGGCAACCTGGGTCTGCGTCACGAGATCGATCTTGCGGTTGGCGAAGTCGATCATCGCGTTCACCCGGTCGTCGATGCGCTGCAGGTGCAAAAGCGTGCCCGCGATCAGCGCGGCGATCAGACCGATCAGCACGGCGAAGGCGATGGCGGCGGCGAGAAGGGGCGTGCGGCGCATGCGCGTCAGGGGGAATCGCTGTTGGACATTCTGCTGTTTAGTCCATTTACGCCGAAAAGTCGCCCCCAGGGGCGGGGTCAACGACCGCCGTGCAGCGTTTGCAGGGTGTGGATGACCTCGGCGCCGTGGCGCGCCGGGTCGACGCGGGCGAGCACCGCCGCGATGCGCCCATCGGGCGCGATGATGAAGGTGCGCCGCTTGGCGAACTTCAGCGGGCCGAGCGCAAAAAGGCTGCCGTAGGCTGCGGCGGTCCGCCCGCCGGTGTCTGCAAGGAGCGGGAAGGGCAGATGGTGCTTGGCGGCGAACGCGCGGTGCGCCGCGCTGTCGTCGAGGCTCACGCCGACCACGGCCGCGCCGAGGTCATGCAGCGCGCGGTCGTCGTCGCGCAGGCTGCAGGCTTCGCGGGTGCAGCCCGGCGTATCGTCACGCGGATAGAAGTACAGCACCAGCCAGCGGCCGCGGTAGTCGGCAAGGCGATGGATCGCGCCGTTCTGGTCGGGAAGGGCGAAATCGGCGGCAGCCTGCCCGATGGCGGGCAGCGGCGCCTGGCGCACCAGGACCCAGACCAGGGCACCGCCGGACGCAAGCAGCAGGAGCGCGGCAAGAAGCTTGGGCGTCACAGTCCGTGCAGAACCCGGTGGCCGCTCATGTCGACCCATGCCGCATGGTCGCCCTCGACGCGGATGAGGCCTGGCCTGCGGTCGTCGCCGGTATCGGAGAACTCGAAACGATACAGGCGTGCGAGGCGGATGCGACCCTCGCCGTCGCGCACCGGGCGGGTTTTGACGAGCGCGACGGTGTCGTCGAGAAACTGCACCCCGGCCGCGCTGCATGCCTGCCGTCCGGCGGCGACGGCTTTTTCACGTGCGCTCATGCCGCCAAGCCAGTACCAGGCGAGGGCGCCCAATGCCAGCAGGACGGCGATTTCCCAGCTCATGCGCTGTTTTCGCTGTCACCCGGTGGGGCTGGCGGGGCAGGCGCCGGCTGAGCGGCGGCTGGCGGACGAAACAGCGCAGCCACCTGGCAGGTACCGCGCCGGCCAGGCGCGGCCGCCGCAGGCCTTGGCGCCGTGGCGGGTTGGGCCCTGTCTGGCAGCGCGACGGGCGCGGCGCGTGTCGGGCGCGGCGTTCGCGGCCCGGCCTCGCGGGCCTGATACAGCGGCACGTCGGCGGCGCCGGGTTCGAAACCCGGGACGATTTCGACGTCGATGGCGCTGCCGATGAGTTTCTCGATGTCATCGAGGTAACGATTCTCGGACTCCGCCACCAGCGAGATGGCGCAGCCCGACGCGCCCGCGCGCCCGGTGCGACCGATGCGATGAACGTAGTCTTCCGGGTTGTGCGGCAGGTCGTAGTTGACGACGTAGGGCAGCGCTTCGATGTCGAGTCCGCGCGCGGCGACGTCGGTCGCGACGAGGACGCGGATCGCGCCGTTCTTGAACGCTTCGAGCGCCTTCATGCGCTCCTGCTGCGATTTGTCGCCGTGGATGGCGTCGGCGTGGATGCCCGCCTTGTTCAGATCGTTGGCGAGCCGGTTGCAGCCGATCTTGGTGGCGGTGAACACCAGTACCTGCTCGAGGTTGCGGTGCTTGATGAGGTGGATGAGCAATTGCCGCTTGCGCTCGTGGTGGACGGGGTGGACGACCTGCTTGACAGTGACTGCGGTGGTGTTGCGCGCGACCTCGACGAACGCCGGGTGATCGAGGATGGTATCGGCAAGCCGGCGGATTTCCTCCGGAAACGTCGCGGAGAACATCATGTTGACCCGCTTGGCGGGAAGCAGGGCGACGATGCGCTTGAGGTCGGGCATGAAGCCCATGTCCAGCATGCGATCGGCTTCGTCCAGCACCAGGGTGTTGACCTGGTTCAGGCTCAGCGTGCGGTTCTGCACGTGATCGAGCAGCCGGCCGGGTGTGGCGACGAGGATCTCGACACCGGTCTTGAGAATGGGAATCTGGGTGTTGATGTTGACCCCGCCATAGACGACCAGCGAGCGCAGCGGCACGTACTTGCAGTACGCCTTGATGCTTTCTTCGACCTGGATCGCGAGTTCGCGGGTCGGCGTGAGGATCAGCGCACGGATCGGGTGCTTGGCGGGCGAGGTGCTGGTGTTGGCGTAGGGCAGCAGCCGCTGGATCAACGGCAGGGCGAATGCCGCCGTCTTGCCGGTGCCGGTTTGCGCCGCGCCAAGGATGTCGCCGCCGGCGAGCGCGAGCGGAATGACGCGTTCCTGGATCGGCGTCGGCGTTTTGTAGCCGAGCTCGTCGAGCGCGCGGACGATGTCGGGAGCAAGCCCGAGTTCAGCAAAAGTGGTCAAATCTCGATCCAGTCAAAACCTGCGGTCTGGCACGCCACGCCGATCTCCTCACCAGCGCAGCACAGGGCCGCGGCGAGGGCCTCGCGCGCCAGGCGCGGGGTGTTGTTGTGGCGCGAAATGTGGGCGGCGACGACACGCGTGAGCCCCGCGTGCCGGATTGTAGCGAGCAACGCCGCCGCCTGCGAATTTTCCAGATGGCCGAAGCGTCCAGCCACCCGCGCCTTGAGCGACGGCGGGTAGGGGCCGCGGGCGAGCAGGGTGGCATCATGGTTGCATTCCAGGAGCAGGGCGTTCACGCCGTGCAGCATGGCTTCGATGTGTGGCGTGCTGCACCCCGCGTCGGTCAGGACCCCGAGCTTTCGGGCGCCGTCGCCGAAGACGAACTGCACCGGTTCGCGCGCGTCGTGCGGGACCGGGTAGGGGTGGATTGCGAGATCGCCGACGGCAAATGCGCTGTGGCTGTCGATCAGGCGCACGTCGACGCCGTCGAGATCCTGCGCCATGGCGAAGGTGCCCGCGGTCAGCCAGACGGGCAGGCGGTGCTTGCGCGCGAAGCGGCCGACCCCGCCGATGTGGTCGCTGTGCTCGTGGGTGACGACGATGCCGGCGAGGTCGGCCGCCGCGATGCCGAGTCGCGCCAGGCGGCGTGTCGTCTCGGCCAGCCCGAAGCCGCAATCCAGCATGATGCGGGTCGCGCCCGCCTCGACCACCAGCCCGTTGCCCTCGCTTCCGCTGCCCAGGCTGGCAAATCTCATTTGAGCTCTTTGTAGAGCAGGTTGATGATGCGGTTCTGCGTTGCCGGCTCGACCGGCTTGCCGTCGGCGCCGCTCACGGCGATGCGTGTCGTGGCGCCGGATTCGTTGACGCGGATCTGCAACTGCGGCGAGGTTTGGTCCTTCTTGCTCTTCCAGAAGGCGAGTTTGGCGAACAGGCCTTCGTCGCGCTTGCTGTCGTTGTCGCGTTCGGGATCGATGTAGCGGACGTAATAAATCCCTTTTGCCCGGTCACGATCTTCCACCGCAAAGCCGACGCGATCGAGCGCCAGGCCGACACGCCGCCAGGCGCGGTCGAAACCCTCGTCCACCTCGAGCACGGGCGCATCACCGTCCTTGAGGATGCGCGCCTGCTCGGGTTGTTGCTGTTTGGCGAGCAGCGTTTCGGCCTTCGCGGATTCGACGCCGAAGCGCAGCATGAGGCGGCGCAGCATCTCGGCCTCCAGTTCCGGGTCGGCCGGACGGGGCTGCCAGACGGTCTTGTCGCGGCCTTCGGTGGCATAGACTTCCATCATGCCGCGATGGCTGATGTAGATCTCGGTGCCGTCCTTGCCCGGCTCGATGCGGGTGCGGAACTTGTCACGCTCGGCGGTGGAGTACAGCCCATCGATGACCTTGCCGAGCAGATTGCGGATCGCATCCTGTGGAATCTTGGCGCGGTTTTCCGCCCAGTCGGTCTCCATCACGCCGGTTTGCGGCGACTCGACGTTGATGATGAAGCCGTTCTCCTGCCAGAAATCCTTGATCACCGGCCACACCTGTTCCGGGGTCGCCTGCACCACGAGCCAGCGTTGCGAGCCGGCCCGCTCGATGCGGGCCTTGTCGGTGGCCGGCAGGATCGCCTGGGTGCCGCTCGGGGTTTCGCGACGCTCCTTGCTGAACGCCGAGTAGGTCGCGGTGCCGCCTTGCACGTCCGGCACGGCGTAACGGTTGTCGGAAGACGGCGCGGTGAGGTCGGGCGGCACCTCCAGCGGAGGCACCTTGCCGGCCGATTTGTAGTCGATTTTTTTCGATTGCACCATTTCGCAGCCCGACAGGGCGAGGCTGATGGCGACGACGACAGCGATGAGGCGCATGGGTGTTCCTAGACGAGGCCGGCGTGGCGCAATGCGTCACGAACCACTTCGTGATACGCGGCCGACAGGGGCGTGAGCGGCAGGCGCAGGCCCGGTTCGATGAGACCGAGTTCGACACACGCCCATTTGACCGGGATGGGATTGGCTTCGACGAAGAGCTTGCTGTGCAAAGGCAGCAGGCGCTCGTTGATGGCGCGGGCCTCGGCGATCTGGCCGGCGAACGCCGCGCTGCACAGCGCGTGCATCGCTTTCGGCGCGACGTTGGCCGTCACCGAGATCACGCCGTGCCCCCCCAGAAGCAGGAACGGCAGGGCGGACGCGTCGTCACCACTGTAGAGCGCAAACCCGGGGGGCGCGCGGCGGACCAGATCGGCGGCGCGCTCCATGTTGCCGGTGGCATCCTTGATGCCGACGATGCCCGGCACCGCAGCCAGCCGCAGCGCCGTGTCGTTGGCGAGGTCGGCGACGGTGCGGCCGGGTACGTTGTAGAGGATGAGCGGCAAATCGACGGTTTCGGCGATGGTCTTGTAATGCCGGTACAGCCCTTCCTGCGTCGGCTTGTTGTAGTACGGAACCACGGACAGCCCGGCGACGGCGCCCGCCGCTTTGGCACACTCGGTGAGTTCGATCGCTTCCCGTGTCGAATTGGCGCCCGTGCCGGCGATGACCGGCACGCGCCCCCGCGCCGCCGCCACCGCCACGCGCACCAGTTCGCAGTGCTCGTCGAAGCTGACCGTGGGGGATTCGCCGGTGGTGCCGACCACGACGATGCCATCCGTGCCGTTTTCAATGTGCCAGTCCACCAGCCGGCTCAGGCCGGAAAGGTCTAAGCTGCCATCCTCGTGCATGGGAGTGACGATGGCGACCAGGCTTCCTTGGATCATATGCGGGTTCCGTCTCGCCGCGGACGCGGCCTGATTGAAAAACCCGGTGATTCTAATGGCAAGCCGCGTGCTAAGGAAGATAAACCGCGCGCGCCGTTGAAGTGCCCATGGCAAAAAGGCTATAATCGGCGCATTCAAATTCAGGCGGGTCCGCGCACGCGACTCGCCTGAATTTTGTCACCTGTCTCCGGAGTGTCCCTTGTCTGCGCCCAGTCCCGCCATCCTCGTTCTTGCTGACGGTTCGGTATTTCGCGGCCTGTCGTTTGGCGCCACAGGGTCGGCGGTCGGCGAAGTGGTCTTCAACACCGCGATGACGGGCTACCAGGAAATCCTCACCGATCCGTCGTATTCCCGCCAGATCGTCACCCTGACCTATCCGCATATCGGCAATACCGGCGTCAACGACGAGGACGTCGAGGCGGATCGCATCCATGCCGCGGGACTCATCGTGCGCGACGTGCCGCGTCTGCATTCGAACTTCCGTGCCGCCCGCTCGCTCGGTGACGCCCTCGCGGCGCAGGGCGTGGTGGCCATCGCCGACATCGACACGCGGCGCCTGACGCGCATCCTGCGCGACAAGGGTGCGCAAAACGGCTGCATCATGGCGGGCGACGTGGACGAGGGGCGCGCGCTCGAGGCGGCGCGCGCGTTTCCCGGCCTTGCCGGCATGGATCTGGCGCGGGTGGTGACGACCCCCGCGCCGTATGCCTGGCACGAGGGCGAGTGGAAGCTCGGGCGCGGTTACGCGGCGCCGGCCGACGAGCGCTTTCACGTGGTTGCCTTCGATTACGGCGTCAAGCGCAACATCCTGCGCATGCTGGCGAGCCGCGGCTGCCGGGTTACCGTGCTGCCGGCCACCGCGAGCGCCGCTGACGCGCTGGCGCTCGCGCCGGACGGCGTCCTGCTGTCGAACGGCCCGGGCGATCCCGAGCCGTGCGACTACGCGATCCGCGCGATCGGCGACCTCATCGCCGCGCAGGTGCCGATCTTCGGCATCTGTCTCGGTCACCAGCTCCTCGCGCTGGCGTCGGGGGCAAGGACGGTCAAGATGAAGTTCGGTCACCATGGCGCGAATCATCCGGTCAAGGATCTCGACAGCGGGCGGGTGGCGATCACCAGCCAGAACCACGGCTTTGCCGTGGACCCGGCGACATTGCCGTCCTGCGTGCGCGTCACCCACGTTTCGCTGTTCGACGGCTCGCTGCAGGGCATCGAGCGGCTCGATGCCCCGGCGTTTTCCTTCCAGGGTCATCCGGAAGCGAGCCCGGGCCCGCACGACATCGCTTACCTTTTCGATCGCTTCGTCAAACTGATGGCCGATCACAAAAAAACGGCACCCTGATCATGCCCCGGCGCACCGACATCCACAGCATCCTCATCATCGGCGCGGGTCCGATCGTCATCGGCCAGGCGTGCGAGTTCGACTACTCCGGCGCGCAGGCGGTGAAAGCGCTGCGCGAGGAGGGCTACAAGGTCATCCTCGTCAACAGCAATCCGGCGACGATCATGACCGACCCCGACATGGCCGACGTCACCTACATCGAGCCGATCACCTGGCAGATGGTCGAAAAAATCATCGCCAAGGAGCGCCCGGATGCGCTCTTGCCGACCATGGGCGGCCAGACGGCCCTGAACTGCGCGCTCGACCTCGCCCGTCATGGCGTGCTGGAAAAATACGGCGTCGAGATGATCGGCGCCTCGCGCGAGGCCATCGACAAGGCCGAGGACCGCGAAAAGTTCAAGCAGGCGATGACCCGGATCGGGCTTGCCTCGGCACGCTCCGCGATCGCGCACAGCCTGGAAGAGGCGCTGCAGGTACAGGCGGCCCTGGGCTTCCCGACCATCATCCGGCCTTCGTTCACGATGGGCGGCTCGGGCGGCGGCATCGCCTATAACAAGGACGAGTTCGTGGCCATCTGCGAACGCGGTCTGGAAGCCTCACCGACGCACGAGCTGCTGATCGAGGAGTCGCTCCTTGGCTGGAAGGAGTACGAGATGGAGGTCGTGCGCGACCGGCGCGACAACTGCATCATCGTGTGCTCGATCGAGAATCTCGACCCGATGGGGGTGCATACGGGCGACTCCATCACCGTCGCGCCGGCGCAGACGCTCACCGACAAGGAGTACCAGATCATGCGCGACGCGAGCCTCGCCGTGCTGCGCGAGATCGGCGTCGACACCGGCGGTTCGAACGTGCAGTTTGCCATCAACCCGAAAGACGGGCGGATGGTGGTGATCGAGATGAACCCGCGCGTGTCGCGGTCGAGCGCGCTGGCGTCCAAGGCGACCGGTTTTCCGATCGCCAAGGTGGCGGCAAAGCTTGCCGTCGGCTATACCCTCGACGAACTGAAGAACGACATCACCGGCGGCGCGACGCCGGCGTCGTTCGAGCCGTCGATCGACTATGTCGTCACCAAGGTGCCGCGGTTCGCCTTCGAGAAGTTCCCCCAGGCCGATGATCGCCTGACGACGCAGATGAAGTCGGTCGGCGAGGTCATGGCCATGGGGCGAACCTTTCAGGAATCGCTGCAGAAAGCGCTGCGCGGGCTGGAAGTGGGCGCCGACGGCCTGGACCCCAGAACCACCGACCGCGACGAAATCGAGGCCGAGCTGATGTCGCCCGGCCCGGAGCGCATCTGGTACGTCGCGGACGCGTTCCGCATCGGTATGAGCCTTGCGGAAGTCCATGCCGTCTCGAAAATCGATCCCTGGTTTCTCGACCAGATCGAGCGCCTGGTCGAGGCGGAGCGCGCCCTGGCCGGGCAGCGTCTGGAGGACATCGGCCGCGACGCCCTGTGGCGGCTCAAGCGGGCCGGCTTTTCGGATGCCCGCCTGGGCACGCTCCTGGGCGTGGACCAGCACGCGGTGCGCGCGCGGCGCAACGAACTCGACGTGCATCCGGTGTACAAGCGCGTCGACACCTGCGCCGGGGAGTTCGCCACGCAGACGGCCTACCTCTATTCGAGCTACGAGGAAGAATGCGAGGCGCGCCCGGACGCGCGGAAGAAGATCATGGTCCTTGGCGGCGGGCCGAACCGCATCGGCCAGGGGATCGAGTTCGACTACTGCTGCGTTCATGCGGCGCTGGCGCTGCGCGCCGATGGTTTCGAGACCATCATGGTCAACTGCAACCCGGAGACCGTGTCGACCGATTACGATACGTCCGACCGGCTGTATTTCGAGCCTTTGACGCTGGAAGACGTGCTGGAGATCGTGCGTGTCGAGAAGCCGTTCGGCGTCATCGTGCAATACGGTGGGCAGACGCCCCTGAAGCTCGCGCGCGATCTCGAAGCCAACGGCGTGCCGATCATCGGGACCAGCCCGGACATGATCGACGCCGCGGAAGACCGCGAGCGTTTCCAGCAGATGCTCATGGCGCTCGGCCTCAAGCAGCCGCCGAACCGTACCGCACGCACGCCGGAAGCCGCGCTCGCAGCCGCCGCCGAGATCGGCTATCCGCTGGTCGTGCGGCCGAGCTATGTTCTCGGCGGCCGGGCCATGGAGATCGTGCGGGAAGAGGCCGACCTCAGACGGTACATGACCGAGGCGGTCAAGGTCTCCAACGACTCGCCGGTGTTGCTCGACCGTTTTCTCGACGACGCCATCGAGGTCGATGTCGATGCGGTTGCCGACGGCGAATCGGTCGTCATCGGCGGCATCATGGAGCACATCGAGCAAGCGGGTGTGCACTCCGGCGACTCGGCGTGCTCGCTGCCACCCTACAGCCTGCCGGCCGCCATCCAGGACGAGCTGCGCCGCCAGACCGTGGCCATGGCGCGGGCGCTGAAGGTCGTCGGCCTGATGAACGTGCAGTTCGCGATCCAGAACGGCACGGTGTACGTGCTTGAGGTCAATCCACGGGCCTCGCGCACCGTTCCCTATGTCTCCAAAGCGATCGGTGCGCCGCTGGCCAAGATTGCCGCCCGCGCCATGGCGGGGGTCTCGCTCAAGGCGCAGCACTTCGAGCACGAGATCATTCCGCCGTATTTTTCGGTGAAGGAGGCGGTGTTTCCGTTCCGCAAGTTTCCGGGAGTCGACACCATTCTCGGCCCGGAAATGAAATCCACCGGCGAGGTCATGGGCGTGGGGACGAGCTTTGGCGAGGCTTTCGTCAAATCACAGCTGGGCGCGAGCACGGCCTTGCCCAAGAAGGGCGGGCGGGCGTTCGTCAGCGTCCGCGCTGCCGATCGCGGTGCCGTCGTCGAGGTGGCGCAGGCCTTGCGTGACCTCGGTTTCAGCCTGGTCGCGACACGCGGGACGGCCCAGGCCCTGGAAGCGGCGGGTATCCCGGTTGCCGTGGTCAACAAAGTCAAGGAGGGTCGGCCGCACATCGTCGACATGATCAAGAACGGCGAGATCGACTTCATCGTCAACGTCGTCGAGGACAAAAAAGCGGTCAAGGACTCCTACGCGATCCGCGCCGAGGCCCTGGCGCGGCGCGTCGTCTATTTCACCACGCTGGCGGGCGCACGTGCCGCGTGCATGGGCATGCGCCATGACCAGGAACTGGCCGTGTACGCCCTGCAGGAACTGCACCGCAGGCTGAATTGAGAGGTTTTCAACCGTGAGCAAAATTCCCCTGACCGTCAAGGGCGCAGAAAAATTGCGCGCCGAGCTGCATAGACTGAAGACCGTCGACCGTCCTGCGGTGATCCAGGCGATCGCCGAGGCACGCGCCCAGGGCGATCTGTCGGAAAACGCCGAATACGACGCCGCCAAGGAAAAACAGGGCTTCATCGAGGGCCGGATCGCCGATCTCGAGGGCAAGCTGTCGAATGCGCAGCTCATCGATCCGGCGACGCTGGACGCCGAGGGCCGTGTCGTGTTCGGTGCCACGGTCAAGCTCGAAGACCTCGAATCGGGCGACATCGTCACCTACCAGATCGTCGGTGACGACGAGGCGGACATCAAGCTCGGGCAGATTTCCGTGTCCTCGCCCATCGCCCGCGCGCTGATCGGCAAGTATGCGGGCGACACGGTCGAAGTGCAGGCGCCCGGTGGCGTGCGCGAATACGAAATCCTCGACGTGCTCTATATCTGAACGATGCCGCGTTTCTGGGACGGACTGGCCAGGGTGTTCCTGGTGCTCTGGGTGGGCAGCCTCATCGCGCTCGGCGCGATCGCGGCGCCGGTACTGTTTGCCAGCCTCGACGACAAGCAGTTGGCCGGCATGCTGGCGGGAAAAATGTTCGCCATCGGTGCCTGGGTCGGCATCGCCGCCGGCGCCTATCTCCTCCTCCACCGTCTCGCGCGTGACGGCGTGGCGGCATTGAAGACCCTGTTTTTCTGGCTCGTCCTGGTGATGCTGCTACTGACCCTGGCGGGGCACTTCGGCGTGCAGCCGATCCTCGAAAACCTCAAGCACCAGGCGCTCCCGCTGGCGGTCATGCAAAGCGTTTTTGCCGACCGCTTCGCCCAGTGGCACGGCATTTCGCGCGTGCTGTGGGTGATTCAAAGCGCGCTCGGCCTGCTGCTCGTCTGGCGTGCCGGACCCGGTCGGTGAGCGCGCCGGCTCATTGCGGCAATGCGATGACGGGCTCGGCCCCCCGGCGGTAGACCACCAGAATCTTGCCGATCGCCTGCACCGCGGCGGCGTTCAGATCCGTGCAGATGGTTTCCAGCCACGCCTGGCGCATTCCGGCATCGTCCGCATTCGCCTTGATCTTGATGAGCTCGTGGTGCGCCAGGGCGCTGTCGATTTCGCGCTTGACCGCGTCGCTCAACCCCTGATTGCCGATGATGACGACGGGCTTCAGGGAATGCGCCAGGGCTTTGAGGTGCTGGCGCTGGGCCGGGGTCAGGGACTTCATGGCGGGTACTGTCAAAGAAACGCGGAATTCTAGCCGATAAATGAAACGAACCAAGTCCGGTCACGCGTGGATGCAGGAACACGTCAGCGACGCCTTCGTGAAAAAGGCGCAGCAGGCGGGATTCCGCTCGCGCGCGGCGTTCAAGCTCCTGGAGATCGACCGTCGGGATCAGCTGATCAAGCCGGGGATGATCGTGGTCGATCTGGGCGCGGCGCCCGGAAGCTGGTGCCAGGTGGTGACGCAAAAGCTCGCCGGGCGCGGGCGGGTGCTTGCCATCGACCTGCTGCCCATGGCGCCGCTTCCCGGCGTGGCTTTCTGGGAGGGCGACTTTGCCAGCGATGCAGGGCTTGCCTGGCTGACCGGGCAGCTGCAAGGCCAGGCGGTGGACCTTGTGTTGAGCGACATGGCCCCCAATCTGAGTGGCGTGACGCTGCGCGATCAGGCGCGGCATTATGAACTGTGCGAGCTGGCACTGGAATTTGCCCTGAAAAACTTGCAACCGAATGGCGCTTTTCTCGTCAAAGCGTTTCATGGCGTGGGGTTCGAGGATTTTCGCCGGCGTATGCGGGCGTCTTTCGAGGCTGTGCAGGTTCGCAAGCCGGAAGCGTCCCGTGACCGCAGCGCCGAGGTCTATCTTTTGGGCCGTCGCCCTGTCAAAGCGGACGGTTCGGGTTTAGAATGAGTCTAACCACGCGTGCAGCGTGCGTTTACAGGAGTAAAAAGTAGTGAACAATCTGGCCAAGAATATCGCCATCTGGCTCATCATCGCCGTCGTGCTCATGACGGTGTTCAACCAGTTCGGCGCGCAGCGTGCGACGCAGGCGCAAATGCCCTATTCGCAGTTCATCGAGGAGGTGCGTTCGCAGCAGATCGCCAAGGTGGTGATCGAAGGCAACGTCCTGCGCGGCGAGCGCACCGACGGCAAGCGCTTCACGACCTATGCGCCCAACGACCCGTGGCTGGTTTCCGATCTGCTGAAGAACGGCGTGTCGGTCGAGGCCAAGCCCGAGGAGCAGCCGTCCTTCCTGATGAGCCTGTTCGTTTCGTGGTTCCCCATGCTGCTGCTGATCGGCGTGTGGGTGTTTTTCATGCGCCAGATGCAGGGTGGCGGCCGCGGCGGCGCCTTCTCCTTCGGCAAGAGCCGCGCGCGGCTGCTCGACGAGAACAGCAACCCGGTGACGTTCGCGGACGTCGCGGGGTGTGACGAGGCCAAGGAGGATGTTGCCGAACTGGTCGATTTCCTCAAGGATCCGAGCAAGTTCCAGAAGCTTGGTGGGCGCATCCCGCGTGGCGTGCTGATGGTCGGCCAGCCCGGCACCGGCAAGACCCTGCTGGCGCGGGCGATCGCCGGCGAAGCCAAGGTGCCGTTCTTCAGCATCTCCGGCTCCGATTTCGTGGAAATGTTCGTCGGCGTGGGCGCTGCGCGCGTGCGCGACATGTTCGAGCAGGCCAAGAAGAACGCGCCGTGCATCATCTTCATCGACGAAATCGACGCCGTCGGCCGGCAGCGCGGCGCAGGCCTGGGGGGCGGCAACGACGAACGCGAGCAGACGCTCAACCAGCTGCTGGTCGAGATGGATGGCTTCGAGGGAACCAGCGGCGTGATCGTCATCGCGGCGACCAACCGTCCGGATGTGCTCGACCCGGCGCTGTTGCGGCCCGGCCGTTTCGACCGCCAGGTGGTCGTCGGTCTGCCGGACATCCGCGGCCGCGAGCAGATTCTGCTGGTGCACATGCGCAAGGTGCCGATCGCGCCGGACGTGCGGGCGGACATCTTGGCGCGCGGCACGCCGGGCTTTTCCGGCGCCGATCTCGCCAACCTCGTGAACGAGGCGGCGCTGTTCGCCGCGCGCGGCAACAAGCGCCTGGTCGACATGGAGGACTTCGAGCACGCCAAGGACAAAATCATCATGGGTGCGGAGCGCCGCTCGATCGTGATGCCGGAGGAGGAGCGCAAGAATACCGCTTACCACGAATCCGGCCACGCCGTCGTGGCGCGCATGCTCGACAGGACCGACCCGGTGCACAAGGTGACGATCATCCCGCGCGGCCGTGCGCTGGGCGTCACCATGCAGTTGCCGACCGAGGACCGCTACAGCATGGATCGCGAACAGATCCTGCAGAACATCGCGGTGCTGTTCGGCGGCCGCATCGCCGAGGAAATCTTCATGGGCCACATGACCACCGGCGCATCCAATGACTTCGAGCGCGCGACCGAAATGGCGCGGCGCATGGTGACCCAGTGGGGGATGTCCGAGGCGCTGGGGACGATGGTCTATGGCGAGAACGAAGGCGAGGTGTTTCTTGGTCGCTCGGTGACGACGCACAAGAATGTCTCCGAGGCGACGATGCAGAAGGTCGATGCGGAAATCCGCCGCATCATCGACGAGCAGTACGCGCTGGCGAAGAAGATCCTGCTGGAAAACCGCGACAAGGTCGAGGCGATGACCGCGGCGCTCCTGGAGTGGGAGACGATCGACGCCGAGCAGATCGACGACATCATGGCCGGCCGCCCGCCGCGGCCGCCCAAGCCGAGCATGACGCCACCGTCGCCGCCGCCGAGCGGGGATCGTCCCAGCGCACCGCCAGCGACCGCGCAGCCCGCACAGGAAGTCTGACGCGCTCGATCGAAGGCACTACAATGGAGGGGTTTTCACCCCTCCATTTTTTATGTCCCTCCTGCACGCGGGTCCGCATCGGCTGTCGCTTGAACGTCCCCTGGTGATGGGCATCGTCAACGTCACGCCGGATTCGTTTTCGGACGGCGGGCGCCTCACCGATGCGGACGCTGCCATCGACCATGCGTTAAAGCTCGTCGCCCAGGGCGCCGATATCCTCGATGTCGGGGGTGAATCGACCCGGCCTGGCGCGCACCCGGTCGACGCGGCGGTGGAAGCGGCACGTGTCCTGCCGGTGATCGAGGCGTTGGCCGGCCGCGGGGTGGTGGTGTCGGTGGATACGCGCAAGCCGGCGGTGATGCGCCAGGCGATCGAGGCTGGCGCCGCGATGGTCAACGACGTGACGGCGCTGACGGCGCCAGGCGCGATGGCAGCGGTGCAGGACAGTTCGGTTGCCGTGTGCCTGATGCACATGCAGGGCGAGCCGCAGACGATGCAGCAGGCGCCGCATTACGAGGACGTCGTGGGCGAGGTTGGGCTGTTCCTCGCCGACCGGATCGCGGCCTGTGCGGCCGCGGGGATCGCCCGCAACCGCCTGGTGATCGATCCCGGTTTCGGGTTCGGCAAGACGCTGGCACACAATCTGCTGCTCCTGCGCCATCTCGATCAGCTCGCTGCGCTTGGCGTCCCGGTCCTCGCCGGCTTGTCGCGCAAGTCCATGCTGGGCACCCTGACCGGGCGTGCTGTCGACGCGCGTGAGTACGCCGGCGTCGCGGCGCATCTCATCGCCGTGGCGCGGGGCGCAAAAATCGTTCGGGTTCATGACGTGGCCGCCATGCGCGATGCGCTGGCGATCTGGAATGCAGTGGAGGAGATTTCCGATGGGACGTAAGTATTTCGGCACCGATGGGGTGCGTGGCAAGGTCGGCGAAACACCGATCACCCCCGAATTCGTCATGCGGCTCGGCTATGCCGCGGGTCAGGTGCTGGTGGCCGACCGCGGCAGTCTGCCGGCCGACCAGCATCCAACGATCCTCATCGGCAAGGACACCCGCATTTCGGGCTACATGCTGGAGGCGGCACTGGAGGCGGGATTCACGGCGGCGGGCGTGAACGTCCTCATGACGGGCCCGATGCCGACGCCGGCGGTGGCGTATCTGACGCGCGCCCTGCGTTTGCAGGCCGGGGTGGTGATCTCGGCTTCGCACAATCCCTTCGAGGACAACGGCATCAAGTTCTTCTCGGCGACCGGCGAAAAGCTGCCCGACAGTGTCGAGTTGGCGATCGAGGCACGACTGGACGCGCCGGTCGACACGGTGCCTGCCCGCCAGCTCGGGCGCGCCCGGCGTATCGAGGATGCGCCGGCGCGTTACATCGAGTTCTGCAAGAGCACGTTTCCCAACCGCCTGGACTTGCGCGGCCTCAGGGTCGTGGTCGATTGTGCCAACGGCGCGACCTATCACATCGCGCCGCACGTGCTGCACGAGCTCGGGGCCGAAGTCATCGCGATCGGCAACACGCCGGATGGTTTCAACATCAACGAGGCATGCGGTGCGACCCATACCGCTGCGCTGTCGGCCGCGGTGCGCAAGCACCGGGCCGATATCGGCATCGCGCTCGACGGCGACGGCGACCGGCTGATGATGGCCGACGCCACCGGGCGCATCTACGACGGCGACCACCTCGTCTACGTCATCGCGCGCCACCGGATGCAGTCCAATTACATGAAGGGCGGCGTGGTCGGCACACTGATGACCAACCTCGGCATGGAGCATGCGCTGTCGCGCCTCGCCATCCCGTTCGAGCGCGCCAAGGTCGGCGACCGCTACGTTCTCGAAAAGCTCCAGCACAATGGCTGGATGCTCGGTGGCGAAACCTCGGGCCATATCCTGTGCCTGGACAAGCACACGACCGGCGATGGCATCGTGTCGGCCCTGCAGGTGTTGCGCGCGCTGCGCGAGACCGGGGAGACGCTGGAGGCGATGACGGCCGACCTGGAGACCTATCCGCAGGTCATGATCAACGTGCCGGTGCGCAAGGGATTTCGCCTTGACCAGTCGGCGGCCGTGCAGGCGGTGGTGACCGAGGTCGAGTCGCAGCTCAATGGGTCCGGGCGCGTCGTCTTGCGCGCCTCGGGCACCGAACCGCTGATCCGCGTGATGGTCGAGGGACGGGAGGCCGACCGGGTCAGGCAGGCGGCGGAGTATATCGCGCACACGGTACGCGCGGCGGTCGGCTGACCGGGATACGCCGCTGGCGCGGCAGGATGCGTGGCAGGGCGGGGCGTGCGGGCGGCGTGCGCGGTTGATCGTGGGGGCTTTCGAGCCCCCATTGTTTTGCGGTCAGACCGATGACGGCCGCCGCGGCGTCGTTTTCTTGCGTCATGGGCACCTCCTGCGGTGGAAAACGCCTCAGACTTTAGCGCGCCAGCGTGACAGCCATTTGAAGGACGACGCGTCACAGACGTGTCATATTCCTGTAACAGGGGCTCCCTATGATCCGTTCCGCAACTCGTTTGCACGGAAATTTTCCCGCCGCGTGCGGAATGATCAATGGAGAGAAACATGATGATGCGTCAGAAAAAACTGTTTGCCGCGCTGGGCCTGCTCGCCGGCTGTGTCCTGGGCCAGGGCGCGATGGCGGCCGCGGTGCAGGTCGATCCCGATTTGCCCGTTTACCAGAAGGCGCCGGGTGTCTCCGGTAACTTCACCAGTATCGGCTCGGATACCCTCAACAACCTGATGACGCTTTGGGCCGAGCAGTACAAGCGCTTCTATCCCAATGTCAACATCCAGATCCAGGGTGCCGGTTCGTCTACCGCGCCACCCGCGCTCACCCAGGGCACGTCCAACTTCGGTCCCATGAGCCGGGTGATGAACGCCAAGGAAATCGAGGCGTTCGAGAAGAAACACGGCTATAAGCCGACGGCCGTGCCGGTGGCGATCGACGCGCTCGCGGTGTACGTGAACAAGGACAATCCGATCAAGGGGTTGACGATGCCGCAGGTGGACGCGATTTTCTCGTCCACGCGCAAATGCGGCTATCCCCAGGACATCACCAAGTGGGGCCAGGTGGGGATGACCGGCGAGTGGGCCGATCGCGCCATCGCCCTGTACGGCCGCAATTCGGTTTCCGGCACCTACGGCTATTTCAAAGAGCACGCGTTGTGCAAAGGTGACTTGAAGAGGAACGTCGCCGAGCAGCCGGGTTCCGCTTCGGTGGTGCAAAGCGTGACCGGCCAGCTCAACGCCATCGGCTATTCCGGTATCGGTTACAAGACCTCCGGCGTGCGCGCCGTGCCGCTGGCCAAGAAGGACGGCATGCCCTATGTCGAAGCCGACGCCAAGGATGCGCTCAGCGGTGCCTACCCGCTGGCGCGCGTGCTGTACATCTACGTGAACAAGAAGCCCAACCAGCCCTTGCCGCCGCTGGAGCGCGAGTTCTTCAAGATGGTGCTGTCCAAGCAGGGGCAGACCGTGGTCGTGAAGGATGGCTTCGTGCCGCTGCCGGCCAAGATGGCAGAAGAGGCGCTGGCGGAAATTCTGAAGTAAACCAATCCGGGACGGCGCCGCGCAGCGCCGTCCCGCACTCGAGGGGAAATCATGCAAAGCAATCTCATGAAAGGCCTGGTGCTGGCCGGGGCCGTGTCGCTTTCGGCGTGCGCCACGCACACCGCCCACACCGGCACCACCAAGGCAGACGCGCCCACGGCGCAGGCAGCTGGCGCAGCGCCTGTCGTCCCGGCTGCCGCCAGCGTGGCGCCGCAGGAGCGGCCGGAGGCGAACCTCTTCATCGTTTTCAACGAAGACCTCGGCCGCTACTACATTTTTGGCGATCCCGAGCTGTATCGCATCTACCTCGATACCGACGAGGTCGCTCTGACGCGCGCGTTCATTGGCGATGGACCGGACGGCACGTCACTGATTTTCGGCATGAACAAGGAAGACACCAAGCGCGACGGTCCGATGCCTGCCGAAAAGCTATACCGGGGCGAGGTCGTACCCGAGGGGCCGTTTTACGGCGAGGTGCTCAAGGATGGTCGCTATTACGTCTTCTTCACTTGGCAGGACATGGCCGATTACCTGAAGCAGGGCGAGGTGCCGCTCACCTACACCGAGATCGGCGTCGGACCCAAAGGCGAGACGGTGATCTACGCACTCAACAAGGAAACCGCCAAGGCGGGTCGTCCTGCCGCCGCGATCGAGCGCTTCCACAAGCTGCATCCGCAGCAGGCCGCCCCGGAACAGGCCGCTCCGGCGCCGGCCAATTGAGCATCACTATCCGGCCGGTTTCGTCGCGGGACGGAACCGGCCCTCGTTTCGGCAGGGAATTCCGAGCCACACCATGAATACGACCTCGAATACGCTGGACACCATCGCCGGCGCCATGCGCTGGCGGCTGCTCAAGGACAGGCTGTTCAAGCACGTGATGACGTTCGGTGGCATCAGCGTCATCATCGCGATCAGTCTGATCTTCTTCTACCTCGCCGGGGTGGCCTATCCGCTCGTCAAACCCGTCACGATCGGCGGTTGGAAGGAGCTGCGCGTCCCGGGATCGGGGCGCACCCTGCACCTGTCGATGGAAGAGCAGCGTGCAGTGGGTGCCCGTTACACCGACGCCGGAACGGTGGTGTTTTTCGACGTCGCCAGCGGTGCGCCCCTGCGCGAGGTCAAACTGCCCGTGCCGGGCGGCGTGGCCGTGACCGCGTTTGCGGCAGGCGACCCGGCGCATTACGTCAACGCCCTGGGGCTGTCCGACGGCCGGGTGCTGGTCGTCAAGGAGCAGTACCAGGTGAGCTTCGATGCCGCGCAGAACAACAAGCGCGTCATCACACCGTCCATCGAATACCCTCTGGGCGAGACGCCGATCGTGGTGGACGAGAAGGCGGCGCCCATCGGGAAGCTTGCCGTCGCGAGCG
>Ga0272446_1000161_pt1 | contig 99074 bp, 72 predicted proteins | sample YNPCB0061_FD_194587 | JGI IMG/M metagenome (GOLD analysis project Ga0272446, IMG submission 194587) | Hot spring microbial mat communities from Yellowstone National Park, WY, United States - YNP-CB-006-1 | ecosystem: Environmental > Aquatic > Thermal springs > Hot (42-90C) > Sediment | place...
CGCGCCTCCACTGCTCGTTCTCCTTCATGGCTTCCGCGAGCCTACGCCGAAGCTCGGCGTTGTCGCGCCGAAGGTCGGCGTTCTCGCGCCCAAGCTCGGCGTTCTCCCGCCGAAGCTCCTCGACCTCTTGGCACAGTCGCTCGATCAGTTCGGCGTCGGACATGCCGCCCCAGTCAAGTATCTGCCGCTGATGGGCCAACTTTTCTGCGAACGGCCGACAACCGCTGAACAGTTACGAACCAGACGACTAAGGCTCGCGTCCAGACCGTGGCAACCGGACCTCGAACACGGCCCCTCGCCCTGGCGTCGACGACGCCTTCAACGTGCCCCCATGGGCCTCTGCGATGGCCTTCGCGAGCGACAGACCGAGACCCACCCCATGTTCCGCACGCCGCGTGGTGAAGAACCGGTCAAAGATGCGCGGCAGGTCCTCCGGGGCGATGCCCGGCCCGTCATCTTCGACACGCATGACAGCCGTACCGTCTTCCCAGGCCACATCGATGCAGACCCTTCCCGGCGTGCCGGAATCATGGTCACGCGCGGCGAAGGATGCGGCGTTGTCCACCAGATTGCGCAACAGCGATTCGATGCGCGACGGCACCCCTCGTACGTTGACCGGCGAGTCACCGTGGACCGAAAAACGAACCGCCGGGTGCCGGAGTCGGCACGAGTCCGCCACCCCACGCGCAAGCGCTGCCAGGTCCACTTCGCTTTGCTCTTCACCTGGCATGCCCACCTCCGCGCGAGTCAACTCCAGCAACTGCGTCACCAGACGGTCGATCCGACCCGTTGCTTCGGCTAGCACGCTGCCGACCCGTGCAACACGCTCGTCCGTCGGGCTTCGGTCCGCTAGCATTTCCCCGCATGCTCGGATCGTTGCCATCGGGCTCTTGAGCTCGTGCACCAGGTCCGCCACGAAACGCTGATCGTGGCGCCGCCGTTCGTCAAGCTTGGCGAGAAGCTCGTTGAAGGCCGCTCGCAGATCCTCGACCTCCGCCGGCCCGCCCGACGTCAACGCGCCCCCCGGCTCCGGCTTCGCGGAACGCAAGAGTGCTTCGTCGCGCAGCGCCTCGATCGGCCTTGCGACCCGGGAAGCGAGGACGAACGCCACCACCAGGAGGCAAGGGAACGCCAGCGCCACGACGCGAAGGATCAGATGCCGAAGGTCGTAGAAGGGACGAAGCGCCCGCCGGGAAGTTTCCTGCACGTGCAGCACCTGGACACCATCTCCGAAGCTCTCGAGCCGCCGGGCCGCGTGACATGCAACCAGCTTCGACCCGAACGACGTCCGGCAACCTGTCACCACATGGGCGCCCCCTATCACTTCTCGAACCTCCGGTCGCAAACCGACCGGTCCAAGCGAAGCGTCGAAAGCGTCCATGCTCGGCGAGCCGTCGTCTCCGAACACGATCGTCGCCAAGGCATGAACTGGGTCGCTGCGAGGCTGACGGTCCACCTCCGCCAACACTTCGCCTTTCGCGGACACGAGCCGCACGCGGACGCCTCTCCGCGCAGCGATGTCTTGCCAGGCCGGCTCGACACGATCCGGGGTGTCTGCGCCGGAACGCGCCCACACGGTACGCATGTCGTCCGCGGCGCCCACCACGTTGGAACGGAGATCCGCCTCGACCCTCCGTTCCACAAGCCCCCAAGCGAAGGCGAATACCAACGGAAAGCAAAGGACTGCGATGGCAATGGCGACCACCTTGAACCGCAAAGATCGCCACCACGGTGCCGATCGGATGTGCTCCCTAGCTATCGCGACCTGGCCCATCGCTCCAACGGTATCCCATCCCGACCATCGTCTCGATACGGTCGAAATGCACATCCACCGCCTGCAACTTCTTGCGGATCCTTCGCACGTAGGTGTCGATGATGCGCTCTCCGACCACCGAATCGTCTCCTCGCACGTGGTGGAGCAATTGTGTGCGCGTCAGCACACGCCCTGGTCGTGTCATCAACGCTTCCAGAAGGCGAAACTCCGACAACGTCATTCGAACGAGGGACCCGTGGAAGCGCACCTCCATGCGATCCGGCAGGATCTCGACACCATCGAGAACCGTCACCGGCCCCTCCCCGGGCGCCCTGCTCATGGCGTCTCTGCGAATCAGCGCGCCAACACGGGCGATGAGCACGCGCGTGGAGAATGGCTTCGTCACATAGTCGTCCGCGCCCAGCTCCAGGCCGAGCGCCTCGTCGATTTCACCGTCCCGCGTGGTCAGCAGGATCACCGGTACCTGGTTACCACGCTCCCGGAGCCTTCGGCACAACGTGAACCCATCTACGCCAGGCATGTTGACGTCAGCAATGACCACGTCCGGCTTGTCGCCCTGCACTCGGGACCATCCCGCCGAGCCGTCTGCCGCGGTCAGCACATCGTGGCCCGCCTCCTCCAGCGCCATCGACAGTACGTCGAGCAACGATGGGTCGTCGTCGATCACAAGCACGCGCGCCATGGTACGATGTCCAGCCGCGACTGTAGCCAGAATCCCGGGAAGCTGGCAAGCATCGTACCCCCTGCCGGACCAGCCGCGGCCATCGCGCCCGAGACGATCGACAAGCAGCTTGCGCTCATGACGAATGCAGCCGGTTGGCCGTGCAGCGGCCCATTCGCATTCGGTTCGGTCGGGCTGCGTATCCAGGCACCTGCATCCCTTCGTCGTACTTGCGGCGATCGGAAAGGATCGCTGCCCGAACGGCGCATCGCAGGGACCAACCTCCGCAAACGCGCGCTGTCGCGGGTTCGCCGGTATAGCGCACACCCGGTTCGTCACCCCCGAGCCCGCGGAAAGGATCGCGCGACCGCCTCCCCCCTCATCCCATGCCACGCACCCCGGGATCGGTTCGATCCTGGCTGGGAACCCTCGATGCACACACGCCCTCCACCCCCACCCTGTGCATCGCGGATTGGGCGCGTATTCTGCACCATGCGGACCGGGCACGCATCGTGCTCTTGCGACTTTCATGACCCGCACCGTCCGTCCCACGTGGTCCTCTGCCGAGATCCTGCTCTCCGCCGGTGTCCTCGATCCCCATGACTTGCAGGTTGCGCAGGCTCTGTGCCTCCAAACAGGCCACCGATTCCTCGATGTCGTCGCTTCCCTGCACCTCGTCGACGAAACCCTCGTCGCCCGAACGCTCTCGCGCGAACTCGGCATCCCTTGGGTGCAACCGTCGCTCATGACCCCGTCGGAGCATTGGCTGCGCTGGATCCCCAGGTTCGTGGCCGAGCAGTACATGCTCCTCCCAGCGCACGTCCGTGCACGAGGCGTCGGCAAGACCATCCTCTACGTGGCCATGGAAGACCCGACCGACGAGGAGGCGCTGCGCGTGTCCGCCAGGTGGTCCGGGCTCGAAGTGAGGCCCTTGCTCGCCGCACGATCCGCAATCGAACGAGCCATCGAACAGTGGTATCCGCCCGATTCGTCGGGCGCAGCCCGGCACGGCCCCGACAACCGGCTCTCGCAATCCGATCCACCGGTCGGCAGCGGCCGGACGTCGGGTACGTTCATGGCCTGGGGACGCATTCCCATCGGCGTAGGGGTCCTGGACGAAACGGGCTGACGCGGGGCTGCTCGCTTCTTCGAGGAGCGCCCCAAGAACGCAAACACCGATCCGTCCTGTCTCGGTTTCAGCCGGGACCAGCCGTGGCGCGTTGGTGGTCCCCGGATCCCGCCGTTCATCCGGGTCCTTCGAGATCCGCGTCCGGCGCGTGGCGGGCCGCATTGCTGCGCACCCCGCCCGCCGACTCGCTCCACTGCCACGTATTGATTGTCTCGCTGGCGTCTATCGCGTAAGGAAGATATTGTGCGGTAATCCCATCCTCAGCCAGACGGCTGTGCCTGCCAGGTAGAACAAGAGCTGAGTCGTTCCGAGGTGCGTCAACAAGATGCAATCACGCGGCGTGATCCCGCGCTTGAACCGGGGGCGATAGAAGAGAAGCTGAGCCCCCGGCGCCGCGATCATCAACGCTTCCCTCACGCCAAGAATGCCTGACAAGAAGCCTCCAGCGATGACCAGCGCCGACAGCACGAGGAGTGCGTCGATGATCTGCCGGGCCCGCTCCACGCCATGCACGACCGGATAGGTCGGCACATGCAGCGCCCGGTCGCCGTCGATGTCGCGCAGGTCGTAGAGGATCTCGTAGGTGATCTCGAACGCCACGAAGAACGCTGCCAGCACCGCGATAGCCGCCCAGGACATCGCACGCGACGAGCCCGCGACCGCGAGCGGGTAGGCGAACCCGGTCAGCACGAAGATCACCGCCGACCCGAAATTCTTGAGGAAGTAGATCTCCTTGAAGCGCGACAGCCCGCGTCTCGTCGGTATGATCCGGTAATTGTAGCCGAGCCCGATGATCTGCACGACCGCGCGGTACGGCGTCAGGGCCGGCCACACCAGGTGCGTCACCACGAACGACCCCGCCATCAGCCCGACACAACCCCATGTCACCAGCTTCTTGCGCCGGGCCACGCGCTCGGTGCCAGGGATCCCGTTGCGCAGATCCTCCTCGATGTCCGTCGCCCGGTTGAGCAGGTTGATCAGGAACCAGTCGAGCCCCACCACGGGTGCCAACGCCCACAGGTACCTGCCCGTCATCAGCCAGCCGAACACGACCTGGGCGGCCATGGCGATGAGCAAGATGTGGTAGCGAGCGATGGACAGGGCATCGCCCAGAACGGACGTCGGGCTCGACGCGCCCGGCACGAAGGATTGCGCTTGGCTCACGATCCGTTCATACCACGACCACCCGCCCGAACGTCTGCTGGCCGCGTTGGCGCGATCGTTGCTCAATGTCCAGACATGAGGACTTTTCTTCGAGAACCGGCGCATGCGCGACGCCGTGATGGCCGACGCGCCCGGACCATCCTACCGGAGCGGACCGCGGAGACGACGAGCATCGAGCAGTACATTCGCTGTTTGACACAGGCTTGTCCGCCGCCGGACTTCGGTGGCGAGACCAAGCGCACGCGATGCACGACCACGCCTGCCCCGGTCCGCGATACGGTCTGCGAGGAGCTCGGGTGGGTCGAGCCGTGCTGGGCGGCTGACCTGGCCGCGCGCCCGTGTATCGGACGGAACGCCCCCGCGGACGATGCGCAACCCGCATGACCGGCAGGGGCACGTTGTCTGACGCCCCGTCACACGCTTGACGCTCACGATGACATGCCGCGGCTGCTCGCGACGTGCTACCAGTGCGTCTCCCCGATGACACCGTCAGCCGGATTCGCAGCCCACCCCTATGCCTCGTTCGTCCACCAGGTGGAGAAGCCTGCCCGGTATTGCGGCGGCGAGTGGGGCGAGACGCGCAAGGATTGGAACGCGGTCGCGGCGCGGGTCTGCCTGGCCTTCCCCGACGTCTACGAGGTCGGGATGAGCCACCTGGGCACGCGGATCCTCTACGATCGGCTCAACGCGCGCGACGACATGCTCTGCGAGCGCGCGTTCGCGCCGTGGCTCGACATGGAGCAGGAGCTCCGCGCGCGGGGGTTGCCCCTGGTTTCCCTCGAAAGCGCCCACCCCCTCCGCGACTTCGACGTCGTCGGCATCTCGCTGCAGCACGAGCTCGTCTTCTCCAACGTGCTCACCCTGCTCGACCTGGGCCGCATCCCGCTGCGCAGCGCCGACCGTTCCGAGGACGCACCGCTCGTGCTCGGCGGGGGATCCGTCGCCACGCACCCCGAACCCATGGCAGCCTTCTTCGACGCCTTCGTGGTGGGGGATGGCGAGATCAAGGCCGCTGAAGTCGTCGATCGCTGGACGCAAGACACGCGCGCCGGGCTGCCTCGATCGCGCCGGTTGGAGAACCTGGCCGCGCTCGGCGGCGTGTACGTTCCCGCGTTGTACGCGTGCAGGCAGGAGGCGTCTGGAAGGCTCGTCGTGGACCGTGCGTTGTCCGAGGCCGCACCGCTGCCTGTCCGTCGCGCATTCATCCCCGACCTGAATTCGTTCCCGTTTCCCGAGCGTTTTCCGACCGGCGGTCCCGAGGCCGTATTCGATCGCTTCTCCGTCGAGATTGCACGCGGCTGCATGCAGGGCTGCCGCTTCTGCCAGGCCGGCATGATCTTCCGTCCCGAGCGAGAGCGCGACCCCGAAGCCCTCGTCGATTGCATCCTGCGATCGCTGGCCGCAAGCGGCCACGACGAACTCTCGATCACCTCCCTCTCCCCGGCCGACTACTCCTGCATCGGCCCGCTCGTGCGCGCCGTCTCCGACCGCACGCAGGCCGATCACGTCACGCTCGCCGTCTCCTCGCTTCGCGCCTATGGCCTCGACGACGCCACCCTCGACGACATCGGCAGGGTGCGATCGAGCAACCTGACGTTCGCGCCGGAAGCGGGCACGCAGCGCATGCGGGATGTCATCAACAAGAACGTGACGGACGAGCAGATTGTCGACACGGTCGAGCGGGTGCTCGCGCACGGCTGGGATCGGGTCAAGCTCTACTTCATGATCGGGCTCCCCACGGAGACGGACGAGGACGTGACGGGGATTGTCGAAACGGCGTGGCGCGCCAAGAGTGCCGGGAAACGTGGGCGTGCAGGCTCGCGTACGCCCAAGGTCAACGTGTCCGTCTCGACCTTCGTCCCCAAGCCTCATACTCCCTTCCAGTGGGTGCGGATGGACGGCCTCGACGCGGTGCTCCGCAAGCAGGAGATGCTCCGCGACGCCGCCCGGAAACATCGCATCGACCTCAAGGCCCACGAGCCGCACGGGTCCATCCTCGAAGGCATCTTGTCTCGCGGAGACCGCCGCCTCGCCGATGTCATCGAGCAGGCATGGCGCGATGGCGCGCGGTTCGACGCCTGGGACGGCCACGTCCGGTGGGACGTCTGGATGAACGCGATGCGGGCCCATGGGTTGACCGTCGACGACGCCCTCTCCGCCATCCCCGTGGGCGCCGCGCTTCCGTGGTCGCACATCGACGTGGGCATCGACCCCGCATTCCTCGCACGCGAGTATGACCGGGCCCTGCACGCCCGGACTACGCCGCCCTGCGGTCGCCCCGCACCGCGCAAGCAGCTTCACCCAGGCGTCGTTCCGGCCGGCGAAGACCGCAAGCTCGTGTGCTTGCAGTGCGGCGCCGGATGCGATCTGGACGCCCTTGCACAGCGTCGTGCGCGCGCCAGCGATCGCATGCGACAACTCGGCGCTCCGGCACCCGCGCCTGCGCGGCCTACCCCGTCCGCTGCCATGCGCTATCGCTTCCGCTTCGAGAAACTCGGCCGCGCGACTCTCCTCGGCCACCTCGATCTCGTCCGCGAAATCCCCCGCATCCTTCGACGTGCTGGCGTCGACCTCTGGTACTCCCAAGGCTTCCACCCCAAGCCCGTCCTCACCTTCGGACCAGCCCTCGGCCTCGGTATCCCCAGCTTCGACGAGTACGTCGACGTCAAGACATCGCGGCCCATCGACACGGACCGCCTGCTTGCGAACGTCCACGCCGCGTGCCCCGATGGCCTTCGATTCCTGTCGGTGCACGCCCTCGATCCGCACGCGCCCGCGGTGGTGACCACCATCGTCGGCGCCGAGATGCTCCTCGCGATCGACCTGGCCGACGTGCACGCTGCAGGTGGCCCGGCATGGGCCGCTGCACGCATCGAAAGCGTGCTTCGGGCGGCATCCATCGAGGTCACACGAAACGCCAAGGGCCAGACCCGCACCGTGGACATCAGGCCCTTCCTTTCCTCGATTCGAATGGGCGGCGACGACGACGCATCCTGGCTCACGCGCGCCGGCATTCCAGGACGCTGGCTGACGATCCGCGCATCGGTCGTGATCGGGCCATCGGGCACGATCCGCGCGCAGGAGCTTGCCGATCGGATAGGCGACGGTCGCCCGCTTCGGTACCGTTCGGTCCGGCTCTCCATGATCTTCTCGCCTGATGCTGGCGCCCATGGCATGACCTTGTCGGCCGTGGGTGGGTGACGCATCGCAGTGCGCCCGAATGCGCGCGCTCCGGCCTGGACCGTTGACGGTCGCACCCCGGGCAGGATACGTGTTGTCTGATGCTTTCGGACGTGTTCGGACACGCAGTGGCGTCGAGGGAGGATGAGGGCATGGCAAGACGGTTGGATTGGGTGGGCGTGGCGTTGGTCGTGTCGCTCGGCGCCGCAGGCGTACTCGGGTGCGGCAGCTCGGACAGCGGTTCGGGTCTGACGTGCGGCGCGGGCACCTACAACTCGGGCGGCGTTTGCGTGCCCAAGCCGTGGGATGACGGCGGGCCGGGCGGCTCCGGCGGCTCTGGCGGCAGTGCGCTGTCCTGCGGTCCGGGCACGCACGAGAGCGGCGGTCAGTGCGTCGCGGATCCGGTCGAAGCCGGCGTGACATGCGGGCCTGGCACGCACGAAGACCAGGGCGCATGCGTGCCCGACCCGGTGGACGGCGGCGCGTCGAAAGGCCAGGTCGGCGATCCTTGCGCGACCGGTGCCGATTGTTCCTCCAACATGTGCGCCGGTACGAGCCTCGATCCGAGGCTCGTGGGCGGCTACTGCACCGTCCTCGGCTGCAGCGACACGAACGTGTGCCCCGCGGGCTCGGCGTGTGTCCAGGCCAAGGGCACCCTCAAGGCGTGCTTCCGCTACTGCGATCCAGGCAGCGACGTGTGCCGCAACGGCTATGTCTGCCAACCGTTGTCGGATGACCCGCAGAAGGGCATCTGCGCCCCCGCATGCACGGCCAGCGATCAGTGCCCCGCGGGCGGTGTGTGTGACGTTCCCAACGGGATTTGCACACCGCCGCCGACCTGCGATCCGCTGGCTCCCGCGTGCGCTGCCGACACGTTCTGCATGCCCACGTCCGAGTCGCCCACGGGTGGGTTCTGCTTCCCGACCTGCTCGAACGTTGCGACGGATTGCAAGGCGAGCGAGGTTTGCCAGCCGTTCGGCCCGGGTTCGTCCGACGGGGTCTGCGTGCCGCCTCCTTGCGCCACGAACGCGGACTGCCCCGCAGGCGCCGTGTGCACCGAGCAGCACGACGGCCTGATGTACTGCAAACCCCCCGAGCCATGCACCACGACATGCACCGCAGCGGACGACGTCTGCGTGGGCGGGCTCTGCCTGACCGGGTGCGAAGCGGGCAGCGCGGGCGACGATGCATGCGAGCAGATTCACCCAGGGTTGCTGTGCGCGGACACCTTCGGAGCGTGCATGCCGGCCTGTGGCACCACGGGCGAGTGCGGCGCCGGGGATAGCTGCTTCATGGCGGATTGGGTTTGCCTTCCCACCGGGGCGTTCCCCACGAGCCCTTGCCTGCCCGCGGACGCCCAGCATACCGCCCCGTATTGCCTGCCCATCGGAACCATCAACCAGGCGTGCATCACCAGCGGCGGCGAGAGCATCTGCGTCCCCGAGTGCACCGCCGACGCCGACTGCGAGGCGGTGTCGACGGCGCTCACATGCGTGGAGTCCCAGGGGCTGTGCGTGCAGAAATGCGCACCCAACACCCTCGCGTGCCCAGATGGTTACGCCTGCGAGACGACCAACGGCGCGTGCCTGCCCACGGGCGCATTCCCCCTCAGCCCTTGCGCGGACGGCGACATTTGCGCGTCCAACTTCGACGGGCTCGGGCACAATCTCAAGTGCGAGGGAGGAGCTTGCCTCATCGATTGTGCGGCTGGAGGCGACGCGCTCTGCACGGCGATGGGTACCGCGCTGGGCATGTCGCTGACGTGCGAGGACAAGGGCCTCAAGGCGTGCATGCCGCCTTGCGGCGACGGGCCGGGCTTCACCTGCCCCACGGTCGGGGGCCAGTCGCTCTCGTGCTTCGACCCCGTCGGCGAGAAAGCCTGCCTGCCTACCGGCGCCTTCCCGGGCAGCCCTTGCAAGGCCAACAACACCTGCGACCCGGTTCACGGCGTCTCGCAGTCGTGCGTCAACGGCATGTGCATGGTGGACTGCAACGACAAGAACGTCGGCACCGGAAACGCCCTCTGCCAGGTCATCAACGCCGGGCTGACGTGCATGCCCACCAACCCGCAGACCGGTGCAGGCTACTGTGTCTACGCCTGCGTCGCCGGCATGTGTCCCGCCGGCTACTCGTGCTTCGAGCCCGAGGGGGTCAAGAGCGGCGCCCAGAACGCATGCCTGCCCAACGGCAGCTTCCCAGGCGGCGCTTGCGCCACCGGCAACCTCTGCGGATCGTACGGCGGCAAGCAGATGGCCTGCGTCGACAACGCCTGTGTCGTCCCGTGCCCCAACGGCGAGAGCGATTGCTCGGGCATCGGATTGACCTGTCTGGACGCCAACCACGTCTGCGTGTCTCCGTGCGTCTCGAACGCATGTGACGACAACCGCTATGCATGCCTCACCAGCGAGAACGCATGCTTGCCCAAGGGCTCCTTCCCGGGCGGGCCGTGCCTCGCCAACAACACCTGCAGCAGCTACGCAGGGCTGCCCATGGCGTGCCACGCGGGAACCTGCCTGGTCACCTGCGACGATGCCACGGTGACCGACGCCGTCTGCCACGGTGTCAACGCCGCGCTCACCTGTGACAGCACGTACACCCACGCATGCATGCCGGCGTGCGTGAGCGGCAACTGTCCGACGGGCTATAGCTGCGCCGCTGCCCAGAACGCGTGCCTACCGACCGGGTCGTTCCCGGGCGGCCCCTGCCGCAGCGCAAGCCCCCGGTGCGACGACAACCTCGGCGGCAATCCCGACATGGATATGGTCTGCCTGAGCAACACCTGCCTGATCGACTGCACGTGGTCCGCGGGCATCTGCCCGACCGGCACCACCTGTCAGAGCGCGGGGACCGGCTACGTTTGTCTGTAGCCCGGCGTCCGCCCGTTCTCATTGCCTCCGATCAGCTTCTGCACGACACGCTGCATCGCCTCGATCAGCCGGTCCGACGCGTTCAGGCACGGCACGCGATGGAAGGCGAGGCCCGCGTCGGCCGCCATGGCGCGCGCTTCGATGTCGAGGTCGTACAGCGTCTCGACATGATCGGACAGAAACCCGATGGGGAGCACCACGACGCTGCGCGCGCCGGTGCTGCGGGCCCGCTCGAAGACGGTGGGCAAGTCCGGACCAAGCCACGGGTCGGCGGTCATTCCCTGGCTCTGGAACGCTAGGATGTGAGGCAAGCCGCTCTGCCCCAAGGCTGCCAACACGCCCTCGGCTGTCTCGTGCACGAGCTGCGGATAGGGGTCGCCAGCCTGCACCACACGCATGGGCAGGCTGTGCGCCGACGGCACCAGCACCGCGCGCGCCAGGTCGTGCGGATCGATCCCCGAGATCACGTGCAGTGTGGTCTCGGCCCACGCCCTGTGAAGGGTCGGCTCGTCGCCCCAGCACGGTGCGCAAAGCAGATCCGGGACCGTTGCGCCTTGCCGTGCCAGCCGCGCGGCAGCCTCGCGCACGACCGGCTCGTATACATGGGCCGAGTGCGGCGCCATCGTGAGCACCACCACGCGATCGAATCCTCGCTCCGAGATCTCGTGGAGCACGTCTTCGATGTACGGATGCCACATGCGCATGGCCACGAAGCAGGGCAGCGCGGTTCTTCGCGACAGCGCTTCGGCTTGCGCCCGTGTCGTGTCCAGCAACGGCGATCGTCCCCCGATGGCCTCGTAGCGACGGTGCACCTCCTGCACGATCTGCGGCGGTGTCGGCCTGCCGCGTCGGATGTTGTCGAGGAACGCCGGGATGTCTTCGAGGCGCTCGGGCGTACCGTGTGCCACGAGCAGGATCGCGGTGGTCGGCATGGCGGTTCTCCTGGATCGTGCTGGGGGCGTCACTGCGCGGTGGATTCGTGGACGAAATCGACCAGCGCTTGCACTTCGTCGACGGGCGTTTCGGGGAAGATGCCGTGACCGAGGTTGAAGATGTGGCCGGGCCGTCCGGCCGCGCGCCGGATCACGTCGGACGCGCGCTGCCGGATGACCTGCCGCGGTGCGGTGAGGGTGGCGGGATCGAGGTTGCCCTGCACGGCGTGGTCGTGGCCGACGCGCGCCCAGCCCTCATCGAGTCGGACGCGCCAATCGAGGCCGATGACGGTGCCGCCCGCCGCGGTCATCGATTCGAGCAGCGCTGCCGTGCCCGTGCCGAAGTGGATCACCGGCACGCCCGTGGTTTCGAGGTCGCGCAGGATGTGGCTCACATGGGGTGCGACCAGCTTCTCGTAGTCGTCGCGGGAGAGCTGCCCGACCCACGAATCGAAGAGCTGCACGGCCTGCACACCGGCCGCCACCTGGGCGCGCAGGAACCGGCGCACCACCTCGGAGAGCCTGCCCATCAGGTCGTTCCAGCAATCCGGATCGGAGAACATGAGCTTCTTCGTGAGCAGGTAGCTCGACGAGTGCCCGCCTTCGACCAGGTAGCTCGCGAGCGTGAACGGCGCGCCGGCGAACCCGATGAGCGGCACGTTCAGGTCCGTGCGCAGCAACCGGATGGCGTCGAGCACGAACCCCAGCGATTCCTCCGGATCGATGACGCGCAACGCGGTCACGTCGTTTGCCGTACGAACCGGGTGGCCGATGACCGGCCCTTCTCCTTGGGCAAAGCCGACCTGCGCGCCCATCGGTTCCAGCGGGATCAAGATGTCCGAGAACAGGATGGCCGCATCCACGCCCAGGCGCAGCGGTTGACGGGTGACCTGTGCGGCCAGCTCCGGTGTCCGGCAGAGATCGAGCATCGAGTACTTCTGGCGGAGCGCGCGGTACTCGGGCATGTAGCGCCCGGCCTGGCGCATGAACCAGACCGGGGTAGCGTCCACGCCTTGCCGGCGGCACGCTCTGAGGAATCGGTCGTTCATCGGGCCGACGTTAGCACAGTCGCCAAAAGTGGCATGGTCCGGGCTCCTTGCGGGGGCTCTGGCGTTTTGCTTGACCGTGTCGCGACGGGCCGTCTACAAATGAAGGCTCCGCAAGGCCGAGCTGCCCGGGTCATGGACTTCGAAATCGGAATCGTCTGCGGCAGGTGCGACCGCTTCAGCCCCATGGGCGCGGCGACGTGTGCGTGTGGGCACGATCTGTCGTTGTTCGCGCCTCCCACGGTGTCGACTCGTCCTTCGGCCGAGATCCGGTCGCCGATGCTCGACGAGACACCGGCCCTGCCCGGCGTGGCGCCGGTGCCGACCGGTCCGTCGGCCGGCTTCGCGCCGCCGGGCGTGTCCGTGCAGACCACGCTCCGGAGTCCCGCGTCGCCAGCATCGGCCCCTGGTAGCCCACCCAAGCCGTCCGTAGAAGTGATACCGTCGACTCGCTCGTCCCCGGTGGGGCTGGCAAGTCCGTATGCGCATCTGTCTCAGGAGGAGCTCATGGAGCAAGCACGAAACTATGTGTGCCTGTCCTGTCATGCCGCCGTTCCGGTCGGCCACAAGTTCTGCGGGCGATGCGGTGCCGCAGTGCCCCCTGAGATCCTCAACGCGCGCACGCTGTTCTTCAGCGACATGCAGAACCCAGCCAAGGCCAAGCTCGTGCTGATCCGCGGCGAGGGCATGGAAGGCCTATCGTATCACCTGCGCGCAGAAGAACACATCGCCGGGCGTGCTGGCAACCTGCAGTTCCCGGACGACCCGTTCATCTCCCCCAAACACGCCAACTTCTTCTACCGCAACAACAAGCTCGTCGTCCGCGACGAAGGCTCGCGCAACGGCGTGTACATCCGCATCCGCGGCACCGTCGACATCGCCATCGGCGATGTGTTCCTGGCCGGCGAGCAGGTGTTCCGCATCGACCCGCACAGCGTGAGCAACGACCCGCCACTCGATGATGGCACGTACTTTTACTCGTCGCCGAAGTACGCGGGCCCCTTCCGGATCGTGCAGATCTTCCAGGGCGGATGCCCGGGCATGGTGGTGTGCGCCAGGACCTCGTCGCTGCAGATCGGCCGAGAGGGCGGCGACCTGAACTTCCCTGGCGACCCGTACATGTCCGGCACGCACTGCCGCATCGAAGAGGTCGGCGGCAGGCTCACCCTCACCGACCTCAACAGCCGCAACGGCACCTACGTGCGCGTCAAGGACGAGCGCGAGCTGCAGCACGGCGACTACCTGTTCATCGGCCGCAAGCTCCTGCGCGTCGAGCTCAACACGAACTGAGCCCGGCCTCGCTCCGATCGACGTTCCTCAGAACGGCGCGGAGAGCACGAGGTACTTCTGCCCGCCCTGCACGGCGTACTGCCCGAAACCTTTCGCGTACCCGGCCCGGATGTTGAGCAGCATGTGGTAGCCGAGCTGAAGGTCGATCCAGAGCTCACCGCCCACACCCGTGTGGAACTGATCTCGCCAGCGCTCCACATCGAGCTGGTTGAAGGATCCTCCGTAGTCCAGGAACGCGTTGCCGCTGACTCGCTGCAGAAAGATCGGCAGGGTCGAGATGCCGTGATCCACGTTCACGATCGGGAAACGGTACTCGACATTCGCCAGGTGGTACTGCGACCCGATGAAGCTGACCGGCTCGTAGCCCCGCAGCACGTAGCCGCTCTGAAATACCGTCTCGTAGATCAGATCGCGCACGCGCGTGTCGGCGAAGCCGCCCACGTAGTACAGACCCCGACGCGGGTAGCTGCCGGTCGCGGCAGCGCCCCCCACGTGCATCGCCAGCGTGTGGTGCCGGAGCCACGGCATCGGCGTGTACTTCGTGGCGTTGTACCCGAACGCGTAGACATCGAAGTCGCTGGCCGTCATCTCGTTACCGACGTCGACCGACGCGGACAGCGAGAAGCCGTTCTCGGCACCGACGCTGTAGAGGTACTGCTCCGCGTTGGAGTACGACCACCCGAGCCGTACCACGCCCACGTAGCCGCGGAGCGGATCTCGGCCGACCGTCGCGTACGGGTCGAGCTTCCGCCCCACGGGCAGCGTGCCCCCGATGTGCGCGACCGAGTAGCTCAGCGTGTACGTCTGGGCGTCGTATGCGCGCGGCTTCGTGTACACTAGACCGTTGGTCCACCCCCACGTCGTCTCCAACCAAAGCGGTTCTTGATCGCCGACCAGATACCCCCTGCGGGGCGCCACTGATCGAAACACCGTTGAGAAGTAGTCGAACGGAAGCGCGCCGTACACGTACGACAGCGCGGCGTAAGGGACCGGTTCCTCCGTCTCGATGTTCATCGACCCCGCGATCGCGTGATGCCCGACCGCGTCGTTGCCCGTGGTCTCGATCGTCAGGGCTTGTCCGTAGGTCCCGGGCCCGTAGCGAAGAGCAAACGCGCGCGGCCGCAGCGAAGGAAGCGGGTTGTAGGGACGTTTGGGGAAGTCATGGCGCGCAAACAGCCGGGGGCCTTCGACCCGCTCGATGCGTGACGGCTCCGCCGGCAGGAAGCTCGCCGGGTCGAACGGCATCACGTACACGTCGTACCCCTCCGACGTGTACCCGACGTACGCGAGCGTTCGTCCGTCAGGCGACAGGTCTGGTTGAAACGCGCCGGTGCGAACGTTGGTGACCTGGAACGTCTCGTGGCTCACCAAGTCATACGCGTAGATGTTCGCGATACCGCTTCGATCCGACGAGTACAGCAGCCAGCGGCCGTCCGGAGAGAACGTCGGCTGCATGTCCGTCGCACGATCGTGCATGAGCTCCTGCACTCGCCCCGTGCGCATGTCGACCAGTCGGATGTCGCGGTACCCGCCCCGCGTCCACGCGCTGTACGCGACCAGACGGCCATCGGGCGAGTAGCGTGGCGTATACGCCTGCTCGAACCTCGCGCTCGGCACCAGGGTTCTGATGTTCTCCAGCGATCCTTCCGGCGACAGCGATCCGATCTTCAGGTAGCCCGTTCCGCGGTGCGTGATGGTGAAGACCACCGACCTGCCGTCGGGGCTCACGTCGGGCTCACGCGCGCGGCCTCCCACCGTCAGGCGCTGGATGGCCGATTCCATGCCGTCGGGTGCTGTCGTCCGCGCCGGCAGGCGGAATAGCTCTCCGAACGAGTACACACGCCTCGACACGTCCGTCGATGCGTAGATCAGGCTGCCGTCGGGCTCGAAGCTGCCGGACGACGGCCCGTTGGTCCGCACCAGCAGGCGGTCACTGCCCGGCCGCACGCGCTGCGGCGTGTCGAGCACAAGGCGACACAGCCCGGCGCGGTCATCGCCGGATCGCTGGTAGATCAGCTCGGCATAACCTGCTTCCGTCCTCGCAGAGGCGGGCACGAAGCGCGGATGGGACGTCTGCATCCCGCTCCATGTGATCCGGGTCCCCTCGCGCAGCCCTCTTGCCTCCACGGCTTTCATCTGGTCCGCCGTGGTGTCGCGCAGCCACGACGTCCAACCTCGGTACAGGTCGACATAGGTACGGCCGGTGGCCCGTCGAATGGACCGGTTGAGGCCGAAGGGAATCACCTGCGCCCCGGAGTCGCGTGCGACCGCGGCCAGCACCGTCGGTCCGTACGTGTCGGCGATCCAGCTCAGGAACCGGGATCCGTACAGGTACCAGATGTTGCCCTGCGGCCACCGACGTGCCGAGTTGGACATCTGATCGAGCGGCACGATGCGATCGTCCAGGACGTCGGCGCGCAGGAACATGTCGAACATGGTGGAACGGATGCGGCCGCCGGTGGTGTGGCGGGACTCCTCGACGACCGCCAGGCCCTCGAGCAGCCACCGCGGCTGGTTCTGGTTCGGAACGAGGCGCCTCCCCATCACCGCGTTGACGATCGCTGGAACCCCTGTGATGTTGTCCGTGTGCAGGATGTGCGTGTACTCGTGCGACACCAGCTCCAGATACCAATCGTCGTAGTCGCCCAGCGCGGACATGTCGTCCGGCGCCGTCACGAACAGGTGGATCGAGTTGTACGGGATCGCGGTCGCGAAGCCGTTTGCCGAGTCCGTGTTGTCGGTCAACACCACCTCGGTGATCTGCGACGGCGACCATCCGAGCTCTTCGCACATGTCGCGATGGACGCCTTCGAGCACGTCGGCGACGCGTTCCGCGATGGGTTCGAGGCCCTTGTAGTAGTGGACTCGCGCGTGCGGCGCCTCGATCGTCCACCACTGCAGGTAGGGGTCGTCAGCGGCTCCGGCCGAGCCCGAAACCAGGAGCGCGGCCAGCGCGGTGCTGCCCGCAAGGCGCAAGGGACGGGGGCATCGCACCGACTTACAGGTCGTCGTGGAACAGGGGCTCGCGGTTGCGCGCGTAACGATAGACGAGCTGACGCGCTTCCGGCGAAATCTGGGTGAACTGCAGACCGAAGCCGGGCGGGGCGATGTCGGTGGTCATCGAGTCACGCGACTCGCGAGTCCATCGTACGACGCCGACCGCCTCGAACTCGTATCCGCCGGGCAAGGACACGTGCACGCGCAGGGTCTCGCCCACCGGGGGAATCTTGTACGTGGCGATGAAGATGCCGCCGTGATCGACGACGTCGTTGCCGGACAACCCCTTGTAGAAATTGGACGGGCTGTGGGTTCCCAACTCCGCCTCGACACGTGGGTAGTTGGGGGCCACGGCGTAGGGCGACGGGGCTTGCCCGGGTGGCATCGGCTGCGCGACCTGCTGCGGTTGTGCAGGCGGAGCCGCAGGCTGTTGTGGTTGGGGCGCCGGGGCGGGTTGGCCCACGGGCGCCGGCTGCTGCCAGGCCTGCGGCGCGGGTTGGGGCGGCGGCGCGTACGGTGCGGGCTGGGCTGCCGGCATCGGGGGCGCATACGCGGCGGGCTGGGGCGGCGGCGCGTACGGTGCGGGCTGCTGCGGCTGGACGGGCGGCGTGTACGGTGCAGCCTGCGGTGCCATCGGTGCGGCCTGCGGCGGCGCGTAGGGCGTCTGTTGCGGTGGAGGCTGCCAGGCGGGCTGCATCGGCGGCGCCGCGGCCGGCTGTGGCGCGGACTGCTGCCAGCCAGCGGGTGCCTGGGGCTGGACCGGTGGTGCGTACGGCGCTGCTGCTGCCGGCGAGGCCGCTGCCGCCGGCGCCTGCATCTTCGTCAGCGCGAACACGTGAGACAACGAAGATGCCACGGTCTCCATCACCGACATCATGGCAGGGTCGGACGTGGCCTGCGCCTGCAAGATCGATAGCGCCCGTCGAACGGCGTCGAGCGCTTGTGCCGAGGCGCTGACGACTTCGGCGCCGCCGGTTCGCTCGATCGTGTGCAGCGCGCCCATGGCCGCTGCAATGGGCTCCGCGGCTTCGAGGTATTGCGGCGAGACGTTCGGATTCGCCTGCAACGCCCCCAGTCCCTTGGCAAGTAGCTCACGTGCTGTTCTCGCAGTCGTAACGATTTCGCTCATCGTCTGCTCCCAGGTCACCTACGTTAGCTCATTTCTTGGACGCACACGCAACGAGCATTGCAAGCTCCGCGCCCTCGTACGTCTTGCCGTCGATTTCGACTTGCTCGATCGCCAACCCGCGATCCCGGGCGCGAACGACCACGGTCCTGTCGTCGATCGCTGCTTCTCCCGGCTCGAGTGCGCGGGGCACGTCGTCGGTCACCGTGGCGCGCAGCACCGTCATGCACGTGTCGCCGACGAACGCGAGCGCCCCCGGGGCTGGAGCGAGGGCTCGGATCCGGCGCTCGATCCGCTCCGCCGGCCAGGACCAATGCAGCTCTCGGTCGTCTTCCCCGGGAGACGGCGCCAGCGTCGCCATCCGCTCCTCTTGCGGCTGGCCCCGCAGGTCGTCGCCCTGCGCGGCACGCTGCACCGTCTCACGCAGCAGCGCCAGCGAGGGCCGGTCGAGCTTGCGGGCGAGCTGCCAGGCGTTCCAGCGCGGGTCGAGACGTATCGACCGCTGCGCCAGGATCGCACCCGTATCGTATTCGTCGGCGATTCGGTGAACCGTCACGCCCGTCTCCGTATCACCGGCGTCGATGGCCGCAAAAAAAGGGTCTGGCCCCCGATGCCGCGGGAGCAGGGAGGGATGCACGCCGATGCCGCCGAGCGGACAGTCTTGCACCAGGCTCATGGGGATCCTGCGGGTGAAGAACCAGCTCACCAGGAGTTCGGCGCCGGCGGCGCGCGCCCGCGCCCGGAACGCCTCCCAGTCGTTCTGCGGATCGGTGATGACGGGTGTGCCGAGCTTGCGCAGGCGCCTCGTGCCGTTCGAAAGGGTTCGTCGCACGCCTGCAAGGACGACCTGGTGGCCGTCACCGAGCAGGAGCAGCGCCGCAAGGGGCAGGCCGAGAAACACGATACGCATGGGATGCTCAGGCTAGCGCGCGCCGAAAACTTGGTTCAATTCGATCGTCGCTGGTAGGGGTGCGTGCATGGTGTCCAACGGCCACGGGAGCCAGTTCCGCCAGGCGCTGCGCCCGGGACAACGCTTCGATGCGACGGCATCCAACCGCCCGATCCTGGTCTTCGAGAACGTCTACAAGGCGTATCGACCGGACCAGCCCGTGCTGCGGGGCACGTCCCTGGTCATCGAGCGAGGCGAGTTCGTATTCATCACGGGGCCGTCCGGCGCCGGCAAGAGCACCCTGCTCCGCCTGCTGTACCGCGCCGAAACCGTCGACGACGGCCGCATCCTGTTCCTCGGCCGCGACATCGCGCGCCTGACTAGCGATTCCATCCCCATGCTTCGGCGCAACATCGGCATCGTGTTTCAGGACTTCAAGCTTGTGCCAACATGGTCCGTCTTCGACAACGTCGCGGTCACGCTCGAGATCCTCGGTCTGCCGGAGCGCATCATCCATACACGCGTCGGGGAGGCTTTGGAGCGCGTGGGCCTTGCCGGGCGCGGACCGGATCGCGCCGCCGTGCTGTCCGGAGGTGAGCAACAACGCGTCGCGATCGCGCGCGCGATCGTGGGCGAGCCCGCGCTTATCCTCGCCGACGAGCCGACCGGCAACCTCGACCCCTTGCTCGCCACCGACATCCTCGGGCTGTTCGAAGACATCCACGAGACCGGCACCACGGTCATCTTCGCGACACACGACCGTACGCTGCTCGATGTGCGTCCGCGCAGGGTCGTCGTGCTCGACGATGGCAAGGCGGTGGACGTGCCGCACGGGCTGCATGTGGCAACGCCGGAGGTCGACGGATTCGACGAGGGCGGCGAGAGCGATCGGACGCCGCTGGACGAAGCGGGTTCAGCGGCCACGCCAACGGAGCGGCTCGCCGTGGCGTGAGCCCGGTGCCAAGAAGGAAGGAAGGGTTCGAGCTTCATGTCGACTGCAAGCAGAGCATGGCGCGGTGGCAAAGCGGATTGGAAGCTGCACGCGCTGTCGGCCTTCTCCCTCGCCGTCGCGTTCGTGTGCCTGGCTTCCGCCTTGCTGGTCGTCGTCAACCTTGACGAGGTCCGCCATCGTTGGGCGCGAGCCGGACGTGCGTCGGTGTACCTTCGAGACGGCGCCACCGAAGAGATGGTCGCGGACCTTCGGCGGGCTCTGGAGCAGACTCCGGGCGTGACCGCCGTGCGGTACGTGTCCTCGGCGGAAGCGCGACACGAGGTCGTCAGCGACGACTCCGACGGCGCGCTCGCGGCGCTTCCCCCGGAAGCCTTCCCGTCGTCCCTCGAAGTCGACATGGCAAGCTCCGTCACCGAGGTCGACCTGCAGAGCATGACCGCCAACATGAGGAAGCTGCCTGTTGTCGAGTCGGTCGAGACCTACCAACGCTATACCGACAAGCTCCAGGGGCTGCTCCAGGCTGCGCTCGTCGGAGGACTGGTCCTGGCTTGCGTCGTGCTCGCTGCCGTCGTCTCTGTCGTCGCGTCCACCGTGCGCCTCGCCCTTCAACGCCGGCGCATCGAGGTCGACGTCCTGCGGCTCGTCGGCGCCACCGAGCAATACGTCCGCCGTCCGTTCGTGGTCGAAGGCTGCGTGATCGGCGCCATCGGTGCGGCCGCCGCCGTCGCCATCCTCGGACTGATCTACGCCATCATCCACCCTCACGTCGCCGAGATTGCCACCCTGGTGCTGGGCGTGTCGCCGACGTTTCTTCCCTGGTACGCCGTGGGTGGGCTCATCGCCCTGGGCGCCGCGCTTGGCGCTGCATCTTCCCACTTCAGCCTCAAGAGCATGGCCACGGTGTGAAGCCATGCGGACCCGAACCTCACGCCTCGTCGCCGTCCCGCTGGTCGCCATCGCCTTGTCGTCGGGCTTCGCGGTCGCCGATTCCGGCGCTCCCCCGACCGCGACGTCCTACGCTGACATCCAGGATCCGGAGCAGCAGCTCGATCGGATCACGCGCGATCTCAAGGCCATCGACAGCGACATCGAGCGCCTCCGGGCGCAGCAGGATCAGGTCAAGCGACGCATGGCCGCGCGAGGCCGGACCTGGTACCGGATGGTGCACGCGGGGCTGCTGCCGCTCGGTGCGGGGTTCGAAACCTTGCTGACGCACACGTCGAAGGTGGAACGCCTTCGTCGTGCCCTGGCCGACGACGCAACCAGGGCCGCGGACCTCAACCGAAGCGAGCTGGCTCTGCTGCAACGGCGCCAGCGGTTGATGGATCGGAAAGTGCCGCTCGAGATGCAGGTGAAGGCCATGGCCGTGGCACGGGCGGCCATGCAGGAATCGGTGGACCGCAAGCTCGCCTTCGAGCGCGCGTTCTCGTCGTCGGCAGGCCCTTCGGATTACACCGCCGTGTATGGTGCCGCCGCCACGCCCCTGGGTCCGGACATGCCCGTTGCTCCGTCCGCGCCCGAGGTCGAAGGCTTCCGCTCCTTCAAGGGGCGGCTGCCCTTCCCGCTTGCGGGGCGCGCCGAGGTGCGCGTGGTGAGCCGTGCCGGGGCGGGCGGTCCAGGTCTGGAGATGCTCGCACCCGCCGGCACGCCGGTCCGGTCGGTCTTCGGCGGTCGCGTTGCCTTTGCCGATGAGTATTCGGAGTACGGGCGGGTGGTGATCCTCGATCATGGGGACAACTACTTCACCGTAAGTGGCAACCTGGGAAGCATCGAGGTACGGGTGGGTGACGAGGTGGGGACGGGCGGTCGGATTGGCACGGTGGGCGGCGCCGGGGCGCGCGGAATGCTCTACTTCGAGATCAGGCGCGGCCCCGACACCCTCGATCCCACGGCTTGGATGGGTATCTGACGTGGGCAGTCGGAACGGCCTTGTCGTGCATTTTGCCATGCACGCCTCGTCCATCGAGGGAGCCGTCCGCCTGCACGGCAATCTCCCCTCGAATTCCGTTCCAAGCGACCATTCCGACCAGTGACGCGTCCCCATGCCGCGCGAATGCATGCCCCATGCTTGATTATCGGGGTTGACTGGACCGTCTCGCGGGGGTATGGGAGCCCCGAACGCGCGCCCCTGCGTGTTCTCATGGCAGCCCCTCCGTGGACCTCGGTTGCGCAACGCATGAAAGGCGCCGCAGGCCACGGCTCCGGAAAGAAGATACACCCGGCGCGACCTTCCAACGAAGGCGCGATCGTCGTCACCCGCTCCGGGGGACGGCTTTCTCTCGATGATTCCCGGATAGCCAAGGGCTGCGTGCGCACCAAGCAATGGAGCAGACCATGGCGAAGAGCATCCTGGTTACGGCAACACAACGTGGTAGTGGCAAGAGCGCGGTGGCTTTGGGCCTCGTGCACGTGCTCGAGGGCAGTCTCGCGCGTGTCGGCTATTTCAAGCCGGTGGGCGTTCGCGACGCGGACGGCACCGACCCGGACGTGCGCCTGATGAAGGAGGCTCTCGGGCTGGAGTTCACGCTCGACGAGATGGCGCCCGTGTCCATGGACCAGGTCAGCGAGGCGTTGTCGCAAGGGAAGTACGATCAGCTACTCGACACCATCCTCGATGCGTACGAGAGAATCGCCCAGAAGTGCGATTTCGTCGTTTGCGAGGGCACGGACTATTTCGGCGCGATGGCGGCGTTCGAGTTCAACATCAACGCCGACCTGTCCAAGACCCTCGGCGCCCCGATCCTGCTGGTCGCCAATGCCGCGGCCTGTGGCGAATGCGAGCATGGCTGCGCGGACCTGTGCAAGAGCCTCGTCAAGAACATCGCCCTGGTGCAGGAGAGCATCGAGGAGAAGCGCTGCGAGATGTTCGGCGTGGTCGTCAATCGCGCCGATCCGAAAGATCTGCGGGAGATCCACGAAATGGTGCAGGCGGAGCTCGGCCGCCTCGGCGTGCGCCTGCTGGGCACCATGCCCAGGACCGATATGCTCTTGAAACTCCGCATCGAGGAGGTCGCCGCCGCCCTCGGCGCCGAAGTCGTCGCCGGTCGCGAACGCCTCAATGTCGTCGTGCAGGAGATGGTCGTTGCGGCCATGGGCCTCGAAAACGTCCTCGATCGCCTCCCCAAGGGCGCCCTCGTCCTGGTCCCCGGCGATCGCGAAGACGTCCTCATTGGCCTCGCGGCCGCCCACACGTCGCCCGCCGTCAATCATCCTGCAGGCATCGTGCTCACCGGAGGCCTGGAGCCCCGCCCCAACGTCAAGCGGCTCGTGCTCGATATCACCGAGGGACAGCTTCCCATCCTCAAGGTCCCGACCGGAACCTACGAAACCGCCATCCAGATCTCGGGCGTCCAGCCGAGCCTGCACGCCCACCAGAAGATGCGGGTCGAGCTGGTCAAGAGCCTCGTCGAGCGCAATGTGAACATCGAGGCTCTTCTCGCCTCCAACGTGACCGTGACCACCACGCGCAAGGTTACCCCCAAGCAGTTCATCCACCGTTTCATCGAGGCCGCCCGCGCCAATCGCAAGCACATCGTGCTTCCCGAAGGCAAGGAGGAGCGCATCCTGCGCGCGGCAGACATCCTGCTCGAGCGCGGTATCGTCGACCTCACCCTCCTCGGCCCGGAAGACGTCATCCGCCGCGAGGCGTCCAAGCTGGGCATCAAGCTCAACGGCAACGTCAACGTGATCAACCCCGCCACGAGCGAGCTGCGCGAGAAGTTCGCCAAGCGATACATCGAGCTCCGATCGCCGAAGAAGAACCCCACCTGGGAGCTTTCCTTCGACCTGATGTCCGACCCCACCTACTTCGGCACGATGATGGTCAACGAAGGGTTGGCCGACGGCATGGTTTCAGGGTCCATCACCACGACCGCGGCGACGCTCCGGCCCGCCCTCGAATTCGTCAAGACCAAGGAGGGTATCTCGCTGGCGTCGAGCGTGTTCTTCATGTGCCTGCCCGACAACGTGCTGGTGTACGGGGACTGCGCGGTCAATCCGAATCCGACGGCCGAGCAGCTTGCGGACATCGCCATCGCCAGCGCGCACACCGCCAAGTCGTTCGGTATCGAGCCCTACGTCGCCATGCTCTCGTACTCCACCGGCACCTCGGGCCAGGGCTCCGACGTAGACAAGGTGCGCCAGGCCACCGAGCTCGTCAAGAAGCGTCTTCCGGACCTGCCGGTGGAAGGGCCGATCCAGTACGACGCCGCGATCGATCCGGACGTGGCGAAGACGAAGCTTCCCGGGAGCCGCGTGGCCGGGGCTGCGACGGTGTTCATCTTCCCGGACCTCAACTCCGGAAACAACACCTACAAGGCAGTCCAGCGCGCCGCTCGCGCCATCGCCATCGGCCCCGTCATGCAGGGACTGCGCAAGCCCGTCAACGACCTGAGCCGCGGCTGTACCGTTCCCGATATCGTCAACACCGTCGCCATCACCGCCATCCAGGCCCAGAGGAGCTAGCGCGCCATGTCCCTCAAAGTTCTCGTCGTCAATTCCGGCAGCTCGTCCATCAAGTTCGAGCTCTACCAGATGCCCGAGGAGAAGGTCGAAGCCAAGGGCCTACTCCAGCGCATCGGCGAGCCCCAGTCCGAGCTCAAGTGCAAGATTGGCGCGACCGAAAAGGTCGTCGCACGTCCCGTTCCGGACCACGCCGACGGCTTGAAGCTCATCATGGATACGCTCACCGATTCGGCCAACGGTGGTCTGAAAGACATCTCCGAGATCGGCGCCGTGGGCCATCGTGTCGTGCATGGAGGTGAGGCGTTCTCCGAGACGGTGCTCATCGACGACGCCGTGCAGAAGGCGATTGAAGAGCACGCGGCGCTCGCGCCTCTCCACAATCCGCCCAACCTGCTGGGCATCCAGGTGGCGCGCCGTCTCATGCCGAACGTGCCACAGGTGGCCGTCTTTGACACGGCGTTCCACCAGACCATGCCCGACTTCGCATTCACCTACGCCATTCCCTGGGAGCTGTACGAGAAGGACAAGATTCGCCGCTACGGCTTCCACGGGACGTCGCACCGCTACGTCGCCGCCCGCGCTGCCAAGCTGCTCGGCAAACCCCTCGCCGACACCAACCTGATCACCTGCCACCTCGGCAACGGCTGTAGCATCACCGCCATCCGAGGCGGCAAGTCGGTCGACACCTCGATGGGGCTCACTCCCCTCGAGGGCCTGGTCATGGGCACCCGCAGCGGCGACATCGACCCGGCCCTCATCGCCCACCTCGTGCGAGCCAAGGGGCTTTCGGTCCAAGACATCGACAAGATACTCAACAAGAAGAGCGGTCTCATCGGCCTCAGCGGCTTGAGCAATGACGTCCGCACGCTCCTTACGGCGGAAAAAGAAGGTCATGTCGGCGCCGCCCGGGCCTTGGCCGTCTACTGCTATCGTATCCGCAAGTACATCGGAGCCTACACGGCCGCCCTCGGCACCGTGCATGCCGTGGTCTTCACCGCAGGCGTCGGCGAGAATTCTCCCGTGATCCGCGAGCGTTGCCTGGAGCACCTCGGGCCGCTCGGCTATCGGCTCGACCGTCCAAAGAACGAGCAGGCGGTTCGCAAGGAGATGGACATCGCTGAAGAGGCTTCCCCGATTCGCATCCTCGTCGTGCCCACCAACGAGGAACTCATGATCGCCCAGGATACCTGGCGAATCGCAGCCGGGCGCTGACGCCTGGCCGCCCGCTTCGGTCTTCCTCCCCTTCTGTCCGACGGTCGCCTGTGCGACAGCGCCGGACCGCGCCGGCGACTCGCTGGACCGGATGAGGCAGCGCTGCGTCCACCGCCCGGGCAGCCGCGCTGGAAACACCCTGAACAGGCCATGGGGAAAGACACGCAGCCAAGCGTGCAACAGCCTCGCATGCCGTGTTTGCGCAGGCCCTCCGGTCGTGTGGTTGGGGGTTCGGGGGGGCTGGGTGTGCCCTGGATCGAGATGCCTGTTGCCACCCGGGCCTTTCGGAGCTAGCCCAACCGCGTGCTCGCAAGTCGGCTCTTCGCAGGGATTCGCGCTTCGACCCGCGCCGGCGGCTTCGCGCTGCTAACCGTGGTGCAGCTCGGCGCCGTGGAAGCCCACCAACGAGTCGTCGCCCCCTCCCACCGAGACGAGGTCTTCCAGCGGCACATGCGCGCATGGGTACGCACGCTCCTGCGGATGTTTGGGGTCCGACCGATCGTGCACCCGCCCACCGCACCGGCCCGCACAGCTCGCGCGCGCCTGGTGGTCTCCAACCATCGGTCGCCCATCGATATCGCCGTGCTCCTGAGCGTGTTCGGCGGTCAGGTGCTCAGTCGCGCCGACCTCGCCAGATGGCCCATCCTCGGCGTCGCAGCCCGCAAGGCCGGTACCATCTTCGTCGACCGCGACGCCAGCGGAAGCGGCGCCCGCGCCATCCGCACCATCCAGCGTCGCCTGAAGGACGGCGCCACGATCATCGTGTTCCCGGAAGGAACCACGTTCCGCGGCGACCAGGTCCGTCCCTTCCGCCAGGGCGCGTTCATCGGTCTGCAGCACATCGACGTCGACGTGGTCTGCGTCGGTCTGGCGTACGATCCCGGTACCGAGTTCGTCGACGAATCGTTCATGAGCCACCTGCAGCGCATCGCGAGACGCAAGCGTACCGGGGTGGCCGTTCGGATCGGCGACCCCATGCGTCCTGCGGCCCGCGCTTCGGAGCTGGCCGATCAGCTCCGCGTCGAGGTGCAGCGCCTGACCGACCTCGCCCGCGCCGACCTCGCCCGCGGCCCTCGCTGATCGCGCCGTTCCGGCTGCATCATCGGGCCGCCTTGCAACACCGGAACCCCGTCTGAGCCCCTGCATAGGCTTCGGTGTGTGAGTCGGTCGCCGCACGACACCGGTTCCGGCCCGTCAGCCACCACCCACCTCGCAGGATCGACCTACGCGGCGCCTGGTTCTCTGTGCGATGCACCCATTCGTCGACATTGCCGACCATGTTGAGCACACCGAACGGGCTCTTGCATTCGGGGAGCGAATCCGCCGCAACCCGCTGGTCCACGAGCCGGTCACCGTCCACGAACAGGTTGTCCCGGTCGTGGTTGCAGCGGCTGCCTTCTCGCTTGTAGCCGTAGGGGTACGGCAGCCCGTCTTCCCCCTCGCAGGCGAATTCCCACTCTCGCTCGTAGCACAGCCGTTTCCCCATCGCGCCGCACAGGAGCTGCGCCTCCGGCCATGACACGTACGTCAGCGGCAGCGTCTCGCCAGGCGCCGTGAATTCCAGCTTGTCGATGCAGAAGCGCATGGCGGCGCGTTTGCCCAGGCACCGCGTGGGTAGCTCGAACTCGCCGCAGGCCCGCTGCGGCATGCCCGGCGCATCCACCCAGCCCTTGCAGACCTGCTGGTTCTCCGCGCACCGCCGGCCCGCCACCAGGACCATGTCCACCGGACATGGAGCGTCCGGCGGGTCGTAGGGCGGCGGCTTCGGATGCGGCAGGTAGCCGAACGGGTTGGTAAACGATCGCGGCGCCTTGCGAGCTTCCGTCGGATCGAGCGCGAACGGAGGCGCCTTCGGCTGGTCCGGCCCCGCCGAAGCAGACGCCACAGGCACCGGATCCGGCCGTGTCGGGGGCGCCGCATCGCCCGTCTCCGGCGACACCGGCGCGGTCTGCACGGGCCCACCCTCCCGCGGACGCGCGCAGCAGCGGAACCCCGTGGTGTAGTCGTGGTAGTGCTCGCCGTGGTCCGGCGTCACGTACATGCACCCGTTTCCGTTCTCCACCGAGTCCACATAGTGTCCGCCCATCAGCAGCGGACGCGTCTGCCCATTCGTCCACTCGAGCAGATTGCCCACCATGTCGAACACGCCGTCGGGCGTGACGCACGCCTCGAACGCGCCCGTCTTCGCCACCGAGCCGGGGAGCTGGTTGATGCGAGGATCGTTGAGCGTGGTGGCGTCTCTCCTCCTGGATCCCGGGTGGAGCACGAGCACGGGATGGCCGCCGGCATAGTGGTCATTGCACGCTCCGCCGCGCTTGTCCTTGCCGTACGGATAGGTGCGCTTGGGCGGCCTGGCGCCCATGCACGCATCGACCCACTCCTGGGTGGCGCAGAGGTGCTTGCCCGCGCGCTCGCACGCCTGCCGAGCCTCGTATTGAGACACGTACGCCTGCGGAACCACCCCGGCACGCGACACTGCCCGAACCTTCGCCCCGTTCAACGGATGATAGGGCGAATGCTCCGCTCCGGATTCGTCCACCAGCGACGCTTCCCACCGGTCGATGCAGAATCGCCCGTCGATGAGCGCCATGCCCTCGGGACAGGGGTCTTTCGTGCGTGTCCCGGGTGCCGGTTCGACCGACACCGGCGGCGCGGTCGCAGGATCGGGCGCCGCCGAAACCTGGGCCGAAGCTGCCGGAACGTTCGCCGACGCTTGCGCCGGAGCGTCGGTCCGGTGGCAACCCGCCCACCAGACTGCGGCCCACAGCAGACAGCCTGTCCGTTGGAACGATATGCCGCCACACCGCATGATCGCATCGTAGGCGACGCCGGTTCGACTGCCAACTAATCCAGCGTCGGATCACTCGTGGTAGTCAATCGAATAGGAGCGGCAGTCCGTGTTTTCGAGCCAGGAGACTTGCAGCCAGACCCGCGCGGTTTCGTCGATCGTTCCCGTGCAGTTGAGCGTCGGCTCCATCGGGGTGAGCGACGTACAACAGCCCGGATGCGACGGATTCGACGACCAATCCTGCGTACCTTCGGGGCACTGGACCTCGGTTGTGCCGCTGTCGCACTTGAAGAACATGCAGATGGACACGTTGTCGGCGGAGGCCAGCCGGACGAAGGGATGGATGGAGCAGAATGCGGAGTCCGACGCCTTGAACGTGAACCAGTCCACGTCGCCGGGGGCCAGCGTGCCTTTCACGTTGCCTCCGTGGTCGTCGCAGTCGTCGATGTCGGCGAGCGGGCGCGCGGTCGACTCGCTGTCGTTCGGCTCCCAGTCGGCCTGGTCGCAGACGCCTCCGGCGCCGCCCGTGGCCGGCGTGCCGCCCGATCCGCCGAGCCCGCCCGAGCCCGACTCGCCCCCGGCGCCTCCCATGCCCGCCGACCCACCCGAGCCGCCATGGCCTCCCGTGGCGCCGTTGCCGCCGACTCCGCCGCCGCCGATCCCGCCCGTCGAACCCCCGTCGCCGGCGTCCGTGTCGCCGCCCGCCTCGCCGCCCGAAGCCGACCCTGCTGCCCCGCCGGCCGGTTCGTCCGTGGTGGTCTCCGCCGAGCCGCCGCATCCGCCACCGATGTACAGCAGCGCGGCGCCTGCCGCGGCGATCAGCGCCGCACGGCTGGCTGGTGTCCCGCTCCTTCGATGCCCGAGCACCAAGGCAGCTTGCACGTTTTTCGAGGCGCCGTCAAAGGCGATAGCTCTCACGCATGCACGATCACCACGGTGGCGCCGCCGCCCGATCCCCGCGTGGTCATCCCGTGCCATCCCTCCGGGATCCGAGGCTCCGCCCACAGGAACAGCCAGCGCGCATCCAGCGGCGATAGGTTCAGACAGCCCAGGCTGACCTTCTCTCCCCATCGGTCATGCCAGTACGCCGCGTGAATCGCGTAGGAGTTGTGGTACGGCATCGTGTACGGGACGTCGAAGTGCACCGCGGCCCCGATGTCCATGGTTTCGGTCCAATACTTCCCCTGGATGCTGAACACCCCTGTCGCGGTGGACGTCTGCACAAAGCCGGTCGAGCCGAGGGGCTCCCCTCGGCCCGACGCCGCCAGCGTGGCATAGACGGGGCGAGTTCCCTCGTAGGCGATCAACCATCCTTCGTGCACGCTTGCTTCGATCCATGTCGCGCGGGGCCCGCGCGGCGGAGGCGACGCAATCATCGGCCATCGTCGCTCGCTCGCAGCGTGCGGGGCATCGACGCTGTCTCCCCAGGGCGTGACCGGCGACGGACGAACCACGACGAAGTCGTCGGGATCGATGAGCCACGGGGGCTCGCGGGTTTCGAGGTACCTGCGCCCCTGCACGGTGATCTGTTTGCCGGTGAGGCCAATCCACGCCAGCCGTTCCACGGACTGGCCGGCGGGCACCACGGCGTTGTCGTGCAGAACCCGCAAGGGTCTGGCACGCTCGCGGGCGAACGCGATGGGCAGCACGACGCCGCGGTCGAGCTCCACGCCGTGAAACGAGGAACGTGGGAATGGCGCAACCTTGTCCTTGGGTATCAGCGCGCCGTCGCCGGTGATGAGCCAGGTGCGCCCTTCGGCGTCGAACGAGTCGACGAACGACACGGTCGACCCGGCGGCTGCGGTGACTCGATATTCGTGGACGTTGGGCAGGTCGGCGAGCCACGACGGGGCCTGCTTTCCGGCGGCCTGAACGTCGACGCCGAGCAGCAGCGGGGGCAGGACCGAGGGAGCTCGGCGGTCGCGGATGTCCGCCACCAGGCGCAGGTGCCGATCCAGGCCGAATTCGCGGGATCGCTGTTGGGCCGGCGTGGGGATGAAATCGTATCGCGGCGCCTGTCGTGCTTCGCCGTAGTCGTGGAGAAAAGCCTCGCCGGTGCGAGGGGCCAGGTGCGCGACAGCCCTGCGCGCGGCAGCGTCGAGATCGAGGGTCGCCTTGTCGTCGAGGCAAACGAATCCACGTGGCTCGATGGGCTGGAATGCGCGGCAGCCCGCACCGGGTACGGGCGCACCCCGGGTGGGTACCGATCCACCCAGGCCGAGATAGCCGATCCACGGCGCGCTGGTCGACGGCTGCTCCCGGATCCATACATGGCGCCGGAGCGAATACAGGCGCTGCGCCGGGCGGTCTTCGTCGCGGGGAGGGGAAGCCAACGGCAGGGTGATAGACGTCGACACGGGGGCGGGGGGAGCGCTCGCCGCAGGTCGGTCCGCCTGCGGCGACGGCGCGTGCTCCCTGGCGGAACAGCCGCACAGGCTGACGGTCATCAGCATGATTCGCAGCAGCAGTCCGCGGGGCAACATGAAGACCGCAAGGGTAGTCGAACGGATGCGGGACCGGCAAAATGCCCGCGCCCTGACATCGTGGCGCGCCTGCTTCGCACCCGAGCACCGGGCAAAATCGGCGTGCGAATCCGGCTCCTACGCAGTCGACTCACAGCGAAGCGCTCTTGCAATCCGGCTGCGACCGGCATCGCGCAACCACCGGAAAGTCGCATCGGAGCGCGCGCTGGCCCGTGGCATGAGCGTTGCTGTGCACAACCGACCAAGCAGTCACCGTCGGCTGCGTCATCCCATGCCGCAACGCTCCCAACGAACCAAGTCCTCGCACGCCACCCCGGTGCGCCGTGCACGTCCGGCGCGATCGACCTCGACGGACCCGCCCGTCCGCAAGGATGATGGGGAGCCGGCGCACGACCTGCGGCTGCACGCAGGCGAGCTCGCATGCATGCGGTCGATGCTCGATGCTCAGCGTCGCCAGGCGCCGATACCGATTCTGCTCCAGAGCCTTGCTGAATCGCTATTGAGCCAATTTCCGTGCCCAGGCGTGTCCGCGTGCGTGATCGAGTTCGACGGCTCGACCCATGCTGCCGGCTGTCCCGAAGGGGAAACCGTCTGCTGGCGAGAAACGTTCGTGGCGGGAAAGCTCCGGGGAAGCATCACCGTTCATGGGACACCGACGCACGACGGCGAATGCGTCACGGTGCAGGCCCGACTGCAGGCGCTGCTAGGCAAGTTGAGCGGGGGGCTCGTGTGCGTGCTGGAAGCTCGCATGGTGCAAGAGGCGCTGCGGCGCGAGAAGGAGCTGAGCCGGGCGGTGGCGGAGGTCTCGCACGCCCTGATCGGGCCTGCAGACAGCGTCGAAGATCTGTGCAGGACCGTGATGGGGGCGGCGTGCCGTCTCACCGGGAGCCCGGAGGGGCTGGTCGCCTACGTGGACGAGCAGACCGGCGAGGCCGTGGGCCTGATGTTCTCCGCGCGACCGACGGCGGAGGCCGGGCGAGCCGGGCCAGTTCAATTCTCCCGGGGCGAAGGTGGCTGGTTCCCAGGGATCTGGGGACGCGCACTGAACACCGGGCAGGCATTCTTCACCAACGACTGCGCAGCCGGCGCGCTGGACGGATTGCCCCGGGACCATGTGCCGGTCGACTCGTTTCTTGCGGTCCCGGTGCGGATGGGAGATGCGGTGCTGGGGCAGCTCTGCGTGGCAAACAGCCCGGCCGGCTATGCGGCAATCCATCTGGACGCGGTGGTGCCCTTGGCGCAGATGCTGGCCGTCGCATTGCAGCGCAAGGAGCTCGAGGACGACCGGAAGCGCAGCGAGCGAAGGTTCCAGGGATTGGCGGAGAGCGCGCATGACGTGATCTGGCGCACCGACCTTCAGGGCCGAGTCTCGTATGTGAACCCTGCGGTGCGGACCGTGCTCGGCTATGAGCCCGACGAGGTGATCGGCATGCCGATCGAGCGATACATGGTCGCCGAATCGGTGGCGCGGGTCCGATCCTGGTCGTCTGCGGCCAAGGCAAGTCGCAAGCGCCCCTGTCAGCTATCGGAGGAGGTGGGCTGCATTCACCGCGATGGCACGGTCGTGCCCATCGAGGTGGTGGCCGGCGCCGAGTTCGACGACCGGGGGCGGCTGATCGGTTTCCAGGGCATATCGAGAGACCTCCGGGAGCGTCGGCGCGTGGAGCACGCCCGGCAGCAGAGCGAGGAGCAGCTCCGATCGATCATCGCGAACATGCCGGTGATGCTGAAGGCGTTCGACGACCAGGGGCGGATCGTGGCGTGGAACCGGGAATGCGAGGCGGTGACGGGCTATTCGTCGGAGGAGATGGTGGGCAACCCCGAGGCGCTGAAGCTGCTGTACCCGGACGATCTGCAGCGCAAGCGTCTGGCGCGCGCGCTCGTCTCGCCGGCGGACTATCGCGGATGGGAGCTGGAGGTGACGTGCAAGAACGGTCGTCGCCGCACGATCGAGTGGTCGAGCATCGCGAGGAGGCATCCGGTGCCGGGGTGGCGCACCTGGGGGATCGGCGTGGACGTGACCGAGCTGCGGCAGGCGTGGGAGGAGCGTCGCATGATGGAGACGCAGCTCGCGCACCAGCAAAGGTTGCACGCGCTCGGCACGCTGGCGTCAGGGGTCGCGCACGAGATCAACAACCCCGCCAACGTCATCCTGAACTATGCGCGGCTGATCATGGACGACGCTCCGGCCGGGAGCACGATGTACGACGACGCCAGGCACATCGTCGAGGAAAGCGAGCGAATCGCGCGCATCGTCAAGAGCCTTCATGCGTTCACTTCGGCGGGGTCGGGGCGGATGAAGACAACCGCCGTGGCCGAGTTGGTCGACGGGGTCTTGTCGATGGTGCGGTCGATGCTGGATCAGGACGCCATCGTTCTGACGACCGACATCGAGTCGTCGGCTCCGCCGATAGCATGTCAGGGCGAGGAGATGCGGCAGGTGGTGCTCAACCTGGTCGAGAACGCACGGGACGCGCTCAACGCGAGGTTCCCGCACGCGGACCCGAACAAGCGGCTGCGCATCGAGGCTCGAGGGCTTGTCGTGTCGGGTCAGCCCTGGGTTCGGTTGACCGTCGAAGACCGGGGCGTGGGGATTCCGGAAGACATTCTGGCTCGGGTGTTCGATCCTTTCTTTTCGACCAAGCCTCGTGCGGTGGGTACGGGCCTCGGCCTGTACATCGCCCATCGTCTGGTGACCCGCCACGGTGGCACGATCCGCGTGGAGAGCGAAGTTGCGAGCTTCACACGTTTTCACGTGGAATTGCCCGCCGCGCAGGTGGATGGGCTCGCAACGGATATCCTCTCCCGCGCGAGTACCGGCTGACGAATCCGTGGTTGCTCCGCCGCCGCCCCGCAAGTAGAAACAGGGGCTCATGGAACAGCTCGCCGTCGGGGCCGTCATCGATCGCCGCTACCGGGTTCGGAGAGAGATCTCACGCGGTGGGATGTGCGTGGTCTATTGCGCGCAGCATGAGCTGACCGGGCGCCAGGTGGCCGTCAAGGTGTTGTCCGAGGAGAACGCGGACGATGACCGGGCACGCAAGCGCCTGGTGCGAGAAGCGCGCGCGCTCGAGCTTGCCCGCAGTCGTCATGTCGTCGATGTCCTCGACGCGGGGTTTCGAAGAGACGGATCGCCCTATGTGGTCATGGATATGCTGGAAGGGCGGTCGCTGCAGGGGATCCTGACGGCCCGGCAGACGCTTCGGGTGATGGACGCCGTGACCATCGGGGTGCAAGTGTGTCGCGCCCTGGCGCACGCCCATGCCCACGGCGTGGTGCATCGCGACCTGAAGCCGGGGAACATCATGTTCGCGCGGACCGACGGCGGAGCGGTGATCGCCAAGCTCATCGACTTTGGCATCTCCGCGATCATGAGCGCGACCACGGGGCCTGCCGGACCGATCGACCCGGCGGTGAAAGTCACGCGTGCAGGCGAGTTCTTCGGGACGCCCGAGTATCTGGCGCCGGAGTGCATGCAGCAGTTCGACCTGGTCGACATTCGGAGCGACCTGTACTCGCTGGGCATCACGCTGTACGAGTGTCTCGCCGGCCAGGTGCCGCACAGCGGCAACTTCGGCGCGGTGCTAGTCAAGGTGTTCATGTCACCTCCTCCCGATGTCCGCGCGGTCCGGCCGGATGTCCCCGCGGGGATTGCCGACGTGATCCGGAAGGCCCTCGCGGCCCAGCCCGACCAACGCTTCCCCGACGCCACGGCGATGGAAAAGGCCCTGATCGCTGCGGCGCAATCCGCAGCCGAAGTCACCATCGACGAGTCCATGCCCCGGCCGCCAACCGTCGCCGTCTCGGAACAGCGATTCATGCAGCCCGAGGAAGCCGCGGTGCAGCGTCGTCGCTATGCGCGTGCGCCGTTCGTCACGCCCGTGCTGATCGTGCAGCCGGACGGCGTTTCCACGCACGGCAAGAGCGAGGACATCTCGGAGGGGGGATTGCTGGTGATCACGGAGGGCGCCTGTGCCAACGGCGTGGAAGCGACCATCCGGTTCATGACGCCCCTCGCCGGCCGTGTGGTCGAGCTCAAGGCGATGACTCGCTGGGTGAAGTCGGCCCGGGGAAAGGCGGCCATCGGGCTCGAGTTCCTGAGCCTCCCCGATGCGCTGCGTCAGGAAATCCGCGAGTACGTGTCGCTCGCCGAGCGGAGCGCATGATGGACCCGGGCCGGCTTGCACGCATTTCGCATGGCGAGATGACGCCCGCCGCGCTCGGCCGGTCCGACGCGGCTTCCCGTCCCGTGGGTCGGGCCGACCTTGGCATTGCACATGTACGACGCTTCCCATCCCTCGACGGCTCCTGAACCAGTGGGGGGCCACCCCACGGAATCGAGCGCCATCATGGACCAATTGGACCCCAAACTCGCGAGGATCGTCGTCCTGGACGACGAAGAGGGCAATCTGCGTGTCCTGCGCCGTCTGCTCACCATCGGGGGGTACCAGAACGTGCTGGTGACGTCCGACCCGTATCGCGCGCTGCATGCCTTCGAGGAGGGCGATCCGGACCTGTTGCTACTGGACCTTCACATGCCCGTTCTCGACGGATTCGGCGTCATGGATCGGCTGGCGAGCCTCGTCTCACCCGATGACTTCGTGCCGATCCTGGTGCTGAGCGGCGATCTGTCCAGCGAATCGCGCAAACGCGCCCTTGCCGGCGGCGCCAAGGATTTCGTCAGCAAGCCCTTCGACCGCGACGAGGTGTTGCTGCGAATCCGCAACCTGCTCGACGCGCGCATGTTGCACAAGCGGGTGCAACGCCAGAACCAGGACCTCGAGCGCACCGTACGCGAGCGGACCAACGAGCTGCACAAGGCGCATGAGGAAACGCTGGTTCGTCTGGCGAGGGCGGCGGAGTATCGCGACGACGACACGGGCGAGCACACCCGGCGCGTGGGCGAGATCGCGGGGGATCTGGCGGTGCGTCTGGCGTTGCCGGCGCAGGACGCGGACCTGATTCGCCGCGCAGCACCCCTCCACGATGTCGGCAAGATCGGGATCCCCGACGCGATCTTGCTCAAGCCGGGCAAACTCACGCCGGAGGAGTTCGACACCATCAAGACCCATACGACGATCGGCGGCAAGATCCTGCAAGGCAGCCGCACGCCCCTGCTGCAGCTCGCGGAAACCATCGCGCTTTGCCACCACGAGCGCTGGGATGGCAGGGGATACCCCGCGGGGCTGGCCGGAGCCAGCATCCCGCTGTGCGCACGCGTCACCGCCGTGGCGGATGTGTTCGATGCTCTGACGCACGAGCGTCCGTACAAGCGAGCCTGGTCTGTCGAGGAGGCGCTCGAGGAGATCAAGAAGCAGCGCGAGCGGCAGTTCGACCCCGATGTGGTCGACGCGATGCTTGCGCGTTTCTGAGCCGGGTGGCGGTTCGTTGCCGGTGTCAACGCCCTGACGGTCGGGGAGCGTTGCGGGGCCGGGTCGGCCGTCGCGGCCTGCTTCAACGGCGCCCGGCGAGATCGCGCGCAAAGGCGGCGTAGCCCTCTCGGAATCGTTCGAGGTCGCGAACCGAGCCGCCCGTGATTTGAATGCCGAACCCGGGCGGCGCCGTGGCGCCGGCAAAGGGTCCCAACGACCTCGTCCAGGCGACTATGCCTTCGAGGCGCACCCGCCGATCCGTGCGAGGAGGCGTGAGCTCGATCCACACATCTTCGCCACGCATCAGCGGGTCGAGGGTGCGGACGAACAGGCCGTGCGCGCTGATGTTGTACACGTATCCGTTCCGGTCCAGGTCGCGCCCCGCGGCGCGAAACCCCACCCAGGTGTTGTACAGCAGGCGAGGCGATGCGCGCTGCTCGTTGAACGACCCCGACAAAATCTCGTTGGCGACGAAGATCAGGTTCTCGTACGGGGCGAAGGAGTCGTGCACCACCACGCGCCGCTGACCGGCCAACTCGTCGACGAGAGCGGGCATGTGCTTGGGGGGCGTCATCACCACCCAGGGCGCCGACATTCCCGCGTTGCACACCTTGCGGAGCACGTCGGGCGCCCGGCTGCCTTCCAGGTCGCAGTCGGTGACGACGAGCACGACGCCTTGCTGCAGGGCCGCCTTCTCCAGCTCCTCGCCGCGAATCGCGAAGTGAACGTCGAATCCTGCATTGCGCAGCACGCGGGCGAGCAACACACGCGCACGCTGGTCGGGGTGGGCCAGCACGGCCCGGCCTCGGTTCGCCGGTGCCTCGTGGGGCAGGTCCGGCGGTATCGAGCGCAATCGCCGTTGCATTCCCGTCTCATCGGTGCACGCAACGGCATCATCCGCCCCCCAGGCGAAGGCCTGGGCGAACGTGAGATCGCCTATCTCCTCGGCAAGCACGAGCACGGGCACACGGCTGAGCTTGGGCTGGGCCCGCACCCCGACGACGAATCGCTCGGCCTGGTCGGGCAGCAGATGCACGACAATCGCGTGCGGCTCCCCCTTCTCCAGCCAGCCCAGCGCGCTCGGGCCGTCGTCGAGCGACTCGATGCCGCTGCCGGCGCTCGCAGCGCTCCGGGCGATTCGTTCTCGGGTCGCTCGGTCGGTCCTGCCGACGAGCAGCGTGCGACGGTCGGATCTTTGCAAGTTGCCTCCTGTGGTGCTGTGCGCGTCCTGTGCGAGAGGTGTACCAGGGCAGGCGAAGGGACGGCAACCCCGCTGCACCGGGATCCGGAAGGAACGACGACCCATGGCCCGAAATGACGTCCATCGTGTCCGCGCGGGCTCCGCCGATCATGCGAGATCGGCCTGCATGCGCGGCTTTCCGTTGTTGACGCTTCCATGGTACGGTTTGCGACCGCAAGGAGTGGTGTCATGAGTGATAACGGCCCGCCGCGCCGGCCAGGCTCCGAACACACCCCGCAGGACCCGTCCTACGTCGACGACGAGACGGTCACGACGAGGGTGACGCAGGTGCGCGTCACCATCCCTGATCGGAAGGTGCGAAACAAGGCGACGCTGACGGTGGTTTCCGGCCCGGATACCGGCCGTTCGTTCTCCCTCGGGCCCGACGTCACCATCGGACGCGGCCGGCAATGCGAGATCCCGCTCGACGATCCGAGCGTGTCGCGAACGCATACGCGCATTTTTCTCGACCCGAGCGGCGTGCGTTGGCTGGTCGACCTCGGTTCGCGCAATGGTACCTTCGTCGACGGGTTCCGCGTGGAACGTCATGAGCTGCGCGACGGAGACCGCATCCAGCTCGGCCCCGCCGTGCAATTCCGCTATGCCGTCACCGACGACGAGGAAGAGCGCCTGCTGCGCGAGCTTTACGAATCGAGCGTGCGCGACCCGCTGACGGGTATGTTCAACCGCAAGCACTTCAACGAGCGTCTGCTCTCGGAGCTGGCCTTCGCCGTTCGCCATGGAACCGAGCTGGCCCTGCTTCTGTTCGACATCGACCACTTCAAGCGGGTCAACGACACCTGGGGTCACCTGGCCGGCGACCAGGTTCTCAAGAGCATCGGCAACATCGTGGCCCGCACGATCCGCACCGAAGACGTGCTCGCCCGCTACGGCGGTGAGGAGTTCGCCATCATCGCCCGCGACATCAACGGCCCGGGTGCCATCGCGCTCGCCGAGCGCGTCCGCACGCTCGTCGAATCCGCACGGATTCCCTTCGAAGACAAGATCCTTCGCGTAACCATCAGCGTCGGAGTCGCCACGTTGCGCTGCACCCCCGGGCAAACCAGCGCCGACGCGCTCGTGTCCGTCGCGGATAAGCGGCTCTACGCGGCCAAGGCCGCGGGACGCAATCGCGTGGTCGGCCCGTCCTGAAGGCCCGGACGCCCGGCGTCGCTTGCGAAGGCATGCTCCAGGCTCGTGTGGCACTTCCCTGGGCCGCGCCGATCCCGGTCTGAGCCCTGCGAAGCGGATTCCCATTCGCCAGCGTCCACCTGGCTCCCACCAAGACTTCAAAGACTACGAACCGACAACGCCCCGGGAAACCCCGCCGGCGTTCGTGGCGTCGTCGGGCGTTTCTTCCACTGCTCGCTCCACCAGCGCTTCGCGTGCGGGACACCAGCTCGCCACCGACTCCGGCCATACGAGCGTATCGATGGACACGCGCCCTGTCTCGACCGCGTGCCGGAGCTCTGCCCCGGTGACCGGACCGGTCGGGATCGACCCCTGGAGCACATAGTACAGATCGTCGTCGCAGCTTGCGGATCGCTGCTGCCGCCTCGTGGCACGATGGCCGGCGAGGTCCGAGGCCAGGCTCGGGACCAGCTCCAGCACAGCACGCCGGGCTGCCGGGCCCGCCGTCGCGGCAGGTGCTCCAGCGCACACCTCCGCAAGCGTGCGTGTCGCCTCCCGCGCATCCTGGAACCTCCGATTCGGGTCGACCTGCGTGGACTTCTCGAACCATTCGTCGAAGCCGTCGGGCACACTCGGGTTGAAGTGCGACGGGACCGGGAGCGCGCGCATGGCGATCTGAAGCATGATCTGGCCGGGCGGCAACGTGTCATCCACGGCAGGATGACCGACCAGGCACTGGAATGCGATCAGACCCAACGCCCACAGGTCGGATCGATGGTCCACCATCCTTCCTTGCACCTGCTCGGGGCTCATGCGCGACAACGTGCCGACGAGCACGCCCGCGGCAGTCCTGAAATCGTCGTTGGCGTCGCCGGGACGCACCTTCGCCACGCCGAAGTCGAGCAGCTTGACCAGCAGTCCGCCGTCCTCGTCGGCCGACAGGAACACGTTCTCGGGCTTGAGGTCGCGATGCACCACGCCGGCCGCGTGGGCGCGCGAAAGCGCTTTGCCGACTTGCAGCCCGATGAGAGCCAGCTCGGAAGGCGGGATGACTCCCTCGCGATGCAGGCGCGTGCCCAGGTCTTCGCCCTGGAGCACCTCCATCGTCATGAATGGCCCGACGGCGTCATCGACGTCGTAGTCGAGGATCTGCACGACGTGAGGCGACCGGATCTCGGCAGCGGCACGCGCTTCACGGCGGAACCGGGCGAGCGCGATGGGGTGAGCCTTCCATTCCGGGGCGATGATCTTGAGCGCGACGCGGGTGCCCATGGCCAGGTGCTCCGCAAGCCACACGGATCCCATCCCGCCGGAACCCAGCTTTTCGATCAACCGATAGCGTTTTCCGACGGTCTGTCCTCCGGTCAACATCGGGCATGTCTCCCAGTCGGCTTATCGCGAAGGGCGCGAGTCCTCCTGCTGGTCGGGGGTTGGGCGCCTGGCCGAGCGCGGGCTCGGAACCGAGCTCAGGCCGTACAGCTTGAGCTTGGTGACGAACGTGCGCAGGGGCATGCGGATGAGCTCGGCCGCGCGTGCTCTCGCTCCGCCGCAAGCCAGCAGCGCCTCGTGCATGCGCTGTCGCTCGAGCTCGGCGATCTCTTCATAGATGCTGCGAAACCCCTGCGGTTGCACCGTGGTGACGGCCTGCCGCTCCTGCGTCTTGCGAGCGAGCATCCACGGGGCCACGCTCGCTGCCACATGCTCCGGAAGCTGGGCGGCGTCCAGCTCGGAGCCCGTCATCGAAGCCGCCAGAAAGTCCATGAGGTTCTTGAGCTCGCGGACATTGCCCGGCCAGGTATGCATGGATAGGCGCTGCATCGCCGCAGGCGTGATCGAGATGGGATCCCTGCCCAGGTGGTCGCAAGCATCCTTCAGGAATCGTCGCGCCAGCACCGGGATGTCCAGCTTTCGGTCGCGCAGGGGCGGCACGAGCACCGACGCGGCGTTGAGCCGGTAGTAGAGATCCCGCCGGAACCGTCCTGCGGCGATCTCGTCGTCCAGCGACCGGTTGGTCGCGGACACGATCCGCACGTTCACCGGCCGCTCTTCGAGGCCGCCGACGCGGCTGACCTTGTGGGTTTCGAGCACGCGAAGCAGCTTGGCCTGCGTCATGGGAGAGCATTCGCCGACCTCGTCGAGGAATACGGTGCCTCCCGATGCGCGCTCGAAGAGCCCGGGCTTGGCCGACACGGCCCCCGAGAACGCGCCACGTTCGTGCCCGAACAGCTCGCTCTCCAGGAGCGTCTCGGGCAACGCCGCGCAGTTGATGGCGACGATCCTCGCCGCACGGCGTGCAGACCATGCGTGCAGCGCCTGCGCCACGATCTCCTTCCCCACGCCCGTTTCGCCGTGCAGCAGGACGGGCAGGTCGCTGGCCGCGAGCTGTCTTACCAGCGCAAACAAGCTCTTCATGACCGGGTCCACCGCGACGATGGTGCGGTCGCCCAGCACGAACGCGCTCGCAGCGGAAGAGACGGTCGCGATCTGCGCGGGGTGCGCCGCCCTCGCCGCGGCGCGCGCGCCCATCAGCAACGCCTCCGCGTTGCACCCGTCCTCCGGGCAGATCGCCATGCCCCCCCGGGCGTCGGGCGCACTGCTCAGCACTGCCTCGAGCACGCGCCGCGCCGGAATCGGTGCGGTCTGCCCCGTTTCCGGGAAGAGCACCGCGACCTCCGTTCGTCCCGTGATTCCCACGATGTCCACCCGGCGCACGGCACGGCATACGGTGTCCGTCCACGCCCGCGGCGCGGAAGACGACCCGCCGCCGGACTCGATCACCAGCACCGACAACGGGTTCTGGTAGCGCAGCGCCCGCTCGATCTCCTCCTCCAGCCGACGCTGGAAGCTCTCCGCATCCAGGGGCGGATGCACGGAAACCTTCGCCACGCCGCGATGGAACCCGAGCATCACGTCGCCCACCGCAATCACGTCGCCGGATGCGAGCACGCAGGCATCGTCGAGCGGCTCGCCGTTGACGGTCACCGGCGGGTTGCCGGGTTGAACGCGCAGCACGGCCTCGTTCGCGAGGGTCGTGATGCGGAAGTGATCCGCCATGACCCCAGCGGAATGCACCCGCAAGCTGGCCTCGTGGGACGTGCCGACCGAGGTTTCGCCGTGCTCGGGCAAGCCGACGACGCGGGACGCACCGCCCTCGAAGACGACCAGGTAGCAGGAGCCGGGCGAGGACAACGCGGCGGGCGGTGAGTCGGGCAACGTCGGCTCGGGGAGGTCTTCGCGGTCGCCCTGCCAGCCACTCGCCACACGGAGGCTGTGCGCGGGTTGCCCCGAGCCTGGAGCCGATCCGGCATGGTCGAGCGCAGGCCACGCCGAATCGGCCTGTCGCGCCGGTTCGGCACGCCAACTCGGCGCGGCTTCCCCGGTGCCCCGATCCTCCCAGCGCTTGCCCGCAAGCTCACGTGACATCCTGAACGAACCCCTTCCCTCCGCGCCGTCGTCGCCTTGCACCCAGCATCCCGACCGCAACCAAGACGGTGATGAACGTCCCGACGGGCGCGTGGACCGCCCCGCAGATGCTGCAACCAGCCCGTGCGAGGTCCGTGTTCGATGTGCCCGATGGCGCGTACAGCGCGGCGATGGCGCTCGTGTCCGTGGGATACAGGTCGCGCTTGATGGTTTCGCATACATGGGATTGCACGAACATCGTCGCCAACGGCTCCTGGCGATCCTCGCCCAGGCCGAAGAAATGGCCGAACTCGTGGGTGGCCACGTTCTGCAGGTCGTAGCTGCCGTCGCACTTGCCGGACGGATGTTCGTCGTGCTCGCGGTCGTGTGCATGGGCCGCGCTGAAGTGGTGCGCGGTGTTGAACACCATGTCGACCTCGACGACCTCGCCGCTGTTCGCATCGGACCAGGTCACGGTGATGGCGAGGTCGCCTTCGTGACCGGGCAGGTCGATCGGGCCCGCGGACACCCGGTTCACTCCGTCCTGGGCGATGAATCGACCCGTTTCTACCGCGTTGTCGAAGACCACAGGCGGTGCGTCAGGCAGCGCCCCCAGCCATGTGTCGATCGACGCCCGGATGGCGTCCTTGCTCGCGGGCCCGAAAGCGTCGAGCGAAGGGTCGAGGGTGAGGACGATCTCCCGGTCAGGCCACCGGATCGGGTTGCCCGTGGGGGTGGACTTGATCGAGGGCGAGCCGACGTGGCGGACCAGGCTGGCGCGATGGTGCGCGGAGGCGCCGGCGAGTCCGGTCGCCACGGCGAGGCAGGAGAGGACGGCGCCGACGAGGAGGGAACGAGAGATGCGGAGACGGCGCGTGGGGGCCTGGGAGGGGTTGGCCGGAGGACGCTGGGAGGCGGCGACAGGGCGCAGGCTGGGGCCATCCATGGTGGACCGGGCGGCAGCATCAAGGTGGAGGAAGCGGATCGGTTCCATGGCAATCTCGTTGAACGGCCGGACATCGGCGGGCTGAAGCTGGTGCAACGCAGGTGCCATGCAGCGCGCCATGGCCTGCGATGTGCAAGATCTCCAGGCGATGAACCCCAGCACGCTCGCCCGGAACGACCAGCGACCCGCCCAGCCGGCATCTCCCGTTCGGGCTGGCGGCGACCGTCGGGCACATCCCCGCCTTCAGATCTCGGTCGACATCGACTTCCAATCCGCCCACAACTTCTATTCGGCCCGCACGCGCGACATCTCGGCGGGAGGCTTGTTCATCGAGACCGATATCGGCCTGCCCATTGGGACCGTGCTCACGGTGGACCTGCGCTTCCTGCAGACCCGCGCCAAGGCGACCGCGGAGGTCGTGTGGGTCATGCTCGACAAGCAGGGCAAGAGCGTGGGGGTCGGCGTCCGCTTCGTGAACCTGTCGGACAAGGTCAGGCAGAGCATCGAGCGGTTCATGGGCATTCGGCCGGCGTTCCAGTTCGGGCTGGCGGAAGCCGAGGACGAGGAGACGGAAAGCAGCGCGTGAGCGATGGATGGCGGCTGGTGCGGTCGACGCCGTTCCGCGCGCGAGGTGCCGGGCGACCGGGCGTCAGAGCTGGAAGGTATCGTAGACGAAGGCGAGGTCGCGTCGAATCCGCGCTTCGTCGAGCCCGAACGCGGCGAGCGAGTAAGTATGTTTGGAGACCCGCGATCGTTGGCGTTCGGCCTGCTTGCGAAGGTGGGCCCGGAACGTTTCGGACGGGCTGACCTCGAGGAAGGCGAAGATCGCGTCCATGGCGCCCTCGAGGTCCGTCATGAGCGCTGAGTAGGGCACGATGTGCAGATTGCGGGCAGGGATCCGCCCGCCCTTGTAGGCGTCGTGGAAGCTGCGGAACAGGTGGCAGGACGCCTGGTAGAGGTTTTCGAAGAACCGGGCTCGATCCTGCGGGCGCGTGGACCTGGAGATGCCGTAGGACTGCTCGAGCACGCCCGTGACCAGCGACATGCCGGAGGGGAGCACCTCGATCGGGTCACGCACGCAGTATAGCAGCTTGCAGTCGGGGTAGCGGTCGACCAGGGCCTCGGCCTGGAGCGTGAGCGAGCTCGACTTGACCGCGATGCGATGGATGCCTTTCAGGTACATGTTCCTGCGCCAGCAGCTCTCCAGGTACGCGAAGAGGGCATCACGCTCACGGCGCGGCTGGCTGGCCGGATCGAAGTAGCGAAGCGAGCGAGGGCTGCCCCAGTCGTCTTGCCAGGCCCAGAAATAGGACCACAGGAACGGCCCGTCGACGAAGTGGAACAGCGCCATCGCGTCGTCGGTTTCCACGTCGCGCAGGCTGGTTTCGTGGGCTTCGGATCGATGGAAGCGGGCCGGGGACAGAGGCTTGAGATAGTCGACGACACCGCGCAGGGCCTTGCGTGCGGACACGGCGGGGAAGAGCATTTCCCAGAGCTCGAAGGCGCACACCTGGCGCGAGTCCGACAGCGTCCGGTGCAGGAAGGTGGTACCGCTGCGGGGGTTGCCGAGCACGAAGACGGGACGATCGATGGGCAGGGTGGCGACGCCTGGAAACAGCAAACGGTCGAGCGTCATCGTGGACGCGTTGATGGCGTGCTGCAGGCCGATGAGGCCGAGGGTGCCAATCGGCCGTAGTCGCAGGCCGAACGTCTTGAGAATGACGCGATAGAGCTGGGCGTACCTGATCACACGGCGACCCATCCCACGGGTCGCCCGCGGCGTAAAGCGGGGTTACTTCGACAAGCCGGAGCGGTTTTGCACAATCCTGAGGAAGGACCGGCCGCGAAGCTCCTCCAGCGTGATTCCCGTGGCCGTCGCTTCCTCCTCCGTCAACGCTCCGCACGAGATGCCGCGGAGGAAGAAGTTCAACAACCCCTGGCCTGTCGCCGCATCGTCGAACACATTGCCGATGAGCGTGGCCTTGGCTGCGGCGTCGATGAACCGGTTGAGCCGCCGGGAAGCGTCGTCGAGGCTCTCGAGGAAGAACTGGTAGATCGCGGCATAGCGGATGGGGAGTTGAGCAGGGTTCAAGTCCCAGCCCTGATAGTAGCCGTGCTCCAACGAGTGGCGCACGTTGTCGTAGTGCAGCTTCCAGGCGGCGTGCACCACGGCCCGGTTCTCCGCAGCCTGATCGTTCGTCAGCGGCTTGTCCGCCGCGGCCTTGTGCGGACCGATGGGCATCACCGTGGTGGCGCCGTCGCTGATCGTCACGCCTGAGCCGGCGAGGCTGACCTGCAGCACATGGCGGGCGAAGTCCGCCGCGGCGTGCGTATGCTTCTGGAACTGCGCGGTGATGTTGCATATCGCCGTGTAGTCGTAGGTGCCGAAGGCCGCCGAGCGCACGCGGCCCCGCCCTGCCTTGACCAGCAGGTTGACCGTGTTCGCACCGTTGTGGTCGACAATCGCCTGCGTGGTCTCCACCATGATGTCGATCCCGACCGCCCCCCGCGTGATGCCCGTCTTCTCCTCTAGCCGATCGAGCAGCTCCGCCAGCGCCGCCACCTGCTCGGGAATCGTCACCTTCGGCAGCGTGACCACGAAGCGCTCCGGAACCTTTCCCCCGGTCCTGGACGCGAGCGTGGTGAGGAACAAGTCGAGCGTGCGCACCGCGCGCACGCGGCTTTCCTCGGTGAATGACTTGATGCGGAAGCCGATGAACGGGGGCAGGCCGCCCTCCGCCATGCCCTTCGCCAGCTCCGTCGCCGCGGCGACGGCATCCTTGTCCTCTTCGTCGTCGGGGCGATTGCCGTAGCCGTCTTCAAAATCGATGCGGGTTTCCTCGATCGGCTCCCGCTCGAGCTTCTCGCGGACTCGGTTGTAGATGGTCCATGCGAGCCATGCCTGTCGGTTGCCAGCTCGCACGCACGACGGCGCCTTTCTCAGCGCGTCCTCGAGGGCGGCAATGCCGGCGGCCGAGTCCGGAAAGGTCTCCGAGCCCGGCAAGCCGAGCACCTTGGCGAGGACCACGAAATTCGGCGCGTACTCGTCGAGCGCCTTGAGGGCGAGCTTGCCGAGCTTGAAGTTCCCTCCCGCCTTGAACAGGTGCGCGCCTCCATAGACCGTATGCACGGGCTGCCTGTCGCTCGGATCTCCAACGTAGCGTTTCCGAAAATCCGTGTTGGCCTTTGCCAGCCGCGCGACGACGTCATGGATGTCCTGGTCGGTCAGGGTGGTCTGCATGCGGTCCTCCAATTTTCCGTCCATTCGATGTCGGCCCGCGCGGAGCGTTTCGCGCACGGAGACGGATTGCACCGAGCGCCCCCGACACAGCGAGCGCCTTGCGCTCGTTCGTGCAATGTGGCCGATCGTGAAGTTGTTCCCGCGGTATCTGACCCGCCACCCATCCGAGGACAGGCTGCGCGGCACCATCGACGGGACGGAGCATGAGCCGGCGCAGCAGGGCAGATGCCGCGCCGGCCCTCGTGTGTGGATGCATGTGGGGGCACGCGGTCGCGCGCTACTCAGGATTGTCGTAGCAGCAGCCCGTGATGCAGGTCTTGCCCACTGGGCACGGGGCCTGTCCCGGCAGACCGCATGCCTGCAGGCCCGGCGGACAGATCTGCGACACACAGTCTGGAGGAAGGTCCGGCTTGCCGATGCAGATCTCGCAATGCTCGCAGGTGTTGAGGCACGACGGCACCTGGGTGCAAGGCTTGCACCGGGCCGGGTCGTTGACCGTATTGATATTGCAACTGCCGGTGCCGGGCGGATTCTCGGAGCCGAGCCACACCGTGGTGGGTGCCCCCGGGATCTCGCAGCAGCCGAAGCAGTCGCAGCCGTTGGGGGTGAGCGGTCCGCAGTAGCTCAAACACACGCTCGACTGGCTGGCCCAGGCCGAGTCGCATGTGCCCGAGTAGCCGGGGATGTTCGCGCCGGGGTCGTATGCGCACTTGGACCCTTCGGGCGGATACGCCGGCGGGATTTCCAGCGGATCGCACTTGTGGCTCCAGAAGCAGTCGTCGTTGCCGGAGCCGGTGTCCTGGTCGAAGTAGCAGTCCGACTTGCAGGGCGAGTTGTTCTGCCCGGGGATGCCGCCGTAGAAGCTGTCCTCCGTGTTGTCACAGGGGCCGAGGCACTGCGTATCCGCGGAATCAATCATGCAGTCTCCGTCGTTGTCCAGGCAGTCGCCGCAAGCGTAGACCTTACCCTGGCATTTGGATACGGTGCAGAAAGCGCCGCAGCCCAGGACCGGATCGCACGTCTGCCCGCAGGGACACTGGTCCGAGTGGGGAATCGGTTTGCACGCATTGATGGTCGGGTCGCACACCTGGGTGGTGCAAGCGACGCCGTCGTCCGGGCACACGTAGGCCGAGGCGGCGGGCTGGCAACCCTTGGCGGGGTCACACGTCTCCAAGCCGTTGCACAGCTTGCCGTCGTCGCAGAACCAGTCTTGCGGCGCGTGCGTGCATGTGCCCGCGGGCTCCTGGCATTGGTCGTAGGTGCAGTCGATACCGTCGTCGCAGTTGACGGCCGGACCATTGACGCAGCCGACGCCCGCCTGGCAGGTGGACTGGCCGTCGCACGCCAACCCGTTGTCGCAAAGGGCGTCATCGCCCACGTGGGAGCACGCGCCCGTGATTGGATTGCAGGTGTCGTGGGTGCATGGGATGTAGTCCTCGCAGTCGACGGGCGTGCCAGGTTGGCATATACCACCGGAGCAGGTTTCCACGCCATTGCACAGGTCGCCGTCCTGGCATTCGGACTGGGTCGTGCAGGGCTTGCCTGGGGTGCAGCCGTTCTGGGCGATCACGCAGAATTGCCCCGGTCCGCAGAGCGAGTTGTCTGGCACGTGGATACAGGTGTCAGTCGCCTCGTCGCAGATGTCCACCGTGCATGGTATCGAATCGGGCGTGCAAGAGACGGGCGTGCCGGCGACGCAGCCCGAAGGGGTGGGGCCTGACACGCTGCAGGTTTCCGCGCCATTGCAATACTGACCATCGTCGCAAGCGGAGTGGACCGGGACGTGTTGGCACGCCTTGAGTGTCTCCGAGCAACTATCTTGTGTGCATGTGCGGTCGTCGTCGCAGCTCGGCGCGGCGCCCGGACGGCAGCCGAAGCTCCCGTCGCACCTCTCCGGGCCGTTGCAGAACAGACCATCGTCGCACTCGCTGTCCTGCGGTGTATGCGTGCAACCGCCGGCAGCCTCGCTGCATGCGTCCAATGTGCAGGGAATCTGGTCGTCGCAGGTCAACGGAGTGCCGGCCCTGCAGCCTGTCGTTGCGTTCCCATTGGCGGGATCGCAGACCTCGGCGCCGTTGCAGATCAACCCATCAGCGCAATGCGTGTCGTTGGGCACGTGAACGCAAGCGTCGGCGTTCAGATCACAGAAGTCGTCGGTGCAGGAGACGTTGTCGTCACAGCTCGGCTGGAGCGCCGTCGTGCAGCCGAGCAGCGGGTTGCACTCTTCCACGCCGTCGCAAAACACGCCATCGTCGCACAGCGCGTCGCTCGGCGTGTGGACGCAACCATGGTCGACATCGCATGCATCGATGGTGCAGGGGATGCCATCGTCGCAAAGGCTATCATTCCCGGTATGCAGACAGGCGTTCGACGCTGGATCGCACACGTCGGCCGTGCAAGCGATGCCGTCATCGCAGGTGGGCGCCGGACCCGATAGGCACCCCTGCGCGCCGGCGCAAACCTCGACACCGTTGCAGAACTGGCCGTCGGAGCACAGCTTCTCGCCGTCGTCGTCGACGATGCCATTGCAGTCGTTGTCGATACCATCGCAGACCTCCGGCGCCGGAACGCAGGTGCCGTCGTCACTGCTGGTGGCGTCGCTTGCGTCGGTGTCTGAACCATCCGGGCTGGCGTCGGTGTCCGTGCCCCCCGAACCACCATCCCCTGCCGAGCCGCCCGTGTCGGAGCCCGCCGAGCCGCCGATTCCGCCCGCGCCGGCACCTCCTGTATCACCCGTACCTCCCGCGTTCGTGCCGCCGACACCACCCGACGACGACCCTGCGCTGCCGCCGGGGTTATCGCTGAAGCTTGTGGTTTCGCTGCCGCCACACGCCACGCCAAGAACGACGCACGCGCTCGCAACGAGCGAGAGCGCGAGCCGGCTTTTCGACAGAAACGTTGTGCGCATCAGGACAACCCTCCTTTTCCCGGCGGCTGCGCAGACCATGGGCCGGAATCCGAGAAGCGTTTTAGTAGACTGGATAATAGCAGTGCCCGTTCGTGCACGGCACGTTGTTGCAGCAGTCGGCGGTCACCTTGCATGCTTGTCCATACAAGGCGCAAGGCGCGCCGCCATCCGCCTGGGCGTCGGAAGCGGGCGCGTCGGACGCGGGGCCGTCCGAGGGTGCACCGTCCGGGGCTGCACCGTCCGTGGCCGCACCATCCGGCACGCCACCGTCGGGCAGCACGATCTGCTCCCCACAGACGCCTTGCGTGGATCCCGGCTCGAGCAGGCATGGGATCCCAGCGCAGCAGTCCCCGTCGGTGGTACAGGCCCCACCGAACGGCACGCAAGAATCGCCGCAGACGAACGGAGGTCCGTTGGGATTGCTGTTGGGCACACAGGGCAATCCGCAGCAATCGGCGCTCGTGGCGCACTCGTGTCCGGTGAGGTCACCGGCGTCGGCGCAGTCGCCCACCCCCGTGCAGCGAGGAATGCCCAACAAGTCCTGCTGGCACGCCGTGGGAACCAGGTTCACGTTGCCGGCGCAGCAGTTGTTCTCCGCGTTGCACGACGAAGTCGCGAGCTTGCAGACCGCGCCGGCAGGGCGGCAAGCGGTGCCGTTGTTGCATCTGCCCACCGGCTCGCCCGGGGCCTTGCTGCAATGCACCGACCCGTTTCCACCGGGCATCCCTGGCGACCCGCAGCAGTCCGAGTCGTCACGACAAACCTCGCCCGTAGGCCGGCACCCGCTTGGGGGTTGGCAGACGAAGATCCCGCTCGGCCCCCAGGGAGCGCATGACCGGCTGCAGCATTCCCCTCCGCAGACCGGGAGCCCGCCGTCGGTGCCCGTTGCGCCTCCCCCGCAGACTTCTCCGGCCAACGTGCACCCCGTGGCGCCGGGCGCGGTCGACTTGACGCATGTGCCCAGCGACGCGCCCTGCTCGAAATGGCAGATTCCCGTGCAGCATTCGGCATTGGCCGCGCAGGCGTCATGGGTCTGCGTGCAGAAGGACGGCGTCGGGGCGCACCGCTGGTTCGTGCACAGGTGGGAGCAGCAGTCGTCATGGGTGGAGCAGGCATTGCCGAGGGTCGAGCAGGCCGTGCTGAGCGGCACGCAAACCATGGCGGCATCCGCGCCAGCATCGGCTTCCAGGCCGCACCGTCCGCCGCAGCAATCGGCGTCGGTGACGCATGGCTCGTGGTCGGAGATGCAAACGGACGACCCACAGACTCCGTTTGCACAGACCGTGGTGCAGCATTCCGTGGCGGCGCCGCATCCTTCCCCTGCCGCCTTGCAAGGCACCACCGGGTTCGAGCACACATGGGTGGCGGGGTCGCAGTTGGCCGAGCAGCAGTCGCTGTGCGTGGCGCAAGTCGCTCCGGCCAGCTCGCAGTCGGGCTTCACGTCAATCTTGGCGTCGGTCGCATCCCCGTTCTGTGCGCTGTCGGCAGCATCATCGCCCTGGGATACGTCGGCCGCGTCGTCGCCGCCCTGGGATACGTCGTCTCCCCCGTCGGGCCAGGGGTTTCCTCCACCGACACCGTCCTGGGTGGACGTGTCGGATCCACCGCAGGAGCCGAGGACCGAAGGCAGCGTTCCCACCAGGACAAGCGCTGCGAGGCGGCTGAAGAAGATGACCGATTTGCGCATGCAGACCTCCCAGGAAGATAGAGTTCCCCGACCCCTGAGCTGGCAGGCAACTTTTTTTGGCAACCCGCCGCGAAGGCGCCACCCCATGTGAGCCGGAACGATAACCGAGGCTACACTCGCTCCGTCGAGAGGGCTGCTGGGCCGTCGCCGGGTATCGCCCGGCCGACCAGCGCGCGGACGACGCGCTCTTCGACCCGTTGCATGGCGCGTTGTGCAGGCCGGTAGCGTTCCCCGAGCTTGCCCGCGATCCGCAGACCGCGGCCCCATGCGGTCGTGACCTGCTACCGGCCCGACCTGCTTGCCGAGATCGAACGCGTCGTGGAGCGCAGCGCCTCGTGTCGTTGGGAAATCGTGGAGACCACCGAGTCGGCGGTGCTGCTTCGACGAGGCGACTTGCACCGCTGACCGGGGTCTCGCACTCGCGAGGCGCCCGCCCGCGGCTGCGCGGGATCCCAGGGCAAACGATGATCCAGCGTCCGTGTCCGGCGCTGCGTGACAGGTGCTTGCTCCACCTCACGCGGGCCACGTAGGGCCCGTCGCACTGCTGGAGCACGATCGGTTCTGCGAGGACAGAGCCGTCACGAGCGTGAGGCTCCCGCAACGACCCTCGAGAACGTCGCCTGCACGTAGTCGAGCTGCGCGTCGGTCATGCCGAAGAAGAGGGGGAGATTGATGACGGATGCGCAGAAGTCGCGCGCGTTCGGCAGATCGCCGATCCTGGGGGCCGAGGACGCGGGGGGCTGACGGTCCAGCGTTTCCGGGTACACCCTGCCGACCTGGATGCCCGCAGCCGCAAGCTCGGCCGTAACCCGGTCAAGGCTCGCGGTCTTCAAGGTGCAGACCGACAGGTAGCCGTTCCCCAGGACGCCGTCAGGCGGACCGAATCGGGAGACCTCGCCCTCGAGGCGATCGAACAGGTCCAGATAGGATTGTTCGATTCGACGCCGCTCAGAAAGCATGCGATCGTCATGGTCGAGCACGGCCATCAGCCAGGCAGCCTGAAGCCCGCCCATGCGCGAGTTCCACCCGACATGGGTATGCGTGTAGTGCGTTGCCCGGCCGTGATTTCGCAGCTTGCGGGCCGCTTCGGCGATGGCGTCGTCGTCGGTCAGCAGGGCGCCCCCGTTCTCGCAACCGCCCACCACCTTGGCCGGATAGAAGGACAGCGTGCCGACCTGGGCGCCGGAAAACACCGACCTGCCGTCCACCTCCACGCCGAATGCCTGCGCCCCGTCTTCCACGAGGACCACGCCGTTCTCCGCGCAGAACGACCGGAACGCCTGGAGCCGGGGCGTGGCCCAGCCCATCAAGTGGACGAGCAGGACCGCGTCGAGCCGCATCCGCTCGTGCGCCCAGGTCATCTGGTCGAAGTCCATCTGCAGATCGGCCGGATGAATATCGACCAGCACCGGCGTGGCGCCGACACGGATGACAGCCTCGTAGGTCGCCCAGAAGGTGAGGTTGGGGACGGCGACGGTCTTTCCCGGTCCAATGCCCGTGGCGGCGAGCGCGATGGCGAGAGCGTCGCTGCCGCTTGCGCAGGTAATGACATGGCGGACGGCAAGCCTGCGAGCCAGCCTATGCTCGAGGGCGGTGACGGTGGCCCCTCCGACGAACTCGGTTTGGTCGACGACTTGCTGGAACGCCGAGATGGCGGCCTGCCGGACGAGGGCGGCAGTGGGAGCCAGATCGATGAAGGGAACGATCAAGGGGGCCTCACAAGGGGATGGCGGGGCGGCGCGGCCGTGGGCCGGAGAAGAGCCGATGGCTTCAGTCTTTGCAGCAGCGGAACCCAAGCTCGGGCAGGATGGCATTGGAGGCAAAGCGGCTCAAGCTGAAAGAGCAGGTGAGGCCCAGGGCGGGGGACGTGTAGGAGCCGCCTTTTGCCATGTAGATGGGCAGGTTGTTGGGGGCCCCGGTATTGCCGGTGACGGTGCTCGTCCACTCGATGGCGTTGCCGGACAGGTCGTGGATGCCGGAAGCCGTCGTACACGAGATCAGATCCAGCGACCCGGTTGGCAGGAGCACGTTGTCGTTGGCTCCGCCGGGGATACCGTCATAGTCGAGCCCGTTGCAGGTCGTCGGCTGATAGGTTGTGCCGTAGGGATAGAGGTTGCCGACCCCACCCTCGCATGCCGCCTGAAACTCCTCGGCAGTGCAGAGCCTGGCGCCCGTGGCGGCACAGGCGGCCGCGGCCTCCGCCTGCGAGGCATGTGTCCAAGGCAGCACCTGAGCCTTGACACACCGGCGCGCTTCGTTGACACCAGCGCTCGTGTCCGTCGCGTCGGGGCGCGACGCCTCGTACCGATCGATGTAGAACGTCTTGCCGCCCGCGGTCACCTGCACCATGTCGTCGACGATGCCGTCATCGACGATGCCATTGCAGTCGTCGTCGATTCCGTTGCAGACCTCGGCGGATGGCGCGCCGGGCACGGGATCCGGGGCGAACGACAGGTCGCAGATCGTCTTGGTGTCGTCGTGGGGGTCGCATACGCGCTTGCCGGAGTCGCGACAAGCGCCTTGGGCGCCATTGTCGCACGCCGAATCGAGGTCGGCGAAAGCTTCGTCAATCTGGCCGTTGCAGTTACCGTCGATGCCGTCGCACCGCGTTTCGACCACGGCGAGACGGCCCTGCGCGTCGACCTCGACACCCGCACCATAGTTGCACCGCCAACCATCAGCGCCCATGCACACGAAGTCGGCGCCCGCGCAGGGGGTCCCTGGCTTAGGGTAGCAGCCGGACTGGGGCGGCTTCTGCGATGCAAGCGCCGCTGCGTCGTCCACCACGCCGTTGCAGTCGTCGTCGAGCCCGTTGCAACTCTCGACGGTCGGGGGCGTGACCGGACACGCATACTCGCATCCGTTGGAGGCGTCGTGGTCGTTCGAGGCGAATCCGGGCAGGCACGTCACGATGACGCACTGGCCCCCCTGACATCCGCCCACGGCGTGCTCGAGCGTGCACACATGACCGCAAGCGCCGCAGTTGTTCGGGTCGTTGTTGAGGTCGAAGCCGTCGTCCACCACGCCGTCGCAGTCGTTGTCGACACCGTCGCAGGTCTCGATCTCCGGGCCGACGCCGGGCACGCAGACCAGCTCGCTCCCCGCGCAAAGCGTGGTGCCCGCCGTGCACTGGCCGAGACACTGCCCTCCGGGACAGCTCGACGCGCAAGGCTGGCCTCCCCCAGGATCTCCATCGTTGATCCGCCCGTCGCAGTCGTCGTCGAGGTCGTTGCATACCTCGTCGACCGGTGGATTGACCGGGCATGCATACTCACAGCCGTTTTGCGCCAGGTGGTCGATATCGGCATAGCCGTCGTCGCAATGGTCCACGACGCACGTCGGAAAGCCGGCGACGATCTCGCACTTCGGCTTGGCGTGGGCCAGGTTGCAGACATTCCCGCAGAGGCCGCAGTTGTTCGGATCGCTCGTGAGGTCGAAGCCGTCATCCTTGACGCCGTTGCAATCGTTGTCCAGACCGTCGCAAATCTCGACTTTGTTGTTGCTCTCCGTGCACACGTACTCGCAACCGTCTGAGGCTGTTTGATTGAGGTCGACGCGCCCTGGGGCGCATGAGTCGATGACGCACTGGCCGGCGACGCACTTGGGGAACGCGCCGGGCAGGTCGCAGACATGGCCGCAGGCGCCGCAATTCAACGGGTCGTTCTGGATGTCCGCTGTGCACGCATCCTCGGAGCCGCCGTCGCTCGGCACGGATCCGCCCGTCTCTCCGCCGTCGAACAGGAAGGTTCCCCCCGTGCCGGAGGACCCGCCATCGCCGCCCGCGCCGCCAGCGTCGCCGCCTGCGTCTTCGTTGCCCGACCCGCACGTGTAGCAGAAAGCGTCATTGTTGCAGGCCGCGGCTGCAAGCGCGAAACCGCATACCAGCAGGGACAGCGAGATCGTGCGGCTCACCTTGCACCTCCTTCGCGCGTCGTGCGGCGAGACCGGCGTCGGGCTTGCGCAATCGTCCAGGCGACGATCCCGATTCCGAGCCACGCCGTCCTGCTTGCCGGTGTGCTCGTCGAGCAGGCGAATCCCCCACCACCGGTGGACAGGCCGTAGTTGTCCTGGTTGGAGGGCGCAGGCGACGGAGCTGTGCTGCCACCCGTGCCGGGCGCTCCCGCCGCGCCGCCACCACCGCCGCCATCCGGGGAACCCCCACCCGTGCCAGCCGAACCATCCATCCCGGCGCCGCCCGTGCCGCCCGCACCCGCTGCGCCACCCGTTTCAGCGTCCGTACCGCCATCCAAAGCGATGGGGACACACACGTTGTCGATGCACGTCTCTCCACCAGGACACGGGAACTCCCCAGGCTTGCACCTGCTCAGACATTGACCGTTGGTACAGACCAGCTCTCCGGGGCAAGGATTCGGCTCGTCCACCGTGCCCTCGCAGTCGTTGTCGACACCATCGCATATTTCGGTGGTCGGCCCCACGGCGCCCTCGCAAGTCACCACCCCTGCCTTGCATACCGTGGTGCCCGCCCTGCACGGAGGATGATCGTTCGGCGGCTGCGGCTGCTGACACACCACACCGATGTTATGGTCGTTCTCGGTGACATCAGGCTCCTCGTCGATGCTCCCGTCGCAGTCGTCATCGATTCCGTTGCAGACCTCGACACCGCTTGCAGCCGCGACGCACACCAGGCTCGTGGTACCGGCCTGGCAATCGAGGATTCCTGCGCAGCCGCCGGGCATCGCACAGGGCGTGCCCCGCCCGGGCACGTCATCGACTGCGCCGTTGCAATCGTTGTCGATACCGTCGCACAGCTCAGCCGAGGGGAGCTGGCCACCGTCGCAAACGACCTGCGATCCGGCACACGCATACTTGCCCCAGGTGCATGCTCCCGTACCGCACTTCGCGCCGGATGGACAGCAGTCGTCTCCCGTAAAGTGCCCGAGCCCGTCGGATACATGGTCGTCCACAACACCGTTGCAATCGTTGTCGAGCCCATCACACATCTCCGCGGACGGGACCACCTCGCCGAAACACGCGCCCCAGCTCTCGACGCCGCTGCCGGCTGCCGCGGTGCAGGGCTGGGTGCCAGCCCGGCAAACGCCGACTCCCTCGGTGTTGGGCGGACCCGAGTAGCACGGACGGGTCATGCCGTCGACTACACCGTTGCAGTCGTTGTCGAGCCCGTCGCATACCTCGGCCGACGGCCCCACCCCCCCGTTGCAGCCAAGCTTACCGTTGTTGCAGACAGTGGTTCCCGGTTTGCAAATGCCCACGGACAGCCCGCAAGGCTGGGGCACATCAACAAGGTTGTCGTCGATGGAGCCGTTGCAGTCGTCGTCGAGTCCGTTGCAGACCTCGACGGTGGGCACGCACACCTGGCAGACGCCGTTTTCGTCGATAAGGCCATTGCAGTTGTCGTCGAGTCCGTTGCACACCTCGGTGCCGGGCTGCTGTCCTGGAGTGGTAATCTGGCACACGGTGCCGTCTCCCGCGCCGTTGCACACACGCACACCGGTGCCCTTGCAGACGCCCTTGCCGCCATCGTCGCAGGGTGCTCCCTTGTCTGGGAAGTCCTCGTCCACCAGACCGTCGCAGTCGTCGTCGAGGCCGTTGCACTTCTCGAAGTTGGTGGAGGCGGCGATGATGGACGCCAAGGCGTTGGACAGACCGTCCTCGTCGCTGGCGAAGAAGGCGGTCCCGGTGCCCCCGGCCGAGGCTATCGCGTTGAGCTGAGCCTGCTCGGAGGGCAGCACGCTGAAGCCGACCACGTAGGTCGAGATGGGCACGCCGGCAACGGTGTTGCGCAGAGCCGTGGCGGACGCGACCGGGTCTCCCTGGCAACTCTCGGCGCCATCGGTCAGGAGGATGACACCGTACTTGCGGCAGGGGATGCCGCCGTCACACCGGATGATCGGCTCGAGGTAGTCGGCTACGGCGTCGAGGGCGCCGGCGAGGGGCGTGGGGCCGGTGGCGCGAAGCTCGCAATCACCCCCGCCCGCGTAGTTGCAGTGGTCGCCAGGCAGGACGCTGGCATTGAACGATGTCTCACCGCCGTCGAGCCACATGAGCTTCTGCTCGAGGGGCTTGCCGAAGCCGACGAGGATATCGGCACCGCGTCGTGGAGCGCCGCACGAGCCAGCGTAGTTGATGCAGTCGCCCTGGTTCGGCCACCCAATGTTGATGTTGGCGTTGAGCGCCGCCGGATAGCCCGCCGCATACAGCGACGAAAGGTTGCAGCCCGGCGGATAGGGGTGGGCCGGTGTCACGTTGTTGCGCGGGTCGTCATAACTGCAACACAGATGCTGACATTCGAACCAGCTCGCCGTCTGGCACGAGCGATTCGTGGAGACGTCCTGATGGTACCTCGCCAAGGCGAAGTCAGCGTGGGGAAATGCGGCCAATACGTTGTTCAGGGCCCGCTTCGCGATGTACAAGCGCGAGTTGTTGCCGTCGACCGTGTCCGCGTCGCTCGACGTGTCCACGCCCACATGGCCGATGGATCCGTCGCCGAAGGTGGGCATGCCCGCTGGGTCGTCGAGCATGGAACCGGAAGAGTCCACGATGACGACGAATCTGGGGCGCGTGTCGGTGACAGGCCCCACGCAGGCCGGCACGTTCGCCGGACACTGCTGCGGCACGCCGTTCACGCACGACGGCATGGATACGCCGTTGCAGTTGAGCGGAGGAAGGTTGTCGTCGACCAGGCCGTTGAAGTCGTTATCCCAACCATCGCAGACCTCGCCCACGTAGGCGCCGTCGATTTGCAGCTCGCCGCTGGAGCCGCCGGCCTCACCCGAGCAGATCGGGCAGACGCCTCCGGCGGTGCCGCGTACGTCGAACCGCGCGAGCGGGGAGATGGAGCTCACGCGCGACAGCACGTTCACGATGCCACCGCCGCCGCCACCCCCGCAGTCGTCGCATGTCCCGCTGTTCTGGGTGCCCTTGCACTCGGCCTCGTCGTAGCTCGGGTCCACGGGTGTGCACTGGTTGGAAGCGTTGGCGCACACATTGCCGAAGGCGCCGCCGAGGTTCTTGCAGGTCTGGCCGAGCGCGGCGTCGCATTGGGCGTTGCTCGTGCACGGGGTGCAATTGCACGGGCTGCATCGACCGCTCACACACGTTTGGCCAGCGCCGCAGTCGCTGTTCACGGAGCACGGCAGACACTTGGGCTGGGAATCTCCGCCACGCCCGCCCGCCGCGAAGATCCTGGCGGTGGGGCCGACCGTCACGGTATCGCCGATAAGCAGCACCGTGCCGCCTGCCCCGCCCCCGGCGCTGTCGTTGCCGCTCGCGCAGCCGCGGTTGCCGTTGGCGTTCACCAGACCCTGGATGTCGAGCGACCCGGTCTGCGTCGCATTCGCCGCGAACAGCACGATGCGGCCGCCACCCGCACCACCCGTCACGGCCACGGTCGTGCCAGGCCACAGTGAGAATCCGTCTCCGTCACGGCAGCCTTTGTCGCCGCCCGCAGCGCCGAACTCGATGCTGTAGATCGAGTGGAAGAACGGCTGGCCGGCAACGGTAGGGAGAGCGTCGTTGTTGCGGCAGTCCGTGGTGCTCGCGCACTGGTTACCGGAAACCGCGCCGATGCAGTCTTCCTCGTAGTACTGAGGGAAGACGCAGCCCGTGCTGGGACAATCCTTGGTGCCTCGACCGCCTCCGCCGAAGTGCGCGCCTCCGCCGCCCGAGTCCCTCACACCGCAGCCGCCTCGCCCACCGGACAACGGAAAGGCCGCGGGACCGGCGCCGTTCAGGCACAGGACCGGTTGGTAGCCCGCACCCTTCGCCACGATGCTGCTCGTCGCGTCGATGGTGATCGAATCCGCGCGGATGACCAGGTTGCCCGTGTTGACCCGGTCGGTCCCGTTGAATGGCGGCACGATGATCCTCGACCCGTTGGTCAGAGAGACCTTGCCGTAGGTCTGCACGCCTCCGAGCGTGACCGTCTGGTTGTTCAAGACCAGGTCCGCGGCGAGCGCGGACAGCGAGATCGTCAGAACCGCGGCTGAGGCGAACAACGGAGCCGCGACACGCGACGCGCGACGGTGGGAAAGCAACATGTCCGCAATATATCACACGAACGGGCAGGGGCAGCGCGCAGAATGCCGACCGGTGACTTCGGAGGGGGTCGGACGGAGTGGCGACCCCTTCGAGCACGGGTTCGGAGGGAAACGGACGGGGTGATGCCCTGGAGTACAGGACAACCAGCCGGGGCCGCCAAGCCACTTGTGCGTGGCCGACACGGCACTCGTCGGACTCATCGAGGGAAAAGAACCCGGTGCCCGGCCATCCGGGGCGTGCGCGTTCGGAGTCTGTCGACCCGGCGGGCACGAGAGCAGGCAGGCAGGAGGGGGTAGTGGCGGAATGTGTCCGGGGGTGGCGGTTCGCCATTTCGGTGGTTTCTCCTGGGCAATTCCACAAGGCGAGGGGCTTGTCGGGTGGGTTTGGGGGTGGCGGCCGCCACCCGAGCCCGCCGACAAGTACGCGCAAATGTATGGGACCAAACTGGCACGGGCGGTGCTTGGTGGCAGGGTGCCGGTGCGAGTGCGCATAGCGCCGGCTCGCTGTTTGACAGGATGGACACGGGACGGTTGGGATTGTCCAGGCGGTCCGGCTTCGGCCGGGTCGCCGTGGGTAAGTGGCGGGTTTTTTGACCTACAAGAGGTGCCACATGGCAGGAGTGCGCGCGTCTGGCGGGCTCGGTTGCGCATAGCGGCTGGCCTGGCAGGCGCGGCGCGAGAGGCTGGCGGTCAGCGCCGTCAAGGCGACGGCCCCGGCAGGCAGGAGGTGAAGCAGACCCCCGGCAGGCAGGAGGTGAAGCAGGCCCCCGGCAGGCAGACATGTGCTTTCAATCCGGGCGTCGATTGAACAGCCTCTCCGGCGCCCCCCTCACCGCATCCTGTCCAGCGATGCCTGCGGTTCGCGCCCAGCCGACAGGGCAGATCTGGCAATCGGCGTGCGCAGGCAAGCCAGCCCCGCCACCAGGCTGTACACGAGAAAGGTGGCCGAGAGCGCGAGGCTGAAGCCCAGCACCTGCGCATTCCGCTCTTCCAACGTGGCGCCCATCGCGTAGCGGCTGAATAGCTCGATCGTCGCCACCTGCGAGGTTCCCAACCCTTGCACGGTAATGGGGATCCATGTGATGACGAACGTCACCGGAAGCAGCGTGGCGGCGTCGCTGAACGGCACGCGCACCCCGAAGACTTGGAGCAAAGCCCACTGGAACACCACGTGCCCGGCCACGTGCGGGAATCGGACGAGCCATGCCTTTGCGTGACCCGCCACGCCGGCGTCGAACAAGGGCCGAAACAGCTCGCGACGCGCGAGAAAGGCAGGCCGCGCGACGATGACCAAGAGATAGGCCGCGAAGGCGGCGAGACCTCCGGTCGATATCCAGCGCATGAGCCAGAGACGGTGCTCCGAGGGGTCGCCTGTCCAGCTACCCCACGCCGCGAGCATGAGGAGCGAGACGAACATCACGCCCATCGTCAGCAGGACCGTGCCGGTGGCCCGCGCGATGCCGACGCCGGGCTGCTTGCCGACGACGTAGACAATGCCCCCCTGTCCGAGGTTGTAGTTGACGATCGCCAGCAGGTACGTGGCGCCGCGGATGCCGAACACGTCGACCACGCGAAGGGGCGCGCAAAACCAGCCAAACGTGGCCCACGTGGCCAGGACGTCTGCGGCGAAGGAGTACGCGAAGTAGACCAGCGTGAGGCCGACGACCGCTGCAGGCCCTGCCGCACGAAGCGCGCTCCAGGTCTTGGCGAGCGGCACGGTGTGAAAGACCCAGGCAAGCAGCACGATCGTGACCCCCCAGGTCACCAGGCGCCGGATCCACGTCCTGCGAGTCGTCGAGACCGCCATGATCGCCGCAGTGCTGTGCCGCTTCCGTTCGCGAATGTCAATGCGCTCGCAGCAGATGGGCCCGGCGTCAGGAGCCTGTCCTCCGATTGCGCCCTAGGATGCGGGACCAGGTGGTGGCGAGGTCGTCTTCGGGAAGATCCGAGCACAACGATCGCGCGCGATCCAAGTCGCCGATCCGATCGCAGAGCACCACGATGGCGCGGTTGGTCAGTCGCGCTCTCTCGCGGTCGTCGGCAATCGCATCGCGCCTGAGCAGGTACAGGTCGACCAGGTGCTCCCAGCTCCGCGCGGCGGTCAGCAGGGTCTCGAGCTTTTCGAAGGACGGCGTATGCGTCGGGCAAGCAGCAAGGGCCTGGTGCAGGCAATCGGACGCCTGCGCGTAGTCGGCCAGCTCGTCGGCATAGAACGACGCGACTTCGAACAGCACGCGAGCCTGCTCTTCAGGCGAGTCGACCCGCGCCAAGGCGGCGAGACGTTCTTCTGCGGCGTACCAGGCCACCGCATCATCGCCGCCTGGAGGCCGGATGGTCGGGCCCCTTTCGCCCTCCTCCGCGCGGGACGGCAGCCCTTCCACGGCTATCACCGGCGCGTCGTCGTCCCATGGCAGGTCGACTTCCTCGTCGATGATGTCGTCGGCTGTCAGCGGCCCCAGGTCGAGCGACGGCGGGTCGAGGGCGAGGTCGAGCATGGCGAGCTCGTCGCGCATCTCCGCGGCGGACGGCCATCGGTCCGCCGGGTCAAAGGCGAGGGCACGATCGACGATTCGGCACACCGAAGAGGGCAGGTCCGGCGCGACGCGGCATAGAGGCTCGGCCGGATTCATGGCGGCCGCAAGCAACTTGAGCTGCGGTGTGGCGCCGTCGTGCACTTCGCGGCCGGTGAGCAGATACCACGCGATGGCGCCCACCGCCCACAGGTCGCTCCGCTCGTCGACGCGCTCCCATTGACCAAGCGCCTGCTCCGGGGGAATGAATCCGGGCGTGCCCAGCACATGTCCGGAGCTGGTGATGTGCAACCGATCGGAGTGCTCCCGGAGCCGCGCAATGCCGAAGTCCAGTACCCGCAAGTCTCCGTCGCGCGTGAGAAACACATTCTCGGGCTTCAGGTCGCGGTGCACGATGTGCTGCTCGTGCGCGGCCTCCAGCACGGCCAGCAGCCTGTCGAGGACCTCCAACACCGTGCTTACGTCGAGCCGTCCGCCCCGCCGCGCCACCATCTGTTCGAGCGTTTCCCCCTCCAACAGCTCCATCACCAGGTACACCGTGCCGTCTTCCGCGACGTCGTCGTCGAAGACGCGCACCGCCCCGGGATGCCCCACGCTGTTGGCGAGATAGCCTTCCCGCAGGAATCGCTCGCGCAGCTCCGGGTGGCTGGCGTACTCGGGCAGGAGCACCTTGACGGCCACGCGGTTGCGATTGCGGTGGGTAGCCGCGAACACCGCCGCCATGCCGCCCACGCCGATGAGCCTGTCGAGGCGCCACTTGCGGTGCAGCACGGTCCCGACGCGCGTGCGCGCCCAGGTTTCGACGGGATCGCGTTCGAGATGGGAGGACGACAAACCTGGGCCAGCGTACCTCGCGGCGGGATGGAAGTCCCGTACTTGGCGCGCTTTCGGTCCGGGAGCTGTCCCGGCTGGCCAGGCGCCTCGCGCGCGCACCCGCCGGGGCAACCGCTATTCGCTCTCGTAGTGGCCGCGAATTCCCCGGGAAGCCGCGGGCAGGCCAGGTTGCTTCTGCGCGCCGAGCACCGGCTCGACGGTGGGTGTAGCCGCCGCAGCTACCGCACCGAGACAGTGGTCCCCGTCGAGAACGTGGCGGCCGTCCCGTCCCATACCTGGCCGATCGAGGGAACGTCCGCATTCGCAAACCGGACGGCGAAGCGCGTGTCGCCTGCCAGCCGCTGGCTGGGATCCGGCGCGGACACAAGCACCTCGTAGTCGTCGACGGTGGCGCTCGCCGGGATCGCGACGGCGACCGTCAGGCGTGTCGACGTCGTGCTCTGCGCCGGCAGGGACTGAAGCGTGACGGGCGATGCGCCGGTGTACGCCGGCCCTCCGCCGAGGGGCCTCAGCGTCACGACGATCGGTCGTGGTTGCCCGAACATTCGAGCCCACCCGACGTTGCGCAGGTCCACGTTCACGGTGACGACGCTCGCGCGAATGGTGTTCACCGGATGGGTCACCCGGTCGATCTGGAGGCGGTATCCCATGAACGCCGCGACTTGGTCGTAGCACCCGTCCGCTCGCCATCTGTCGAGGAATGCGGGAGCGTAGTTGTTGTTGAGCCACGCCAGGTGATAGGCAGGGCCTTCCGCCAGGATGTCATCGCAGGAAGAGCGAAGCGGCGTGTCCGCATTCTGGCAGGTTTCTCCGCCAAACGACGCATTCTCGGTGAGCGCCATGGCGTAGTCACGTGCCGCCTGGTCCGGGTAGGTGCCAGTGTCCGTGGGACCCGCGAGGAAACAGTCGTTGTGCATGCCGGCACGCTCCTGCTGGTGCGGGTCGGGGTACCACTTCATCAGGTCGACGGGATACCTGAATGCGACCTGGGTCGTCGCAGGAACGTTCGCGAGAAGTGCGTCCCTGACGATCAGCCTGTTTGCGTCGGCCGTGTCGCAGGGCGTGGTGCCCGAGTGATAGCCGCACGAATTGCCGCTTTGAGAGGAGTGCCACTCTCCCCATGCGCCGATGAAGCCAGCGCGCATGTACGGGATGATATCCGCGTGCTCCGCCAGCACGGGAGCGAGCTGATCGAGATGGCGCGCTATCTGCTGGGCGGTCGTGTCGTTGCCGGCAGCCGTGAAGTCGTAGGCAAAGAGCAGTGTGGTCTTCATGCCGGCAGCGCGGACCTCGTCGAAGCGTTGACCAAGCGCCGCGAGAAAAGAGGCGGGAAGGTCCGTTGTGCGGTAGTCCGCGAGCATGACGAGGGCGAGAACAAGGCGAAGCCCATTGGCGAAGTCCGCCTGCACGCTGCCCGCGTCGAAGCTCGTCACGAAGTCGCCCCCCGACCAGCCATAGAAGCCGCGTTCCGGGTTGGGAAAGAACGCCGGCGTGGGCTGGAAGGCGACGCTCACCTCCGGCACGGTTGGCTCGTCGCCGGCCAAGGATCCGTCGCCGGGACCGGTATCGTCGGACAGCAGGCCGTCCGGGGGGACCGAGGCATCCTGGACGGCATCGTCGGACGCCGAAGCGTCATACGCGAACCCCTCGCGCGTCGCGTCGGTGCCATCGGTCGGGGAGCACGCCGTCGCAACGAGGGTCGTGCACAACAGGAGGACGGCATCAGCCGAAGCCTTGCGGAAAGCCCAGGATGCATCACGCATGCGTTCTGGATAGCACGCCCGGCTCCACGGACCCACACGATCTTCATCCGTGCGCGCGCTCGTGCATGAAGATTCCGCGGTTCGAGAGGAATGGCACGCAACCGGTGTGCGCCGCGGGGTGACTGCCTGCTGTGCGTCGTCCCGCCCCATACGCGCACGGCAGCGACTACACGTCCGGTCGCACGCGCCGGGTGAAGTAGGACACGCCTTCGAAAAGCTCGTATCCCGCGGCACGGAACGTGGCGCGCGACGCATCGTTGTGGCCCTCGATGAGGCACGCGAAGATCCCGATGCCGCAGGACGACAACCACGCCTCGCTCTCCCGTATCAACCGGATGGCGCAACCTCGACGGCGATGGTCCGGATGAACGGCGACCCGGTTGATCCATCCCTTGCGGCCGTCGTGGGTGACCAGCGACGACCCGATCATTCGGTCGCCGTCGAACAAGCCGAAGAACGCGATTTGCGGGAGTGCCAGTTGGCGCACGAACTCGGCTCTCGAGTCCCGGCCGTGAGGTTTGTGAGGGAGCCCGGCGGAGGTCCAGAGCGCCAGCAGCGCGTCGTGATCGTCCGGCGTGAGGCGGCGAATCAACAGCTTGTCGGACATGACTCGCGGATAACGCGAGCAGGGGGGCGCGTCCAGCGGAAGGTGCCAACCCACGCCCCTTGTGTCGGTTTGTTGTCCCGGCCGACGCGACCAAGGGACAATTCGTGCTGGAGGATCGCATGCTGGTGTTCCACGAACGACGACGTCGACGCAGTACCGTTGCCCAGGAAGCTCTCACCTTTCAGCTCGACGCCTGCTCGAGGCGGTCGGGGGTGGACTACATGGTGCTGGCGGACCAGCAGGGGTTCGTCATCGCCCGAAGCCGGGACGTCGGCGAAGCGGAAGAGGTCGCGGCGTACGGTCCGTTCCTCGCCGACCGCAAGCCCTGGAGCGGACGGCTGCCCTGCGAGAGCGGGCCGCGCGACGCATGCATCATGCCGTTTCGCGCGCGAAGCCAGAACGTTTATCTGTGTGCGGTAGGCAGCCAGTCCAGGCGGGTGAGCGCCGAGATGCTTCACGCGCAGTGCGGCGTCCGCCGGATCCTGGGGAGCTGAGCCTCGCGAACCGCGTCGGCGCCGCACGCAAAGCCGCGATGCCTCGCCGACGCGGCGCGTTGCGACGCGCCGCGCGGTGGACGGTTGCCCACGCACCGGATATGCTGCTTTGGATGAGCGGGGTGCGCGGTCCGCACCCCTCCCGAACGAGCGAGGATCTTTCATGTCGAGTGTACGCCTTGGGTTTGGTTTGGTATCGATGGGACTGATGGGGGCGTTGGCCGCCGCCGGCTGCGCGAAAGACGCCAGCGGGGGCGAGCAGAGCTGCGTGCCCGGGATCGAGGTGTGCAACGGCATCGACGACGACTGCGACAAGCTGATCGACGAAGACGAAGCCGGCATGAAGATGACTCGTGACTGCTCGAACGGGTGCGGAGCCGGCATTCAGGTGTGCGAGCACGGGCAATGGTCCGCGTGCGACGCGCCGCCGCAGCAGCAGGAGGTGTGCAACGGCAAGGACGACGACTGCGACGGCTTCGCGGACAACGGGTTCGATTGTGCCATCGGGGATACTCGACCCTGCGGCAGCGACGTCGGCGAGTGCAGGAAGGGCTCGCAGGAGTGCCAGAACAACTGCAGTTGGGGCGATTGCGTCGGTGACGTGGAGCCGAGGGACGAAACTTGCGACGGTTCCAAGGACGAAGACTGCGATGGCACCGTGGACAACGGCTGTGGCTGCTCCGCTGGAGAGACGAAGACCTGCTGCGGCGGAACCACCATCGAGTGCGGGAGTAACGGCAAGTGGCCATCGTGTCCCGCGCCGCCCGCGGAGATCTGCGACGGTGTCGACCAGGACTGCAGCGGTGTGGCGGACGATCATCTGCCCGCCGACCCCTACATGGCTGATGAGGCTCCGAACCGTGTGGACTCCTGCGAGCAGGCATACACTGCCGCGTTCGTCACCCCCTTGATCGAAAACGGCGCCACCAAGAAGTACGACTTCTTCCTGTACAAGGACGACGGCTCCCCGGATCGGGACTTCTTTTCGTTCCCCACGAGGGAGCAATCGAACGCCGAGTGCGTGTCGAATCCGAGCTACTACGAGTGCTACCTGATCTCGGTGCGGATCACCAAGGAACCGCCCGGCGCCGACTACGAGCTTTGCCTGTACGACATGGGGGGATCGTCGGCCGGAGCGTCGTGCACGGGCAAGCCCAAGACCTGCTCCGACACGGATGGCAATCCACCGAACGAGGTGACCTACGGATACGAGGGCGGTTGCGGCATCGATGACGACAACCGGTTCGTCGTGGAGGTGTTCGCGGCAAACGGTTCGGGGAATAGCTGTCAACCCTACGGGCTCGAGATGGAGCTCATCGGCTCGGGGCCCCAGCCGACTTCCTGCGGCTTCTGATCACGACCGAGGCGGCACGCGCGCCGCCCACGGGTCGAGGGCTTGCCAGCGCAGTCACCCAGCCCGGCAGGGGGGCGCGTCTGCCGTCCCCGCCCAGGCTCCAACCAGGTGGAAGTTCAAGCTCAAGCCGCCAGGACTTGACGATCGCAGCCGGATTCCTGGCCGCCCCGCGCTCCGATGAGCCGGCCCACTGCGTGCGAGCTGCACGGGTGTCGGCCGGCGAACGCCGCACAGGTCGGGGCTACCCGGCCCGGGAACGCTTCCACCACGGGCCAGTCACGATGGTGACGCCGGCCAGGATCGCGGCCGCGGCTCCGAGGATGCGACGGCTTGGGGACAGGCCGAGTTGTACCCACGAGAGCAGCGCTACGATGAGCGGCTGCAGATATACGTAGGCAGCCACGAGGCTGGGCCGCGCCCTCGCCAGCGCCCACGTGTTCGACAGATACGCAACGACCGTGGGCACCAGCACCACGAAGCCCACGAGCGCCCAGGACCCCGGCGACCACGCCGCCACGCCGTGAAGCAGGGCAGGCGCCCCCAGCGGCGCCATGAACAGCACACCAAAGCCGAAGACGTACGTGATGGTCACGGTGGCTCCGTGCTTCGCCAGCATCCCCGGCGCCAGTGCGAGATACAGCGAGTAGGCCAGCGAGTTGATGAGCACCAGCGTGTCGCCGAGGGCCGGAACCCCGAACCCCGTCAGAATGCCAATCCCGAGCAGCGCTATCGTCAGCCCGATCCCCATCCGAAGCGTGGCTCGCTCCCGCCCAAATGCCACGGACGCTGCCGCGCCGAACACGGGTATCGTGGCGACGAGCAGCGTCGCCGCCAGCGGTGAGGTGTGCTTGAGCCCGTGCAGGAAAAGAGCCTGGTTGATCACCACACCGAGCAGCGACAAACCCGCCAGCGAGACGATGTCGCCCAGCGACCGGACGAGGCGCACCCGTTTCCACGCCATCAGTGCGGCGAACGCGCCGAATCCGCCGAGCATCCGGGCCATCGCCAGGGCCGACGGATCCACGCCGTACGGATCCCCCATCGCCAGCTTCCCTTCGACTGGTAGGGTGGCAAAGGCGATCTGGGTGACGAGCAGCGCGAGATGCACGCTCCACGACGGCTCAGCGCCCGTAGCTGGGGTGGTCACGGGCGCTTGGTCGAGGCTTGCCGCGGTCCCGCTCATCCGCATAGCGGTGCCTACGCGACGATTCGCCCCGCAGGATCTCCAACGATCCCCCTCGATCGATCGAAGACGAGGTTGCCCCGAACGTAGGTGCGCCGCACGCGGCCGGTGAGGGGCATCCCCTCGAAAGGCGTATACTTCTGGCGCGTGAAAAGGTCCGCGGCTCGTACGGTCCAGCGCTCGTGCGGATCGAACAGCACCAGGTCCGCGTCGGCGCCCGCTTGCAGGGATCCCTTGGCAGGTGCAAGGCGATGGACGCGCGCCGGGCCGGCGCTGACTAGCTCGACGGCGCGCTCGAGGGTCAGCCGTCCCTTCGCCACGCCCTCCGACAGAAGATAGGAAAGCATCAGCTCCACGCCAGGCACGCCTCCGTAGTCGCCCCAGAACGACCCGGTGTGCTTCTCTTCCGGCCATTGCCCCGGCGCATGATCGGTCGCCACCATGTCGATGGTGCCGTCGGCCAACCCTTGCCACAGCGCCTGCCGGTCCGCCTCCGACTTGACCACGGGTGCGGTCTTCAGACGCGAGCCCAACCGAACCAGGTCGTCGAGCGTAAATTGCAAATAGTGCGGGCAAGTCTCCACGGTGACCTGCACCCCGCGCGCACGAGCCTCCCGGATGCGATCCAGCCCGCCTCGACACGCCAGGTGCACGATGTGCAGGCGCGCGCCGGTTGCCTCCGCGAGCTCCAAGCAGGTCTGCACGCCGCGCTCCTCCGCCTGCGCACTTCGCACGCGCGCATACGCCTGCGCCGTATGACCCTGCGGTGTGTTGCGCTCCCGAACCGACGCCGCGGCGATCATCTCGCGATCCTCGGCATGCACGCCCACCACCAGGCCGAGCTTCGCGGCGCAGCGCATCACGACCTCGAGCTCGCTTCGGTCTAGATCCTCGTACGTCTCCATCCCGGATATGAGGTACGTCTTGATGCTTCGGACGCCGAGCGCGGCCAGGCCGGAAAGCCTCTGCTCGACCAGGCGCGCATCGAAACCGTTGCCCCGGACCCCGCCCCAGAGCGCGAAGTCCACGTGCGCACGGTGTCGAATGGCCGCCAGCTTGGCCTCGAAAGCCGACGCATCCACCACCGGAGGAAGCGACGTGCAAGGCATGTCCAGCACCGTGGTCACGCCACCCGCGGCGGCTGCGCGCGTGCCGGACAGGAAGTCTTCCCGGTGCGTGAAGCCCGGCTCGTCGAAGTGCACGTGACCGTCGATGGCCCCAGGCAGGACCCACGCTCCCTGCGCGTCGACATCGGGAAGGTCCGCAAGAGCCCCGGTCCCCACGGCGGCGATGCGCCCTTCGCGCACCTCGATGGTGGTTTCGGTCGTGTCGTTGGCGTGCTGGGGCACGCGCGCGCGTACGAGGCGGAAGCTGGGAGCTGTCATGCGGCTTGCCGGATCAAGGGGCCGGCTCCACCTCCGGTCAAGGGGTATCCGCGGGTCGGGAGCCGCAGGCCCTGTCGCCTATCCGAGCATCGCAAGCACCCCAGGGCGCGCGGCGTCTTGACAGCCGGGCCGTGATGGCACAAGCGAGCCCGATGCAGACCTCGGGTGCCCAGGACTCCGTCTGGACCGTGGAGGCCGTGCTTCGCTGGATCACCGGCGACTTCGCCTCCCGCGGCATCGACTCACCCCGGCTCGAGGCCGAGCTGCTCGTCGGCCTCGCGCTGGGCACCTCCCGCATCCGCATCATCGTCGAGCGGGACCGCCCTCTGATGGCTGACGAGCTTGCACGCATCCGCGCCCTGGTAACCAGGCGCCGCAAGCGCGAACCCCTCGCCTACATCCTCGGCCATCGCGAGTTCTACGGCCGCGAGTTCCTCGTCGACCGGCGCGTGCTCATCCCCCGCCCGGACACGGAAACCCTGGTCGAAGTGGCCCTCGACCGGACGCAGGATCGATCGCTGTACGGACGAGCGCTCGACCTGTGCACCGGGTCCGGCAACGTGGCAATCTCCTTTGCGCTGCAGCGGCCGACCTGGCAGGTCGACGCGACCGACATCTCGGCCGATGCGCTCGACGTAGCCCGGATGAACGCCCTGCGCCTCGGTGCGGTCTGGAACGTCCGCTTTCGCCAGGGCGACCTGTTCGCGCCGTGCAGCGATGACCGCTACGACCTGATCACCGCCAATCCCCCGTACCTCACCGAGCAGGAGCTGCGCGAGGTCGCGCCGGACATTCGGGATCACGAGCCGCGCATCGCGCTCGTGGCGGGCAGCGATGGCCTCGACGTGGTGCGAAGGATCGTCGCGGAGGCGGGTGGGCATCTCGCACCTGCCGGGGTAATCGCGCTGGAGATCGGTTGCCAGCAGGGCGACGTCGTTGCGGATTGGATGGCGTGCCATGGGCTGGTGGACGTGCGGATCCATCGCGATCTGGCTGGCAGGCAGCGGGTCGTCTCGGGGTGTCGAGGCCAGAGCTGATACGCGCGGCGAGCATGCCCCGCAGATCGATGACCGCGAGGCGACCCGAGCTGTCAGAGGAGAGGGGAAGGAGCAGGAAGGAGAGGATCCGGAACGTGCGCGCAGTCGATCATTCGGGGTCGTCTTCACCACCACCGAGCGTCGGCGGCATCTCCGGCGACGCCTTCTTGCCGCTGTCCGCGCCCGCGTCCTTGCCCTTGTCGTCCGGCTTCTGGAACTTCTCGACCTTCGCCACCGCCCAGTCCGCGCTCCACGACCCCACGATGTAGACCGTCTGGTCGCCGTCCTTTCGCGCGTACCGGCTCGACCCGGTCGACGTCTTGCCCACCTGGATCTTGAACGTGCCGCCGTTGTCCTTGAGCGTGATGACCACCGTCGATGCCGGCTTGTCCAGCCCGGTGTCCGCGTCGGCCTTGCCGTCCGCGAAGTCCTCCGCGTTCAGCGCGCGGTACGCCCGGAGCATGTCCTTGACCTTCTCCGGGTCGAACCGCTCGATGGCCTTCTTGTTGAACGTGCCCGTCCACGTGTCGCCGTTCTTCGAGAACGAGAACTCGCCGGCCTCGTTCGTCATCGTCACGTTCGCCACGTTGGCGTCCTCGAATTTCATGATGGTCTTGTCGCGCCAGTCCTTGACCGCGCGCGTGAACTGGTAGCTCGAGTAGCCGCCGACCACCCAGATGCCAGGCTTGCTCTCGACCCGCGCCATCTGCCCGCGGGACCCGCTCTTGCCGAACCACGCATCGAACGCCTTGTCGTCGCCCTTGTACGCCACCACATGAACGGCCTTGTCGGCCTCCAGGTCGTACTGCTTGTACATCTCGGGCGCCTGGGGCGTGGCGTTGATGGCGTCCTTCACCTCCAGCGACTTGAGATTGTCGAGCATCGACTTGACGTTCTGGTCGTTGGCCTTGGCCTCGAGCGGCTTGACCACCATCCAGGCGTTGTCGCGCTTCTCCAGCACGACTTCGTCCTTGTCGGCGTTCTTGATGCTCACCCTGGTGACCTTGTCCACGTCGTCGGCCGCCAGCTTGATGGACGGCAGATCCGCCGACAGCGCCGGCGCCGCGTGCGATGACATGTCCTTCTCCGACTTCTTCGTCTGCATGTAGAACGCGGCGATGAGCACGGCGAGGACGGCGATTGCGATGTAGATCTTGTGCTCGGTCTTCATCTGTCCCACCTCAGTCCAGGGTCATCTTCGCGCGATTGCGCTCGCGCATCTGCCAGCGCGCCACGCCGAACGCTCCGAACAGCAGCGGGAGCAGCAGCGTCAGCGTCCATTGCACGTTGGTTTGCGTCTTGGCCCGGGCTTCCTTGACCTTCTCGATCTCGGCCTTGATGGTGTTCTCGTCTGCTGTCGCCGGCAGGTTCGGCGCCTGGATGTCCGAGTACGTCAGGTTCGGCTCGCCCAGGATCTTGGCGCTCGCCGCGATCAGGTCGCTGTCGCCCGCCATCCAGTCCAGCGTGTTCTTGAAGACCAGGATGGTCTGCGTCAGGTACTTCTGCGCGTACGGCTGCGAGATCGCCTGGAGCATCTCGTCGCCGCCGATGTTGCCCATCATCGCGAACTGCGGACCCAGGTCCGGCCCATTGCCGGCACGCGCGAACGGATTGAGCAGGAACTGTCCCGATGCCACCACCAGCACCCGGGCGTCGGCCGACGACTCCGCCGGCACGGAGACGGAGCCGTCGCCTGGTCCCATCGCGCTCTTGAGCTTGCCCTCGACCACCGCGGCGATCGCCTTCTGCTCGAACGGCGGCTGCGCATTGATGTCCGCGGTGGGCTTGAGCTCGATGCTCTCGCCCGAGGCGATGGTGGTCTTGGGGCTGGTGCGCGCGACGACGCGGATCTTGGCGCCGGGCTGCTTGTCGGCGAGGATCTTGAGGCTCGACGGGTAGGGGACCGCAATCTCCTCGAGGCGGAAGAAGCCGGAGAAGGTGTTGTCGAGCATCTGCTGGTTGTCGGGCGCCCCGGGCAGGTACTGCACCTGAGCGATGCCGGGCAGGAAGATCCACTGCACCGCGCCTGTCTGCGACATCATCGGGATGCGCATGGGACGAGCCCAGTCGAGCGCGATGTCCTTGCTCATCTCGATGCCGTAGCCGGCCAGCAGCTTGTCGAGGTTGTGCAGGTTGAGCGTGGCCTTCATCGACGGATCGCTCGCCTTCATGTTGCCGGCGCCGGCGAACACCGCCAGCGATCGGCCGCGCATCACGAACTCGTCAATCCGGCGCAGCTCCTTGTCGGTGAAGTCCTTGCCTGGCTGCGTGATGATCAGGCCCACCAGGTTCTCGTCGATCGGGTTCGCGCCGTCTTTCAGGTCCACGTCCTCGATGTGATAGAAGGGCAGCGCCTGCTGCATGATCGACAGCATCGAGGGGCCGCGGCCGCCCTGCCCGCCCGCGATCAGGTTCGGCTCGCTCAGCTTGATCTCGTCCTTGCCCGACACCACCCCGACGCGATGCTTGATGTCGTCGGCCTTGTCCCGCACCTCTCGGATCTTGTTCGTGATCCAGAACTCGAGGCCATCGGTGCGGTCCGGTGACAGAATCGGGATGACGTCCTTCTCGCTGCCGTACTTGAAGACGATGCCCATGAAGCCCTGGGCGAGCTCGGCCTTGTCTTCGCCCGTCGCGGACTGGGCGCCGAACGCGGCTTCCTTCAACCCTTCGTCCTTGGCCGTCTTGCGCTGCTCCTCGGTCTTGGCCTCGATGATCTTGTACTGGAACTTGCCTCCGCCCGCCCGCTCGTACTCCTTGAGCAGATCCTCGAGGTCGCGCACGAACGCGTCGAGCTTGGCAAGGCCGCGGCTCACGTACACGTCCGCCGTCATCGGCTGCTTGAGCGTGCCGAGCAGGCGGGCCGATCCCTTGGACAGGGAGAAGCGCTCCTCACGGGTCGCGTCGTATCGCGCGTAGACACCCTTGGTGACGCCGCATCCGTTGGAGAGCACGTTGGCGGCGACCACGATTCCGAGCAGCACGAGCAGGTAGACACCCGTCTCGGCTGCAGCCCTGGTCTTTCGTTCGACGGCCATGGGTCAGCTCCACTTCCTGCTCTCGAGGCTGCGGAACGCGAAGGCGAGGCACAGCACGGTCACCGAGAGGAAAAAGACCACGTTGCGGGTATCGATGAGGCCGCGAGAGAAGTTCTCGAGGTTCTCGGAGAAGCTCACGCTCTGGAGGAACTGTCCGAGCTTCGGAGAGGCCAGCCCGCCGATGTCCGAGAAGTAGTTGAGGGCCAGCAGCACGATGAACGTGATGAAGAACGCCACGGTCTGGCTGTCGGTCAGCGACGAGATCATGAGCCCGATGGCGACGGCGGCGGCGCTGAACAGCAGCAGGCCGAGGTAGCCGGCCAGCACCGGCCCCATGTCGAGGGGCCCAAGGTGCCACGGCCACTTGAACATCAGGAAGGGGTACAGCATCGTGCCGACGATCAGCACCGCGACCAACCCCATCGCGCCGAGAAACTTGCCCAGGATGACCTCCGAGTCGCGCACGGGCAGCGTGATGAGCATCTCGAGGGTGCCCGAGCGCTTCTCCTCGGCCAGCAAGCGCATCGTGATTACGGGTACGATCAGCAGGCTGAGCCCCAGCGCCGAGAACTTGAAGACCCGGTCGAGCGACGCGCGATCGACCTGCCAGAACCCGCCCGGAAGCAGGAACACGAAAACCCCCAACAGGAACAGGCCCAGGCAGATCACCACATAGGCCAGTGGGGAGTCGAAGTACGACCGGAATTCCCGGCTCGCTATGGTCAAGGTGCCTCTCATGGCCGTCCGTCCTTCTTCTCGTTCGTTGCGTCGTCCGAGTCCTCGTCGTCGTCCTCGTCGTCCGAGTCCTCGTCGCCTTCGTCTTCCTCTTCTTCCTGCTCCGCATCCTTGCTTCGCAGGCCGCGCGCCAACCTCGCGTCGCCCTGCGTCAGGTCGCGGAACACGTCACCCAGCGTCTGCGCGTCGCGGTGAAGCTCCAGCAGCGTCCACCCCTTGCCCACCACCAGCCGGAAGATCTCCGCGCGGATGTCGCTCTCGCCCCCGATGATCACCTCAAAGCTGTGCGCGCGATCGTCGCTCGGAATCTCGCGAACCGTGCTCACGCCCTGGAGCCCCTGCAGCGCGCTCTGGACTTCCCCCGCCTTCGGCGGCTTGTGGTCTCCTTCTGCGACCTGCTCGTGGACCGACACCACGTACCGGACCCGCCCGCTCTTGGCCCGGATGTCGTCCAGCGTCCCGTCCGCGACGACCCGGCCCTTGGACACGATGATGGCGCGCGCGCAAGCTGCCTCGACCTCGGACAGGTTGTGCGTGGACAGCAGGACCGTGCGCTCCTTGCCGATTTCGCGGATGTAGCTGATGACCTCGGCCTTCTCGTTAGGGTCGAGATCGCTCGTGGGCTCGTCGAGGATCAGGATGGGCGGGTCGTGAATGAGCGCCTGGCCCAGCCCGACGCGCTGGCGATAGCCGTGCGACAGGGTCCGGATGTCCTTGCCGAGCACCTGCGCCAGCCCGCACACGTCCACCACCTTGCGCAGCCGGCTCTTGAACTCGTTGTCGTCGAGCCCGCGCATCCGCGCTGCGAACTGCAAGTACGACCAGACCGTCATCTCCGCGTACAGCGGCGCGCGCTGGGGCAGGTAGCCGAGCTTCTGGCGCGCCTCCAGCGGCTGCTCGAACACGTCGTGACCGTGAATGCGCGCGGTGCCCGACGTCGGCGCGATGAAGCACGTCAGGATGCGCATCGTGGTGGACTTGCCGGCACCGTTCGGGCCGAGGAAGCCCACGACCTCGCCCTTGCGGACATCGAACGAGACGCGATCGAGGGCGACCACGGAGCCGAACATCTTCGTCAGGTTGTCGGCGTGGATCATGACATCGGTGGACATCTGTCCTCCCAGGCGAATGGAAACGTTGACGGGACGTCGCGACGGTATGGCCCGCCGGAAGCGACGGGCGCGGGGCGGGATCGACTCCCCGCGTCGCGGCGGCGCAATCTACGGGCCGGAATGGAGTGTGTCAACGTCTGCTGTCGGTCGGTCCGCAAGTCACGCGCCGCTGCAACAGGCCACCAATTGGAATATTCCCGCTCCCGGGCGATCCGCCGACGACCCGCCCCTAGCCGGCCGAATAGCCCGAGAGCAGCGACCTCGCCAGCAACCCCCAGCCGTCGAGCGCTACGAACAGGAGCAGCTTGAACGGCAAGCTCACCTGCGTGGGATTGAGCATCTGCATCCCCAGCGCCAGCAGCACGTTCGCCACCACCAGGTCGATCACCAAAAACGGCAGGTAGATCAGGAACCCCAGCGCGAACGCCTCGGTCAGCTCCGTCACCATGAAGGCCGGCACCAGCACCACCAGGTCGTCCTTGCCGACCGCACCTCGCTCCGCCTCGGGCCGAGCCATGCGTGCAGCCTCATAGAACCGCAATCGCTCCGCTTCCGAGGCGTTCGCCTTCAGGAACGCCCGCATCGGCTCGCGCGCCGCATCCACCAACCCCTGTGTCAGCACCGCCGTGTCCTTCGACGACGGGTCCGCCAGCACCGGCGCCGCGCGGTCGGCGATCCTCGATCCCACCGGCGCCATCGCCACCAGGGTCAACGCGGCGGCCAGGGCCATCACCACCGTGTTCGACGGTACGTTCTGCGCGCCGATGGCGCCCCGTGCGATCTGAAGCACCGTGGAGATCTTGACGAACGCCGTCAGCGCCATGAACGCGAACGGTGCCAGCGAAACCAGGGCCAGCGCGACGATGAGCGCGATCGGGCGTGTCAGCAGGCTGTCGGGCTCCTCCGGCGCTGCGTGCGCTCCTGTAGCCCAAAGCACGCCCGCCGACACCACCAACGCGGCGATCCCGCCGCGCAGCACGGTGCGATTCATCGGCCTTGCTCCCCCGCGCGGTCACGGCCTGGCCGTAGCCCGCGCACACGAGCCAGAACGTCGGCAAATCCCGGCGCGTCCTCCGCCGCCGACGGCGGAACCTGGTCCGCCCGCATCTGCCCGAGTCTCGTCAGCCCCGCCTCCGACACGCCCAGCACCAGCACCCGCTCCCCGATCCGAACCAGGTACACCGACCGTCGCGCGTCGAGCGGAAGCCGCCCGAGCAGCCTCATCGGCCCGACCGCGCGCCCCACGCCGAGACGGCGTGCGCCGACCAGCACCAGCACCGCGATCGCCACGACCGCGACGAGCGTGACACCAGTCTCGACGAGATAGGATCCGAGTGGGCTCATGGCTGAGGCGCGAAAGGTTACACGATCCTGCGCGTAACGTTCCTGTCGCCTCGTTGAACGTGTCGCGCAAGAAAAATCTGCTAACCTCCGCCGCCTGTGCCAAAACACGGTCATCGGCTTGGCGTCGTCCATCGACGCTCCTGCACCTCGGAGGTTCGTTCCATGAAGCAGTCCATCAACCTTGCATTGCTCTTGTCGGCGGCTGGCTTGCTGATCGCCGCGGCGTCGCTCAATAGCGCCTGCATGAGCTCGGATTCCTCGAGCGACACAGGCGGCGCGGGTGGCGCTGCGACCGGCGGTGCGGCAGGTGCTGCGACTGGCGGTACCGGCGGCACGGGCGGCAGCGCGACCGGCGGAGACGGTGGCGGCGACACGGGCGGCAGCGGAGGGGGCGCCACCGGTGGCTCGGGCGGTGGCAACACCGGCGGCAGCGGGGGCGGCGCACAGTGCCCGGTCGGCCAGGACCAGACGGTCAAGGCCGTGGCCGACGGAACCGTCGCCAAGGGCATTCAGGTCCATCTCACCGGGGCGATCGTCACCACCCAGAAGATCCTGGTCAGCAAGAGCAACAAGACGGGCTCGTGCCTGTGGGGGGCGTTCGTCAAGGACCCCGCCGCGGACTACGGCACCATGATCGTCGCGTACGGCGACAAGGCGCCCGACGACGGCAACGGAGGCTACGGCGACTGCCCGACCGGCACGGACCTCATCCCGGAGACGACCGCGCCCGGTGACATCGTGGACATCACCGGTACGACCGACGCATACGTGCCGTCGTCATGCACCAACGGCGCAGCGCCACAGGTGCAAGTCAAGGCATGCGAGTTCAACAAGACGAGCGCGGGTTCGGCGCCCGCTCCGGTCGTGGTTTCGGATCCTGCCGTCCTCAAGAACGGCGCGCCCCAGTACCAGGGGCTGCTCGTCAAGATCGAGAACGTCGACGCCGAGAACTACGACGGCGGCACCGTGGGGCCCTATGGCATCATCACGCTGGCCGGGTCGGGGCTCGAGGTCCACGACAAGTTCTACTACAAGACGACCGGGGCGCCGGTGTTCGGTCCGTCGCAACACTTCAATTACATCATCGGCATCAACCACCTCGACTACTGCACGTGGTCGCTGCAGCCGCGCGACAAGTGCCACGACTTCGACCCCGGTTCGACCAACTGCCCATGACCATGCGGTAGCCCGGGCCCTGCCCATGCACGCCGGCTGCGTGCACCCCTACCAGCCCCACAGATACTCGAATCTCGCGCTCACCGTCATGTAGTGGGCCGTGAATGGATCGCCCGCGAACGTGTGGTACCTGAGCTGCGCGCCGACCGCAAAGTCGCGCGAGAACCGGTAGTCCATGCCAGCCGTACCCTGGAATCCCAGCTTGAGCTCTCCCTGCCCGAGCTCCGCACCGCTGACGTGGTATCCCCCCACCAGCAGCCCGAAGTACGGCACCCACTCGAGCACGTCGAGCGTGTACGCCACCCCGACCGAACCGCTCGCCACAAGCAGCGACGGCCGGTCGACCCACACCGGGTGGCTCGTCGCGCCGACTTCCAGCAACGCGTTGAAGTCGTCGCGCAAGCCGTAGGCGAGGTGCGCCCCGGCGCCGTATCCGCCGTAGGTCGAGTCGTGCCATGTGACGGCCGCCCAGGTGGCATCCGCGCCCGCGTGCCACTGGCGTTCGAAGCCATGCGCGGTCGTGGTGGTCGTGGCGATGCAGAGGACGACCAGGGCGAAGGAAGACGAGAGGCGGCGACGCACGGAGGCGAACGGTACACCAAGTCGCGGCGCCTGGCGTCGGCGGAATCGATGCGCGGCGGCAGCGACCGCGGCTCGCCCGGCCGTTGGGCGCGAACTCCAGGCGCCCGGAGCTCAAGACCCTTTGCCACAAGGCTCGGCCGATAGCCGGCATGGTCAAGTCTCCCGCCGCTGCCACGTCCAGACCCATCGAGCGTGCATGGGTTGCCGAGCGGCACCGGCGAACGAGCGAACGACCGGGCCGGTACCGACCGACGAAGCGCGCCCCGCTACAGCATGTGCACGGGGTCGACGTCGACGGTGACACGCACGAGCCGGTCTGCAGCGGCGGCTGCGTCGATGACGGCTTGCGCCACGATACGGAGGGGCGGACGCTCCGCGGCGCGCAACAGCACGCGATAGCGATATCGTCCGCGAAGCCGCTCCAGGGGCGCGGGCGACGGCCCCAGCACGTCGACCTGTCCTCGAAGGGCTGGGCCTGCCTTGCGTGCCACCGCGGCGATTCGATCGGCCTCCGCACGCACGCGGGCGTCGTCGGGCGCGTCGAGCCGCACCAGCACCAGGCGGGCATACGGCGGGTAGAGCGCGTCGCGCCGGTTGTCCAGCTCCTGCTCCACGAAGCCCTGGACGTCATGGCGAAGAGCGAAGCGCAGCACCGCATGATCGGGCAGCCTGGTCTGCACGATCACCTGGCCCGGCTGGCTTGCCCTGCCCGCACGACCGGCGACCTGCACAAGCAAGTGGAATGTTCGTTCCGCAGCCCTGAAGTCGGGCAGAGATAGCGCGGCGTCGGCGTTGATCACGCCCACGAGGGTGACGTCGGGCAGGTCGTGTCCCTTGGTGACGAGCTGGGTGCCGACCAGGATGTCCGCCTCGTGCCTTCGCATGCGGTCGATCACGGCCTCGCTCTCGATACCCGCCGCGACGTCCCTGTCGAGCCGTGCCACGCGCGCCTGGGGGAAGGATTGGGCGAGAACCTCTTCGAGCCGCTCGGTGCCCGCGCCCGCCAGCGCCAGGCGGTCGTGGCCGCACGACGCGCACCGGGTCCACATGGGCACGTCGTAATCGCAGTAATGGCAGCGGATGCGCCCGCCGCGAGCGCGATGGTAGGTCAACGACACCGAGCAGTGCGGGCAACGTGCGATCTGGCCGCATGCCTCGCACAGCACGCTGGGCGCGAACCCCCGGCGGTTCAGGAACAGGATGACCTGACCCCCGGTCTGCAACGCACGCTCGATCGCCCGGTGAAGAGGAAGCGACAGCATCGGATGACCGCCGGGCCCTGGGCCGGTCCGTCGCAGGTCCACGAGCTGCACCGTGGGGAGCGTCGCCGTGGCGATCGCGCGTTCCGCCAGCATCAGGCGCTGCAGCCGGCCCGAACGTGCGAGCGCCTCGCTTTCGAGCGACGGCGTGGCGGAGCCCAGCACGCAGACCGCGCCCGTTCGATGCGCACGCAGCAGCGCCATGTCGCGCGCGTGGTATCGCACGCCCTCCTCCTGCTTGAACGACGGGTCGTGCTCCTCGTCGACGATGACGAGGCCGAGCCTGGCGACAGGGGCGAACAGGGCGGAGCGCGCGCCGATCGCGACCCGCACACGCTGCTCGTGCAGCGATCGCCACATCTCGTGGCGGGCCCGATCGGACAGACCGCTGTGCAGCACGGCGAGCACGTCCCCGAAGCGTGCGCGGAAGCGCGCAACGAGCTGCGGTGTGAGCGATATCTCGGGCACCAGGACCAGCGCGCCGTCGCCCTGATCGAGACACGCTGCGATCGCGCGCAGGTACACCTCGGTTTTGCCCGAGCCCGTCACGCCGTGCAGCAGGAACGCCCCTGCGGATCGCTCCCGGATCCGCCCCACGATCGCGTCGATCGCGACCTGCTGGGCGTCGGTGGGCCGAGGTGGATCGTCGCGCGCGACCGGGGCGCCGAACACCGGGTCGATGGAGGCTTCGCGCAGCTCGGTGGCTACCAGCCCCAGCGCCTCGAGCCGCTTGACCGCCGAGCGTGCCGTCGGAAACACCTGCTCGAGCTGGGCGACCGCGATCTCGCCCACCGACCGCACATGCGCGAGCACCTGCGGCAGCGTGCCGCGCAGGCCGCCCGGCTCCGTCGCGCTGCTCGCGCGTACGACCCGCACCCGCCGTCCTCCGACCGTCTTGTGCTTGCGCAAGTCCAGCAGCCCCTCCTCGGCCAGCGCCCGCGCGGCCGACCGTTCGAGCGCCGGGATCGCCAGCCGTACGACCTCGCCGATCGGAGCCAGGTAATAGGACGCCATCTCGCGGAGGAACCGGAGTAGCTCGGGCGGCACACAGGGCGCGTCGTCGAGCACCCGTGCGATAGGCTTGATCCTGGAAGGGTCGACCGGGGGCTCCCGGTCGGCGATGTCGATCACGACGCCCTGGAGGTGTCGTTTGCGAAAGGGGCAAACGACGCGCACGCCGGGTTGGACGCGCCGGGCGAGGTCAGGGGGCACGGCGTAGGTAAACGCCTGCGCGAGCGGTACAGGGATGGCGACCTCGGCGAGCAGCACGAGGGCAGTGGTAGCCGTGGGCCGGACGGCTGCCAAGCGAAGGGCGAGCCGCGGGGCGTTGCACCGTCCGGGCTGCCTGATCCGGAAGATTCGGATGCGGTCACGTCGGCGCGGCAAGCCCCCGGGGTGATCCCAGACCGGACCGTTGCGAAGCAAGCCGTCGCAATACCCGACTGCCCGTTCAAACCGTCGGGAAACTTGACGACAATGCCTGCTATCTCCACCGTCGGCTCGTTGCGTGTCCGGTCTGCTTGGCGAGATCTTCGCTCCTTGGAATCCACGCCTTCATGCACGCAAGGCGTGACCGCGAGGGCTGACATCGCTCGCGCGCCGTCCCGTGGCGCCATCGTCGGGCATGTGCAGGATCACGAGCCACGGCGTTGTCCTTGGCCTTCGCTCTCGCTTTCGCCAGCGCTTGCTCCGAGCCGGGCCCGCGCCGCGCCCTGCCCCCTGATGCGTCGGATATCCAGGAGTACAGAATCGACTTCGGAGGCGGAACCGATACGACGTATTATCTGCGAGCTCGCATGCCGGCGCCCTCGTTCGCGCCCTATGCGCGCAAGCCGGCGATGACGCCGCATGCGTCCGACCGCACCTACAGCGATGATGCGATGTGGCTGTCGTTCGCTCCGGACCCGGACGTGCCTTGGTGGACACCTGCGCCCGGACTCGCAGGCGCATGCGTTTGGCAAGACGGTAAGTGCTGGACGTATGCGAAGCACGAAGCGGGCGTAATGTACTTGAAGTCAATATGCCACGGAGAGGCTAGCGAGGTGTCGTCCGAATCGGTGCCTGTCCGGCGCGGCCTGCTGGCGAGCGCATCTCCGCCATCGGGCGTCGTCGCGCCGGCGAAGCGCTTGCCGCACCGTCGGTGGGGACCCCAACACGTGTTGGCCTGGACCCCAACACGTGTTGGCCTGGACCTCAGCGTGCGCTGATACGAGGACCGCCGCGGGTTAGCGCAGGGCGAGGATGACGAGGATGGCGAGCAGGCCGATGCCGGCGCCGATGGCGAGGTAAAGAGCGAAGGAGAACCGCGAGGCGGGCGCCGGTGGAGCGGACAGCGAGGCGCTGGTTCGGGCGGAGGAGGGGGACGACGTTCGACCGGGTGTGGCATCGGCGAGCGGGGTTGCGGGTGGTGGAGGGGGCGTTGCGAAGGGTTCGAGGACGGCGGCGGGGCCGTGCTCCATGGCCTTGGCGGCGCGCTCGCGCGACCGACGCGACTCGATGATGTTCTCGCCGAAGTTGTCGCGCAGCCATTCGCCGAACCGGATCGGGCTGGCTACTAAGCGTGCGCTCGCGACGTAGTCCTCGAGGTCGCGGAGCATGGCCTGGGCCGAGGGGTAGCGGTCGTCGCGCGCAGGAGCCAGGGCCTTGTGGACGATGGCGTGGAGGCGGTCTTCGTGGGGCAGGCCGCGGGACGGGACGGGTGGGATCTCGGCCTTGCGAGCGAGGTCGAGCAGCGAGCGGCCGTCGTTGTTGGTCTTGTAGAGCTTTCGGCCCGACAGCAGCTCCCACAGGATGATGCCCAGCGCGAACAGGTCGGCCCGGGCGTCGAGCGCATCGCCGCGCGCCTGCTCGGGGCTCATGTAGCTGGCCTTGCCCTTGATCACGTCTTCGGAGAGCAGGTCGGCCATGTCGTTGGCGCGTGCGATGCCGAAGTCGCACAGTTTGACCTCGCCCTCGAAGCTGATGAGCACGTTCGACGGCGACACGTCGCGGTGCACGATGCCGAGGGGCGCGCCGGCGTCGTCGGTCAGGCGATGGGCGTAGCTCAGGCCGCGAAGGGCCTCCATGACGATGAGCATGGCGAAATCGATGGGCAGGGGCACGCTGGAGCGCGCGCAGCGACGCAGCAGCTCGTTGAGGTCGAAGCCCTCGATGTACTCCATGGCGATGAACAGCACGCCTTCATGCCGCCCCAGGTCGAAGACCTGGACCACGTTGGCGTGGTTGAGGCGGGCGGCGAGCTTCGCTTCCGAGATGAGCATTTCGGCGAACTTCTCATTGCCCGACAGGCTCGGCAGGATCTGCTTGACCACGACGAGCCGCGCACCGCCCAGCTCCGTGCGCGCCCGCGCCAGGTAGATCTCCGCCATGCCCCCCACACCCACGCGGTCGAATAGCTGATAGCGTCCGAAGGTTCTCGGCTCCGTTGTCGGCATGTTGGGCATCGGCTCGATCCAGCCTTGTGGCAGCGCCGGCTGTTCGGGTCAACCCCGGCGCTAGCAACCACGCAGCATACCGCGCCTTCTTCCGGCCGACATCCCCATCTGTCACCATGGACCCATGGCTGGCATCGTCACCATCTGCCTGGCGCTGGCTGCGGTCGGCGCGCTGCTGCTGATCACCCGCAACGCGACGCGCCTGTTCTTCGCCGACATCGAGCGGGGGCGGGTAGCCAGGTTGCGAGGCCGCGCGCCACAAGGCCTCCTACACGAGATCACCGATGTCGTGTCCCGCCGGCCCGTCTCCAGCGCGCGCATCACCGTGCGCGTGCGCGACGGCGCCGCCATGCTCGAAGCCCGCGGCGACGTCACCGACACGGAGCTTCAGCGTCTGCGCAACGTGCTGGCAACCTTCCCGCTCGCGCGGATTCGCTCCGCTCCCTACCGGTCCATCGGCTAGCACGGAACATCCGTGCGGCGCAGGCGGGCCCTTCGGTCGCACCCGATGCGAAACCGACACGAGCCGCCTCGCCCCAGTCGTGCTACAGCCATCGTCGCCACTGCCGGTCCCGGTGCCGTTCGCTCCTCGCGACCACCCGCTCCCGTTCCCCCGGCTCAGGAGCATTCCGCCATGTCCAGGAAGCACTCGAAGCAGAGGACCAGCCGCCGTCCGCAGCGTCCTTCGGCCCGTCCCGCTTCGACCACCACGACCTCGCACAATCAGCCGCCTTCGCCCGATGCCGCGGATGGACCGACGTCCGGCCCGGCGTCCGGCCCGGTGGCGGCTTCGCCCGATCATCCGCAACCCAGCGAGGCGCCGCCGCCCGTCGAATCGTCGAGCGACGAGCCTGTGCGCGAAGCCGAGCCGGCCAAGGCTTCAGCGGACGATGAACCGCACGACCCGGACCAGGATGCGCAGGGGGAGCGTCACGACGCGAAGAGCGAGGAGCCAGGGGCGGAGCCAGGCGAGCAGGGCACTGCGCGCGAGGAACCAGACGCCGCGCAGCAGCCAGCGGTGAAAGCCGATCAGGCTGGCGAGCAGCGTGCCGAGGACCACGACGGGGATCGCGGGGAACCAGGCGACGGCGCGGAGGGCAGGGCCGGCGACGACGGCGAGGGCGAGCAACGGAAGCCGAAGGCTCGTGGTAGCGGCGCGCACGACGATGGACTTCATGACGAGTTTTTCCGCAGAGGCGAGGAGGTCGACATGGAGCACATCGCCGCGTTCGATGCGGCGGTCAATGCGGATCGGTCCGGGCAGGCGTCGGACACGCCGGTGACCCGCGCGGTTCCGCTCGATCCGGCGATCCTCGCGCGACGAGCGCGCTTGCGGAAGATGGTCGCCTGGGCGCTCGTGCCGGCGGCCCTCATCGCCGTGATCGGGGGCGCGAGGCTGATTTCCAGGGCCGAGAGCGCTGCCGGCGCCAACCACTCCAGCTCCGTCGAGAGCCCCAAGCCCCCCAGGCCGCTGACGACCAACCTGTCCCGTCCCGCGTCCGCCTCGGTCGTCATGCCCGTGCTTTCCGTCCCGTCGCCCGGTGTGTCCGCCGAGCCCGAGCGCTCGGCGAGCGCGTCCGCCGAGCCGGCTGCCTCGCAGCCGCCGCCCGAGCCTGCCGCCGAGCCTGTCGCGGACCTGGCCGCCACCAGGAAGCAGGTGCTCAAGCTCCTCAATCAGGGCAAGTTCAAGGACGCGCTGCCGCTGGCGCAGGCCGCCGTCGCGGCCGATCCGTCCGACGCCGACCTGTACCTGTACGAGGGAACGGCGCTCGAGGAGCTGGGCCGCCGCAAGGAAGCGATCGAGTCGTATTCGCGTTGTGTTCACCAGGCCACCAAGGGGCCGGTTCAAGAGTGTCGCGCGCTCGGCGGCAAGTGATCACGCACCGGGCCTGAGCAGCTCGAACGCACGCAGGAAGTTGCCCCCCAGGACCTTTCGGATTCGTGTGTCGGTCCATCCGCGATCGAGCATGTGCTGCACCAGGCGCGGGTAGCTGTTGCCGCTCCGGAGCTCCGCCGGCGGCGTGATAGCGCCGTCGTAGTCGCTGCCGATTGAAACGAAGTCCTCCCCCGCCACGTCGATGATGTGCTGCATGTGATCGACCACCATGCGCCCGTCGCGCGGGCCGCCCCGCGTGCGGAGGAAGCCCGGGTGGAAGATGACGCCGATGGTCCCGCCCGTGTCCGCCACGGCCTTGATCTGGGCATCGTCGATGTTCCGCCAGTGCGGCTTGACCCCGCACACCCCCGTGTGGGTCACGATCAGCGGCTGGGACCGATCGTGCACCTCCACGGCATCCCAAAAGCCCTTGGGATGGATGTGGGCAAGGTCGACGAACACGCGTCGCTGGTTGAGCCTGCGCACCAGCTCCCGGCCCTGGTCCGTCAGCCCCTTGTCGCGCTTCCATGCCGACGCAGGGCTCGACGTGACGCCGATCTGGGAGTTGGACAGGTGGACGAGCGTCACACGGATCACCGAGTCGTCGGGCACCGACGCGATCCCCTCGGGCGCGGCGTCGAGCGCGTTGCCGCCCTGGATGGCGATGAGGCACGCCATCGCACCGTCGGCACGGGCTGCGCGCCATTCGCCAGGGGTGCGCACGTGCTGCAGGAACCCCCGCGACGACGCGAAGATCCCGCGCAGCCGGTCGAGGTTCTTCAAGAAGACGCGCCAGCGTCCGGTCGCGGTGCGCGCGATGTTGGTGGTGATGGACCACATCGCTCCGGTCAATCCGCCCTCGACCGCGCGCGGCACGTCGAGGTGGCCGAAGCCGTATCCTCGTGTGAACACCCGGTCGTGCCGCTCGAACCAGTCGTAGCCCCAGAGACGGAATGGGATGAACGTGTCGCAGTGCAGGTCGATGACCTCGCAGCTCCGCGTGATCTGAACGGCCTCGATCGTGACCCCCAACGATCGTGCGACATCTTCGTCGGGTGCCAACGCTGGCGCATGGGGATGCCGTGGGCTCATCGGCGTGCCTCCGGATGGTTCGCTCTCCAGGCTCGTTCCGTCCGTCAGACATCTGGCCCGGATGAGTCGGGTGATGTAGCGCCGATCGCATGATCGATGCAACGCCTTGGGCAGACCGTGTTCATCGTGGCCCCAGGGCGGAGGCCCTCGTGTTGCCGGCGGAAGTTCTGGAAACGATCGAAGCGATCGTGCGGCTTCCGAGCACCGAGCAGCATGTCGCCAACAGAGGCCGAGCCGTCTTGCTGATGGCTGCCGCCGTGGGGACATCGGACATCGCGATGCTTGTCGGGGTCAACGAGCGCACCGTGCGCAAAGGGAAGAGTGGAGCTGCTCGACGTCGTGGCAACCTGTTCCCCGCACGGACGGGGGAAACATCGTGTGCGACAAGCTGTTCGCACACAACACCGATGACGTTCAAGACTGGTTCGACGAGCATCCGCGATTCGCCCGGACAGCCACGACGACATCCCCCACGACCCACGCCCACGACCCACGACCCACCCCTGACCCGCACGCGCACGCGCACGCCCCCGATGGTGAGGCGCCCGGCGCGTTTCCCCATGACAAGCTCGACGCTTACCGCATCGCCTGCGAGTTGGCCGCGCTCGCCAACAAGATCGCGGCACAGATTGCGCGCCGTCATCGCAACATCGCCGATCACCTTCTCCAAGGCGTCGCGAGCCGCGTGTCGGCGCTGCTGACCGGCTTGATTGAGCGGCTCAGCTAGACGGCAGTACAACAATACAGCACGTGGGCGTGCGCGTGCGCGTGCGCGTGCGGGTGAGGAGTGTGCCGTGGCACGTGGAGCGTGGAGCGTGGAGGGTGCAGGGGGGGCGCGTGAGCCGTGCGGTTGTCACCAGGCGCGAGCCGACGCGGGGGCGGGCGGGCACGCGAGCTCGGTTGGTGCAGGTGGGGGAGCATCGGCGAGCAGCTTCGCCACGAAAACCCGGCCAGAGCTTGCGGCGGACGGAACGAGTGGACCCGCGGACGTTGCTCCAGCCCCATCCGACGCGGCCATGCACGGAGCGCGGTTCCAGCGACAGGGACCCTGACGGTCGCCGGCGCTCGCCCCATCTGCCCCCGTTCGCTTCCGTGCCCTCCCGCCCGTGCCAGCTCAGCAGGTCAACCAAGACGACCACGATGCTGCGCGAGATCGAGGAACGACAATCGACAACCACAGGGGGCTCGGATCTGTTGTCAGCTCCATCGGCGGGTACTATTGCGGATGGTCCGGCTGGTTCGGTTGCCAAACGGGTACCGGGCCTTGGTGAGACGCGTCTCGAAGATTCGAGCGAGGTGCCGCCGGGGCGGGTGGGCAAGTGGGCCGGGTGCGGAGCAACGCGGGGAGGTGGCGCCGAGCGATCCCCGACCATGGACCCGCGTCCCCATGCACGCCGGCGGCTTGCCATGCGGGCATCTGGATGCCACAAGGTGCGGCGTTCCATGACGAACCCGATCCAGGGAGAAGATCCGCGCCACGACGGCTCCCGCTGGGTCGTGGTCGCGCTGCCCGTCGCGATCGTGGCGATCTCGTTCGCGGCCATCTTCTTTCGCAAAGCGTCGCCAACCCATCCGCTCGTCGCCGCCGGCGTGCGCCTGGCCGTCGCGTCGGTCCTGCTCGCACCCCGCAGCGTCTCCAGGCTGCTGTCCAGCCGCCTCTCACGGGATGTCGTGCGGTCCGGCGTGCTCGCCGGTTTCTTCTACAGCGTGCACTTCGGCGCCTGGGTTTCCTCGCTGTCGTGGACCACCGTGGCCGCTTCGGTCACGTTGGTCACCGCAACACCCCTGTTGCTCGCCGCTCACGCCGCGATTACCCGTCGCGACCGCCCCGGCAAGTCCCTCTGGGGCGCCATCGGTCTCGCGGTCGCCGGCCTCACCATCCTCGGCGGTCACGACCTGAGCATGTCTGCCGACGCATGGATCGGCGACGCGCTCGCGCTGGTGGGCGCCGCGGCCATGGCGGGCTACATGATCCTGGCCCGGCGGCTGGGGCCCTCCCTCGACGTCTGGGCGTTCTCCGGCGTCGCCACCGCGGTCGGCGCCGTCCTGCTGCTCGGCACCGCCGTCGCCGCCGGCCTCTCGCCCCTGCCCCCTTCTGCCGAGGCCTTCGGCTGGATCGCCTTGTCCGCCCTCGTTCCGCAGCTTGTCGGTCACAACCTGCTCACCTATTGCCTGCGGTATGCCCGCCCCACGGTGGTCGGGATGTCGACCGTCGGAGAGCCCGTCGGAGCCACGATCCTCGCGTTCTTCTGGCTGCATGAAACGGTGTCGCCCGCGGTGGCGCTCGGGTGCGCGATCACCCTCGCCTCCGTGGTGCTCGCGCTGCGTGCAACGGTTCGCCCGTGATACCCCGGTGATAGGCCCCTTGTCGTGCGTTGGCGCTGGCCGCGGCGACGCGCTCGTCGCTCGCCGGTAGGGTCGGCAGCGGTCCCGCGCCGCGAGGGGCAACGTGGCGGCGAAGGGGGCCGCGAACTGGCGCACCGAAGCCCGCGTGGTAGCTTCCGCGCGTGCCCCGCGTCGTGCCGCTCTACTTGCGAATCACACCTCGCAATCTGAACTCGATGACAACGTTGTGGGCGGTGCTCGAAGCCGAGATCCCGGCTGCCGAGCTCGACGTGCGGCTGGCCCGCGACGTCGACGATCTCTCCGACCCGGGCGTGGTGTTGTACTCGTTCATGACCTGGGACGCCCCGCAGGCCGCTGGCGAGCTGAAGAGGCTGCGCGACCGTTTCGGTGACACCATGCTCACCATGGCGGGGGGGCCGCATGCGTGCGCCGATCCCGATGGAGCCATCGAACTCGGGTTTCGTTGGGTGGTGGTGGGCGAGGCTGTCCCTGAGCTCGGAGCGCTGGTATGCGCCGCCCTGTCCGGCCAGGCGCCTCCCCCGGGCGTGTATCGCTTCGGACCCCTTCGCGATCTGGACCGGTATCCGCCCTGGCCCCGCGCCGGAACCTTGTTCTGCCCCATCGAGGTCACGCGCGGATGCCCCATGCGGTGCGCTTTCTGCCAGACTCCCGTGGTCTTCGGACGAACACCCCGCCATCGATCCCTCGAATCGCTGCGGGCAGCGTTCCGCCGGGCGGTCGAGACCGGACACTCGTACACGCGGTTCGTGGCGCCCAACGCATTCGGCTATGGCGCGCCTCATGGCCGCCGCCCCAACCCCGCCGCGATCGAATCGTTGCTCACCGCCGCCCGCGACGAAGGCTTCGCCAGCGTGTTCTTCGGCACCTTCCCCTCGGAGGTCCGTCCCGAGTCGGTTCGCCCCGACCTGCTGCAAGTGGTCCGCGCCCTCTGCGACAACAAGCACATCGCCGTGGGCCTCCAGTCCGGCAGCGACGACATGCTTCGACGCATGCGCCGGGGCCATACCGTGCGCGAAGGCCTGGCTGCAGTGCATGCCATCGCAAAGGCCGGATTCACGCCCAAGGTCGACTTCATCTTCGGTCTGCCCGGCGAGACCCCATCGGATCAGGCACGCACCGCCGACCTGATTCGCCACCTGCACAGCAGCTTCGGCGCCACCATCCACGCCCATCGTTTCACGCCCCTGCCGGGCACGCCGTGGGCCCGCGAACGCCCTTCGCCCGTCTCCAAAGCCTTGCGCGACGTCATCGACGAGCTCACCGGCACGGGACGCATGACCGGCGTGCATCCGGAGGACTTCCCCGGGCAGACGTGAGGCGGCGTCCCCGCCCAGGCCGTGCAGCGTCGCGCACGCTGCCCAAATTGCGCACGTCGGTGCGTCGAATTGTGCAACCGCACCTGCGGACGGTGCTGTCGCCCGCAAGATCGGGCGCGATCGGCGTGGCCCGCGGCTTGCTTCGACCTCCGGCATGTCTTCCCAGGTTCTGTCGTTCGTTTCGCCTGAGACCATCGACATGAAGCTGTGCGAGATCGAGCCACCCCAAGATGCCGCGTTGCTCGATTCGATCACGGCTCTCATCGTCGACGTCGAGGCGGATGTCGGCCCATCCAACGTGTTTCTGGATCCGCGGTCGGCGTGCGCGTTGGACGCTTTCGCCGAGCTGGGGCTCGACTGTGTCACGCTCGATTCGGCGCTGCTGGAGTCCATCGACGGCGACACGGTGGTGGAGGATGCGGCCCCCGAGCGGAGTGGGCAGTTTCCGGCGCTCACGTTCGACAGGGCAAGGGACCGAGCCGGCGTGACGGTGGGCGGAGAGGAGGACGACGAAGCCTTGCCGTGGCTCGAGGAGGGAATCGAGCTCTTGGAAGAAGACGCCGAGTGGATCGAGGCCGATGAAATCGACGCGGTCGTGGATCCGGAGCCGGTGCGGTTGCCGCAATTCACGCTGACCGACGCGCGGGCGGGGTACGCGGTGCCCGCGGCTGCGCGGCAGCCGCCTCGGCTGCCCACGTTTTCCTTGCCGGATTGGACGCCTCCTGCGCGGCCTTGTCCACCCGTGAGGCTTGCGCGCTTCGAGCTCCCGGAGCAGGACTTGACCTGGTACGAGGTCATGGTCGCGCGACGTCGCGCGTGGTGACCAGGCACGCTCGTTCCCCTGCCATGCACGTTGTGCCATCCTCGCCCGCATGAGCCAGTACCGGGCGTACACCGAGACCGATGCGGTCTTCATCCTCGACGACATGGTGCGCAGAGCCGTGGCGCTGGGCGCCAGCGATATTCACATCGAGCCCAAACGCGACCGGGTGATGGTTCGGTTCCGCATCGACGGCACGCTCGTGGAGCAGCCCAGCATTCCGCTCGAGGTGGCGCCGCAGGTGGTGAGTCGGATCAAGGTGCTGGCGCGCATGGACATCTCGGAGCGGAGGATTCCGCAAGACGGTCAATTCACCCTGGAAAGCGGGCTGCCTTTCCTGGTGAACCTGCGGGCATCGACCTTTCCCTGCACCCAGGGCGAGAAGGTGGTGCTCCGGTTGCTGCTGGGGCAGGGCCTCATCGCGTTCGAGCGGCTGGGCATGTCGGCCGACATGCAGAAGCAAGTGCGCGAGATCATCAGCCGTCCCCAGGGGTTCGTCATCGCCTGCGGCCCCACCGGATCCGGAAAGACCTCCACGCTCTATGCCTTCCTCCAACTCGTCGATACCACGCGCAACAACGTCATCACGCTCGAGGATCCCATCGAGGTCGAGCTGTACACCATCACGCAGGGCCAGACGAACGCACGGACGGGCTTCACCTTCGCGGCAGGCTTGCGCGCGGCGCTCCGGCAGGACCCCGACATCATCTTGGTGGGTGAGGTGCGTGACGCCGAAACCGCCGGGATCGCCCTGCAAGCCGCGCTGACAGGGCATCAGGTGATGTCGACGCTGCACACCTCGGACGTGGTGGAGACCATCGTACGGTTGGTGGATCTGGGCATCGAGCCGTGGATCATCGCGAACGCGCTGACCGTGGTGCTGGCTCAGCGCCTGGTGCGCGTGGTGTGCCCGGATTGCCGCGATACGGTGAAGCTCGATTGCGACGTATGGGACGGCGACGAGGTGCTTGTGACCGAAGGAACGGAGGTGGTCAAGCCGAGGGGCTGTGCGAGCTGCCACCAGACGGGCTATCGCGGGCGTATCGGGATCTTTCAGATGCTGGAGATCGACGACGAGATCCGGACGTTGATCAAGTCGAAAGCTGCCGCGCACGAGTACAGGGGCTTGCTGCAGACCCGCAGGGTGCCGTCGCTGCGACGGGCCGGCATGGACAAGGTCGAGGCGGGCGTCACCACCGTGGAGGAAGTGCTGCGCGTCACCACGTAGCGCACCCGGCGTCTATCGTGTCTTGATCGCGCAGGTGCGCCCGTCGACCTGACGTGTCTCGGCGGGCCGATTGCGAGGCGTGAAGACCCACACGCCCGCGTCGGACGACGGGCTCGGCCCGAAGGTGGCGTCGACCGGCTCGTTCGGGGAGATGCCGGACGCGACCGCCGCACGCCACGCGGCGGACCAGACGCACGTGGGCTCGATGACGGGCTTGTCGCTGCGGCCGGGGGCCGAGCGCGCAACCGCGGGTGGGTCCGCTGCAAGGGTGACCACCACGAGCTCATCCGGTTGCGGGTCCGAGCCCCTTGCGCGCGTGCCCTGGTTCGTGACAAGCAAGCGGTAGGTGATGCGCGTTTCGGGGATCCCGAGGTCGACCGCGCCGCCCGTGGCGTGGACGACCTCGATGCCGACGAGCGACACGACGCGCCCTGTCTCGGGCAGGCTGCGCTTGACGGCGGGCAGCGCATCGGTGGGGTCCACCGCGTTTGGGGTGTCGAGCGCGACACCGTTGAGGTTGAGCGGAGCGCTGGCCGAGGCGGATGGCGCAGCAGGCGGAGGCGTCGCCGCGCTCGCGGTCTGATCACCGCGGTCCTTGCCCTTGCGGGACAAGACGAGCCACCCGCCGCCGAAGGTGAGTGCGCCGAGCGCGATCGCAGCCAGGACGGCGAGCCACCGCAAACGGCTTCGTTCGGCTGGTCGCGCGAGACCGTGCTTGCGCGCCATCTCGCGGCTCCGGTGCGCATCGCTCATGCCGACGATCGCAGGCGTGAACGGAGGAGCCCCCTCGGTGCCTTCGATCGGCGCTCCGCACAGCGGGCATCGTCCTGCGGACCTGCTGACCGGCGCCCGGCATCGTGAGCACCGCGGACCGTCGTCTTGCGCCATGCTCATCTCAAGGGTTGTTCTCCAACGGGTAGCCCGCGGCTTGCCAGGCCGTCATGCCGCCCTCCAGATAGCGGACGTGCCGGTATCCCCTGGCCACCAGATCCTCCCCCGCGAGGGTCGACATGTGGTCCGTCTTGCAATACACGACCGCGCTCGTGTCGAGATCGGGCCCCACGAAGGCGGCGATGCCGTCCGAATCCAGATACGAGATCTTCGCGTCAGTGCCCGGGATCTCTCCCTCGTACGGGATGTGAACATTGATGAGCAGGAAGTCTTTCGCGGGGAGCGCGTCGTGCAGCTCCTGCACGCCGATCGTGCCCAGGGTCGCCTCCACGGCGTCTTGCTCCGCGACCGGTTGATCGTCCGATGCCTCGGCAAGGGAGATGGCGTCCGTCGACGCGTCGGGTGGGGAGGGGGCGCTGCTGCCCTGGTCGCTCGAGCATGCCGGGACCGCCACGAGCGACCAGGCGGTGAGCAGGGCGATGGTGGCGTGGTGAGCAACGGCGCATGGCACGTTGGCGACGGATGGCTGCATGGCGGAAGTGTATCAGACCGTGGAGGGGTAAGGTCGAAGTCCGTTCGGACCGCAGGGGGCGCGGTTCCAGCGACCGGGATGTCGACGGGTCGCCGGCGCTCGCCCCACCTGCACCTGTTCGCGTCCGAGCCCTCGCCCCCGCGCCCGACCGCTGGCGGGTGCATTGCCTCGGCCCGGGGTCTGATCCCCTGCCCCTGCCCGAGGTGCCGAGAACTTGGCCCGCCGAAAGCAGCGATTCGCCACCGTCCGCATGCTGAGCCGCATGGTGCAGAACCTCAAGACCCGCGCTCCCCGTAAGACACCACGCAACCAGCCTGGCTAGCCGTACCCTTGCGAGTGCGTCGGGAAAGGGAAGGGGCAGGGGAAACGGCAAGGGCGGGAATCTGGGTCGGCGCAAGGCACCCCCCGCCGCCGTGGTCCGGCCCGGCGTCGACGGGAGCCGCGGGCCGCGGTTCGGTGTTCGCCTTGCCGCAGCTCCCCAGCCCGAGGGCGACCAGGAGCGTCGCCATGGACAGATGACGAGCGGGGTTCATCAGTCACCTCCCACTGCCGGCCATCCCATGTCAATCCCCCGGACCGAGCGCGTCCAGCCTCTGCCGGATGATGGTCGACGTTGCGTCGTTCAGCGTCGTTCCAAGGTACCAGACCTCCTCCGCGTCCAGGAAGAGGATATCTGCAGGCCGCACGTCCGGGATGCTGGGCAGCTTCCAGTGGTGGGCATCCGACAGCCGGTACACATGCAGGAAGCGATCGTAGACGCCCATGACAGGGGATTGCTCGACAAGCGCGTAGTAGCCGCTGCCTGCCGCCTTGTACTCGGGCACCAGGGAAACGGGCGGCACGGCGCGCCGCGCTGTCCCGTGCACCTCGCTGGCCGATGTGGCGAACGGACTCGTCCACAACGTTCCAGGTGCCACATCGAAAATCGAGGTCGACGTGGTCTGAACCCACACCAGTGTGTTGCCGTCGCCGCGGAAATCGTAGACCATTTCCGAGCCGGCATCCACGAGCTGCTCCAGCGTGTCTGGCCGTTTCCAGACCCAGCCGGTCAGCTTCTGGTACCCCTTGTCGTCGTAGCCCATCAGCACGAAGAACGCATGAGGCCCGACGGGTACCGGGTCGGTGGCCTGGCCCTGCGAGAACTGGATCCACCGTGCCAGGTTGGTGCCCAGGTCCCGCAGGTACGGAATGCCACCAAAACTGCTGCCGATGAACAGGTCTTCGTTGCAGCTCAGAGGAACGAACGGTTGCGTCGCGTACACGGCAATCGGGTTGCCGGTGAGGTCGCCGGGCGACAGGTACGCTTCGATGGTGGGGTCAAGCCCCCGCCCAACGGACAGGCACACGTGCTTCGGGGTCCATTGCAGCAGATTCGCGCCGCACTCCTCCCCTCGCCACGCCACAAGGGGCTTCATGTTCTCGTCGTAGATGGCCTTGCGCCATTGTCCGATCTCGCCGTACCAAAGGTGCAGGCCGACTCGCAAGACCGTGCCGGACTTGAAGACCTGCGCGGTCTGCAGCGGCACGCCGGACTTGTCCGGCCAGTTCGGCACCAGACGCGCGCAACCGGCCCCGCAGTCGGTCCAGACCAGCTCGGGCACCGCGTCGGCCGGCTTGGTCGCCACGTCCAGACAGCCCTGACCCCACTGTACCGGCTTCCAACCCGGGTCTCCGGCATCGGGGGATGCGCCCGCAGCGCCGTCGGTTCCTCCAGGCCCGCCGTCCTTGCCGGCGGAGGCGTCGACAGGGGCCTGGGCGTCGTGGCCCCCAGCGCCGTGGTCCGGCCCGGCGTCGACGGGAGCCGCGGGCCGCGGTTCGGTGTTCGCCTTGCCGCAGCTCCCTAGCCCGAGGGCGACCAGGAGCGTCGCCATGGACAGATGACGAGCGGGGTTCATCAGTCACCTCCCATGGCCGGGCACCAGCCCGCCGGCCATACGCGGATGCTGCTGATGGGGAGCGTAAGCTGGCGGAGTCCTCCGCCGCTGAGCGAATCGCCGGGCGCTCGCACGGTGAAGCCGAGATGAGTCGGGCCTGCCACCGGGGGCAGCAAGATCGCGTCGTCCACCATGCGCAGCCCCTGGAAACGCAGCGCGCCGCCCGCCTCGGGGCCGAACTTCGCGATCACGGACTGCCGGTCGCGCGAGCCCACGACGAACAGCTCCCCGTGCTCCCCGGTGACGAGCCAATATTGCTTGAACGAGCTCCAGAGCGCGGGCCACGCGGCTACCGTGTCGAACCGCGAGCTGCCGGGAACCCACCGCCGCAATCGAATCATCACGCCGCTGCGATCCAGCTCGTACACCGCACCGTCGTCGTGGCGGAAGGTGGATGCGAGCACGCGGCCCGGCGCCTTTCCCGGATCCAGACGGCTCTCGGTCCACGTCCGCGTGCCCATGCTATACGTCCAGGCCGACCGGCGCTGCCCAAGCCCGTGCGTTCCACCAAAACGATACAGCTCCCGGCTTGCCGCGCTGAACACCAGCCCCTCGTCGTCGCGGACAGCGCCGGGCTCCGAGCTGCCCGGCGCGATGCCGCATCTCCAGCCGAGCTCGTCGCGCTCCACCAGAGAACCGGCTTCGACCGTGCCGCCGACCCCCGTCGAACGCAATGCCACCACGGGCGTTGCGGTCGACCTGTCGACGACCACCGCGCGCGTCACTGCCTGGCCTGGCTGCGCCTGGTCCAGCAGCCCAACCGGCTCGGCCGCGGGCACGAGCACCTGGTCGAGCGATGCGAGGTTCAACAGCGCGTCGCGAGCCTCGTCCGACAGCATGGCGCCTGCCTCGCGCACGCCCGTCGGCGTGACGATGACACTCTTCTGCCGAAGCTCATCCGGACCCGGCAGCACGACAATCAGATTGCTCCTGCGCAGACCGTCGACACAATTGTAGCAGGGGAGGGGAAGGCTCGGCTCCCGCTGCTTGGGGTCGTCCAACAGGTTGAAGTGCATTCGCCGCCCGGCCTCGGTCGTGCCGGTCTCCACGAAGCTGCCGCGCTCCTGAAGGCGTATTGCCTCGGGGCTGCCGTCGGCGAGGCCAAACCCGCTGCGGATGTTGCTCCACAATATGCCGTTGACATAGGCGCTCAGCGTGTCGCCCGTGGCCGGGTCGAACACGCCGCCGGTGTAGCTGTCCTTGACGTAGGGCGCGCCGAGCGCGATGTAGTCCCACACCGTCGTCAGCTCGGGCTTGCCGGAGAACACCAGGGTGTGCACCTCCTGCCCCGCGCTCGACCAGTCCGGATTCCCACCGACGTCTACCACGGCTGTTCGCAGGTCGCGCCACCGCGCGGTTCCGAACTGGTCCGCAACCGGCCGACAGCCGTACTTCGTGAGGCACGCCGCCCGTCCCTCGATGGTGGTGGTGTCGCCCATCGGACACGCGCACCACTTGGTATGCGTGGTGGCGGTGGCGCCAACGGTGGTCGGCGACGGCGTCGGGGTATGGGTGATGCCGTTGTGCATGACGAAGCCACAGGTGAAGCTGCCCGGCTCTGGCGGTATGCACGGGTAGGTGGGAGCTTGGCCGGGTGGGAAGGCGCCGTCGCCCAGCGCGATCACCGGGCAGGCGACATCGCAGGTGCCGATCTTGAACGCCTCCTGGTAGGTTGCGAGCTCGGAGGCGTAGCTCGGGCCAGGGCGGATGATGGGCACGGTGGTCTGGCCCGGGTAGTACTTTGCCAGCTCGGCTTCCAGGTTGCAGTCGTACAGCTCCTGCTCGAAGACCCGGTCGTGCGGATCGGGGCTCGTGCACCAGTCGCAGCGGTCGCCCACGCCGTCGTGATCGGTGTCTTGCTCCGGGTACAGGTGTGCGATGAACTGATCCACGCCCGGGCGCACGGTGGCGACTCCGGGGCAGTTGTCGCACTTGTCCGGGATGCTGTCAGCGTCCAGATCCGGTTCCACGGATTGGATCTGCTCGAGGTTCGGCTGGTAGCGGCACGTGTCGCAAAGGTCGGGGATGGTGTCGCCGTCGGTGTCGATGCGTTCGAGGTCGGGGCTGTATCCCGCGCGAGCGCGATAGCTTGCGGGGCAGCATCCGGGGCCGAAGCGCTCGCCGGTCCGCTGGTCGACGTACACCTTCACCACGCCGGTCTTGCGGTACTGCTCGTCTGCGACATACGGGCACGGGTCGCAGGCGTCGGGGAGCAAGTCGTCGTCCGAGTCTACGTCCTGCAAGCTGGCCGGGCCCTCGCCCGGGAGGCACTTGCCCATCAGCCGCCCATCGGCGTCGAGCACATTCTTCAGAAATGCCTGGGCCTCGGAGGAATCGAGCGCGGCCGTGTTGGTGTATCGGACCGGGACAGGCACCCTGAACGGACCCCAACCGCGCCACTCGACACCGTAGATGTGACCGCTGTTGACGGCGCAGAGCATGTCATCGCGAACCAGCGCGCCTCCCGAGTCGCCAGGCTCCGATGCGCCGTCGTAGCCTCCGTCGGTGAACCAGGCATTGTGATAGATGGCGCCGCCGGACTGGGACTGGCGCTTCCAGCCGGAGGACGTCAGGTAGCTGCGCCAGCCTCCGCCTCCGTAGCCGATGAGCGTGGCGGAAAAGTCCGACGTGTCCACGACCTGGCTGCACAGCCGTCCAGCCTCGGGACCGACCCCAGGAAGATGAGGGAACGGCGCCGCGGCCGACATGGGGATGCGCTTGTCGAGCTGAATCAACGCCAGGTCTTTGGCGACATCGGAGTCTTTGCACTGGTCGATCGCGTGCTCGACACGCACCAGGATCTGGCTCTTCGGCGTGTGTCTTTGGACCGCGAGGGGCCACGGGTTGCCGCTGGACAGCACCTCGAGCCCCTTGAATAGGAAGGACACCGTGAGGCTGTCAGCCCTCTTGTCGACAGGCACGCCGGTCGGGATTCCGCAGCCTGGACCGGTCATGTCGCCCATGACGCAGTGATTCGCGGTGAGCACCCATGCGGGGGTGACGAGGATACCGCTGCAACTGCTTCCGGTATCCCAGGCGTATGTCCCCACGAAGGGGTACAGGTTCGTGTGGTCGGTCACGCCGCCAATCACGGGCGCGGGTGTTTTCGCAGCGGGCTCCGGGGTCGGATCCTGGGCGGCTCCGGAGCAGGCGGCGGCGACCAAAGGCATCATGGCTACAAGAGCGGAACGCAGCGCGAGCGAGCGGTCAGCTATCCTGTACGGCGGGGGGGGGGCAATTGATTACATGTCGCATGGGAGCCTCCGTGGTTGAACCGTGGTGAGCTGGATCGAAGCGCAGCTTACACCGTTGTAGCCGTCAGATCAACAGCAAGATCTGGAAACCCGAGCAGTCTCCTCGCCCGGATGCCGGAACGTTCGCACGCCGTTTGGACGGAGGGGAACGCTTGCGGCTCGACGATCCGGGCGTGGGCTCGCTCCTGGAGCCCGATGAATTCCCACGGTCGCGCGACGTGGCTGTCCCCGAGGAGCAACGCAGGCGCATCATGGGCTGTCACGATGTAGCAGCCCAGCGCAAGCGATGGCTGCGGTCGGGCGGTGTCTGTCGCTCGCATCGACGAGGGGATGGGTGGACCCACCGGAAGCGTCGCCGCAGGCTCGCGGCATCGCTCAAGCGATGGCCGCGGCGGGCTGGGGGTGAAGCAGATGTAGTCGCGTGCGGTGTCGCCTTCTTCCAGCCTGTCGAGCCGGCGGGCAGGAGAGCCGGCGGGCAGGAGGGGGAAGTGGCGGAATGCGTGAGGGGGTGGCGGTTCGCCGTTTTCGTGGTTTCGCCCAGGGAATACCGCAAGGCGGGGGGCCTGTCGGGCGGGGTTCAGGGTGGCGGCCGCCACCAGGGGCCGTTGGCAAGTACGCGCAAATCCATGCAACCGCACTGGCACAGGAGCTGCTTGATGGTCGGGTGCCGGTGCGAGTGCGCATAGCGCCGGCTCGCTGTTTGACAGGATGGACACGGGACGGTTGGGATTGTCCAGGCGGTCTGGCTTCCGCCGGGTCGCCGTGGGTAAGTGGCGGGTTTTTTTCTGACCTAACAAGAGGTGCCACGTTGGCAGGAGTGCGCGCGTCTGGCGGGCTCGGTTGCGCATAGCGGCCGGTCTGGCAGGCGGAGCGCGAGAGGCCGGCGGTCGTCGCCGTTGGAGGAACGACCCCGGCAGGCAGGAGGTGAAGCAGACCCCCGGCAGGCAGGAGGTGAGGCTGAGCCCGGCAGGCAGACGTGTGCCTTCAACCCGGCCTC